>Ga0208980_10003105_pt1 | contig 10078 bp, 10 predicted proteins | sample WetSurMetagenome_3_FD_187993 | JGI IMG/M metagenome (GOLD analysis project Ga0208980, IMG submission 187993) | Wetland microbial communities from Twitchell Island in the Sacramento Delta, sample from surface sediment Aug2011 Site A1 Bulk (version 2) | ecosystem: Environmental > Aquatic > Marine...
CCGAGCGCAAGAAACGGGATGCTCGACGGTGGGTGCGCGCTCATGCCGCCATCCTTGCGGTAGCGGTTGGCGCGCGCACCGAGCAGCAGCACGGCGACCAGGCCGATCCAGCCGCCGACCGCGTGCACGACGACGCTGCCGGCGAAGTCGTGGAATTCGGCCCCGGCAACCGTCTTGATCCAGCCTTGCACGCCGAAGCGCCCGCCCCAGACCACGCCCTCGAACAACGGGTAGACCAAACCGACCAGCGCCGCGGTGGCGGCCAGCTGCGGGCCAAAGCGTGCACGCTCGGCAATGCCGCCCGACACGATCGCCGGGATCGCCGCGGCAAAGGTCAGCAGGAAGAAGAACTTCACCAGCTCGTAGCCGTTCCTGGCGGCCAGGCCCTCGGCGCCGGTGAAGAAGTTCACGCCGTAGGCCACGCTGTAGCCGACGAGAAAGTAGGCCAGCGTCGAGACCGCGAAATCGACCAGGATCTTGACCAGCGCATTGACCTGGTTCTTCTTGCGCACGGTGCCGAGCTCGAGGAACGCGAAGCCGGAGTGCATCGCCAGCACCATGATCGCGCCCAGCAATATGAACAGGGCGTCGGTGCCCTGCTTGACCTGATCCATCGACGTCCTCCTCGGGGTTCGGCTATCCCGTGCGGCGCGCGAACCTGCACCAGCACGGCCTCATCGGCGCACCAAGATCGCAAGTCCTGTGCCGATGTCGGTGCACTCTGGGTGCGGCACTGGCCGCGATGACGCACCACAAGCGGGCCGGGGCGGACCGGCCTGTGTCACCGTTGGTGCAGTGACGCACCTCTTTCGTGCGTTCGCTCAGGGTCGGCCACGAGCCGACCGGCGGCCTGGTCGGCAATGGCGTCCACGCATTGCGCAGCCCGCGCGGCGAGCACGGGCAGGATGCGCCGCTGCGCTGTCGCAGCTTGGCAGCCCTGCCGCCCAGTGGGAGGATGGAGCCGCTACCGCTGCAGCCCGAGCCGTGCCGCCCAGCGCTCGGCGTCGAAACCGACGCTGACGCTGCCGTCGGCCCACTCGACCACCGGGCGCTTGATGACACTGGGCTGATCGAGCATCAGCGTGCGGGCACTCGCCGCATCGATCACCGAGCGCTGCGTGGCGCCATCGAGCTTGCGCCAGGTCGTGCCCTGCCGGTTGACGAGCGGTTGCCAGCCGAGCGCGGCGATCCACGCGTCGACCCGCTCCGGCGGCACGCCGGCCTTCCTGAAGTCATGGAACGCGTGCCTGAAGCCACGCTCGATGAGCCAGGCACGGGAACGCTTGACGGTGTCGCAGTTCGAGATGCCGTAGAGGATCATGCTGGCGACGAGAAGGGGCGGTGATCGTCGCACATCGGATCGATGGCATAGGCGGCCTCGCGCACGCTGCCATCGACCAGCCAGACCTGGAACCAGCGGCAGAACAGCGATTCGTAGCGGTAGGACCAGACCTCGCCGACACCGCGCCAGCCGACGCGGGTTTCCGACGGGCGGCCGAGGCGCCACCGCACATCGGCTTGTGGTGCCCCGAGCGGGATCGACTCGAAGTTGGCTTCGGTCAGCACCTGCTCCCAGCCACGCAGGCGACCACTGGCGTCGAGTTCGACCATGTAGGTGTGCTTGCCCATCGGCCCGCGGGCGTACTCGATGCGGGTGCCACCGCCCGGCAGCGCAGCGCGGCCGGTGGGTTCGCCCATGCGCGATCGCACCTCCGCCTCGCTGGCACCGGTCTGCATGTTGCCCGGCGAGTAACCGGCGCAACCCGCCAGCACCAGCAGGACCCCCGCCGCGCTCAGGGCGCGCGACATCGGCCTATGGGCGTTCGATACGCGCGTAGGCGGCGTGGTTGTGGATCGACTCATGGTTCTCGACCTCGACACGGTAGCGGCCGATGCGCGCGTCCGCATTGAGGGCGAGCGCCACGTCGCGCACCAGGTCTTCGACGAACTTGGGGTTCTCGTAAGCGCGCTCGGTGATCCACTTCTCGTCCGGTCGCTTCAGCAGGGCCCAGACCTCGCTCGACGCGTTGTCCTCGGCGAAGCGCACCAGTTCATGCCACTCGATGGGCGCTTTCAGCTCGGCGCAGATGGTCACCGTCGAGCGCTGGTTGTGTGCGCCATAGTCGGAAATCTCCTTCGAGCAAGGGCACAGGCTCTTCACCGGCACCGCCACCTCGGCCCACACCGACGTCACCCCGCCGCGTGCCTCGGCGATCCAGCGGCCCTGGTAGTCGAGCAGGCTCTGCACGCCGGACACCGGTGCGCGCTTGTTGACGAAGAAACCGAACCGTGCCTCGATGCGACCTTCCTTTGCGCCCAGGCGCTCGAGCATCGCCGCCAGCCGCTCGCGCAGCGTGGTCGCGTCGATCGCGGTGTCCTGCGCCACGCCCTCGTTGAGCCAGGCGACGAAGCGCGACATGTGCGTGCCCTTCTTGTCGGCAGGCAATGCGACGTCGAGGTCCCACAAGGCCGGCGTCGTCTGCAGCGCGCCGGCCAGACGCAGCAGCAGCGGGTAGCGCACGTCCTTGACGCCGACGCGCTGGATCGCGAGCTTGCGCTCGTCACGCCCGCTTTGCGTGTCGGGGATGTGCAGGGCCTGGGTCGGATGGGTCATCTTCGATCGGATTGTCGAGCGTGGCGAGCATCGCACCAAATGCGCCGTCGTGCCGCAGTGGGCCTATTGCGCGCAGCGCTGCGGCACTCAGCTGTTGACGCGCAGCAGTGCCGGCCGGGCTCCGAAGCGGGCCGCGATCGATTGCGCGATGCCGTCGGCATCGAGCCCATTCATGGCCAGAAGTCTGGCCGCATCGCCATGCTCGATGAACTGGTCGGGCAAGCCGAGCGCGAGCACCGGCGTGGCCAGTCCGGCCGCGTGCAGGGCTTCCATCACCGCGCTGCCTGCGCCACCCATCGTGCAGCCCTCTTCGACCGTCACGATGGCTTCATGCGACTTGGCCAGTTCGGCCACCAGTGCCACATCGAGCGGCTTGACAAAGCGCATGTTGGCCACCGTCGCGTTGAGCCGCTCGGCAGCCGCCAGCGCCGGATGCAACAGCGTGCCGAAGGCCAGAATGGCGATGCGCTCGCCGCGGCGGCGGACCTCGCCGCAGCCCCATGGCAGTTCGTCGAACGTGCGCTCGACCTCGGCCCCGACACCGGCACCGCGCGGATAGCGCACCGCAACCGGCTGGCCCCGACGGTGCGCGGTGGTCAGTGCCCGGCGGCATTCGTTCTCGTCGGATGGCGCGATCAGGCCCATGTTCGGGATGCAGCGCAGGAAGGCGATGTCGTAGGCGCCGGCGTGGGTCGCGCCGTCGGCACCCACCAGGCCGGCGCGATCGAGCGCGAACACCACCGGCAGGTTCTGGATCGCGACGTCGTGGATCAGCTGGTCGTAGCCCCGCTGCAGGAACGTGGAGTAGATTGCGACGACGGGCCTGAGGCCTTCGCAGGCCATGCCCGCGGCCAGCGTGATGGCATGCTGCTCGGCGATGCCAACGTCGTGATAGCGCGACGGGAATCGCTTGTGGAACTCGACCATCCCCGAGCCTTCGCGCATCGCCGGCGTGATGCCGACGAGCATCGGATCGGCTTCGGCCATGTCGCACAACCACTGGCCGAAGACCTGGGTGAAGGTTGGCTTGGGCGTGATGGCCGGCTTGACCAGGCCCACCGCCGGGTCGAACTTGCCGGGGCCGTGGTAATTGACCGGATCGGCCTCGGCCAACTTGTAGCCATAGCCCTTCTTCGTGACCACATGCAGGAACTGCGCGCCCGGCAGGTCGCGCAGGTTCTCCAGCGTCGGGATCAGCGAATCGAGGTCGTGGCCGTCGATCGGGCCAACGTAGTTGAAGCCGAACTCCTCGAAGATCGTGCCCGGCACGACCATGCCCTTGGCATGCTCCTCGAAGCGACGCGCCAACTCGAGCAGCGGCGGCGCGTTCTTCAGCACCGTCTTCGCGCTCTCGCGCGCAGCGGCGTAGAACTTGCCGCTCATCAGCCGCGCCAAGTAGCGGTTGAGCGCGCCGACCGGCGGGCTGATCGACATGTCGTTGTCGTTGAGCACCACCAGCATGTCGGCCGTCAGGCCGCCGTGAGACACCGCGGCGTTGTTCAGCGCCTCGAAGGCCATGCCGGCACTCATCGCACCGTCGCCGATGATCGCCACCGCCTTGCGTTTCTCGCCCTTCAACTTGGCGGCCAGCGCCATGCCGAGCGCTGCCGAGATCGAAGTCGAACTGTGCGCGGTGCCGAAGGTGTCGTATTGGCTTTCGTCGCGACGCGGGAAGCCGCCGATGCCGCCGAGCTGTCGCAGCGTGTGCATGCGGTCGCGGCGGCCGGTGAGCACCTTGTGGGCGTAGGTCTGGTGGCCGACGTCCCAGACCAGGCGGTCGTTGGGGGTGTCGAACACGTAGTGCAGCGCGATCGTCAGCTCGACCGTGCCCAGGTTGCTCGACAGGTGGCCCCCCGTCTTGGACACGCTTTGCAGCACGTACTCGCGCAACTCGGCGGCCAGCGTCTTCAACTCGGCGCGCGACAGGCGTCGCAGGTCGGCCGGGCTGTCGATGCGCTTGAGCAGCGAGCTCGTGGTCATGGAGGCCTTCATCGATCAGCTGTCACGTTCGACCACCTTGTCGGCCAGCAACGCCAGGCGCGCCGCGTCGGCCAGGCCGCTTGCCGCCAGCGCGGCATGGGCCTGATCGCGCAATTCGAGCGCATGGCTGCGCGCAGCCTCAAGGCCCAGCACCGAAACGTAGGTGGGCTTGTTCTGATGCTCATCCTTGCCGGCCGTCTTGCCCAGTGTCTCGGATTCCTGCGTCACGTCGAGGATGTCGTCGACCACCTGGAAAGCCAGGCCCACCGCAGCGCCGTAGTCGCTCAACGCGCGCCACGCGCGTTCATCGGGCATGCCGCAAGCCGCGCCCATCAGCACGCTGGCCTGCAGCAAGGCGCCGGTCTTGCGCCGGTGCATGTCGCGCAGTGCGGCCTCGTCGAGGCGGGCACCGATGCTGGCCAAGTCGATCGCCTGGCCGCCGGCCATGCCGGCATGACCAGCGCTGCGTGCAAGCAGCGCACACAGGCGCGCCTGCAAGGCAACCGGCACCGCGTCGCCTTCGGGCGTCAGCACCTCGAAGGCCAGCGCCTGCATCGCGTCGCCCGCGAGCATCGCCTGCGCCTGCCCGAACTGCACGTGCACCGTCGGCTTGCCACGACGCAACACATCGTTGTCCATGCACGGCATGTCGTCGTGCACCAGCGAATAGGCGTGGATCAGTTCCACCGCCACCGCGGCGCGAAGTGCCGCCTCGCGCCGGCCACGCACTGCTTCGCAGGCCGCGAGTACCAGCAGCGGACGCAGCCGCTTGCCGCCGTCGAGCACGCCATAGCGCATTGCGATGCCCAGACCAGCCGGCGCGTCGACCGGCACCCAGGCCTCCAGTGCGGCCTCGACGTTGCCCTGCTCGCGCAGCGTCCAGGCCTCGAAGTCGCCCACCTTCATGTGCCCATCACCCAGGGCTTGAGTTGTCCGTCCTCGAGCACCTTGACCTGTTCCTCGACCGCCGCAAGCCGCGAGCGGCACAACTCGAGCAGCTCGGCGCCACGACGGTAGCTGTCGAGCAGCTGATCCAGCGGCAGTTGGCCGTCCTCCATGCGCTGAACCAGACGTTCGAGCTCGGCCAGCGCGTCTTCGTAACGCGGTGGGGCAGGCTCGGTGGTCGGGGTGCGTCGCGGCATTTCGAGATCTGAAATCCAAGCTGGCATTGTAGTCAGCCGCGTGTCCTGCGAGTGCGGCCGCGTCCATCGCTTTGGTGAGACTCGTCCAGCCGCGCCCGCGGCATTGCGCAAGGGCAAACCCCTGGGAGCCTGCGTCGATACAATCTGACGCGTGTTGCCGTGGTCCGGCACTTTCTTGGAGCCCACCGGCGGCAGCCCACGGTGGCGGTTCGACATTGGTTTTTGGAGATCCTGGGGATCATGTCCGACCTGAGCATCACCCGCGACGCCCTAGCGCGTGGCTGTTCGCAACTGCCCGTCGCCAGTTATTTCGACGTCACGCTGTTCGAGCGCGAGCGTGAAACGCTGTTCCGCAACGGTCCACGCTATGTGGGGCACGCACTGTCGGTGCCCGACGTCGGCGATTACCACGTCCTGACACAGGAAGGCGACGGCCGCGCACTGTTGCGCACCGCGCAGGGGGTGGAGTTGGTTTCGAACGTATGCCGCCACCGCCAGGCGGTGATGCTGCGCGGGCGGGGAACGACCAACGGCAATATCGTGTGCCCATTGCATCGCTGGACCTATGACCTGCAAGGCCAGTTGATCGGCGCACCGCACTTTCAGCACGATCCCTGCCTGAATCTCAGAAACTACCCGCTGCAGCATTGGAACGGCCTGCTGTTCGAGGCCGGCGGCCGTGACGTGTCGACCGATCTGGCTGCACTCGGCGCCCGCGCCGATCTCGACTTCAGCGGCTACGTCTATGACCGCACCTACCTGCACGATTGCGACTACAACTGGAAGAGCTTCATCGAGGTCTACCTCGAGGACTACCACGTCGGCCCCTTTCATCCCGGCCTGGGCAACTTCGTCAGCTGCGACGACCTGCGCTGGGAAATGGGCCCCCACTACTCGGTGCAGACCGTCGGGGTGGCGCGCTCCGGCGGCGAAGCGCTCGGCAAGGCCGGCTCGCCGGTCTATCGACAGTGGCAGGACGCCGTGTTGCGCTACCAGCGCGGCACGTTGCCCCAGCACGGCGCGGTGTGGCTGACCTATTACCCCGGCGTGATGGTCGAGTGGTACCCGAACGTGCTGGTGGTGTCGACGCTGATCCCGAAGGGGCCTCGCAAGACGCTCAACGTGGTCGAGTTCTTCTATCCCGAGGAGATTGCCGCCTTCGAGCGCGACTACGTTGACGCCCAGCAGGCCGCCTATCTCGAAACCTGCGTCGAGGACGACGAGATCGCGTTGCGCATGGATGCCGGCCGCCAGGCACTGATGGAGCGTGGCGATGACGACGCTGGCCCGTACCAGAGCCCGATGGAAGACGGCATGCAGCACTTCCATGAGTGGTACCGCCGCCAGATGCAGCTGCCGGCGTGACGGCGACCGCGCGCGGCAAGCTGGCGCCGCTGCTGATGCTCGGTGCCGCGCTGCTGTTTTCCGTGATGGGCGTGTGCGTGAAGTGGGCCTCGGCTCAGTACAGCGCCGGCGAACTGGTGTTCTATCGCAGCCTGGTCGGCGCACTGGTCATCGGCGTGCTTGCGTTCGTGCGGGGCAGTTCCCTGCGCACCGCCGTGCCGGGGATGCATTTCTGGCGCAGCGCTTCCGGGGTGTGCTCGCTGACGTTGTGGTTCTATGCCCTCGGTGGCCTGCCGCTGGCCACCGCGATGACGCTGAACTACACGTCCTCGGTGTGGATGGCTCTGTTCCTGCTCGGCGGCGCGGTGCTGCTCGGCGCCGCACGCGTCGATGGCCGGTTGGTGGCCACCGTGCTGACCGGCTTTGCCGGTGTCGCGCTGGTGCTGCGGCCGACGATCGAACAACAGCAACTCTGGCACGGCCTGGCCGGGCTGCTGTCGGGCCTCGTCGCGGCCATGGCCTACCTGCAGGTGACCGCGCTCGGTCGCGCCGGCGAGCCCACCCAACGCATCGTCTTCTACTTCTCGATCGGCGGCCTCGTCATCGGTTCACTGTGGATGCTGGTGCAGGGCACCAGCGCGCACAGCCTGCACGGCCTCGGGCTGCTGCTGGCAATCGGCCTGTTGGCCACCGCCGCGCAGATGATGATGACGCGCGCCTACCGCATCGGCCGCACGCTCTCCAACGCCAGCCTGCAGTATCTGGGCATCGTGTTCTCGGTCGTCTTCGGCGTGTTGCTGTTCGACGACCCTGTGACCAGCATGGCGCTGGCCGGCATGGTGCTGATCGTCATTGCAGGCCTGGCCGCCACGTTGCTGCGCAGCCGGCAGCAGCACGACACGACAGACACCCGCTCGCCGCCCAATGAGACCTGACATGAAGACATTGATCACCGCCACCGAGCTGATCGAAAAGCTGCGCAGCGCCGCCCCGCCACTGCTGCTCGATTGCGGATTCGACCTTGCCGACACCGCGGCCGGCGAGCGCGCATGGCGCGAGGGCCACCTGCCAGGCGCGCATTACGTGCATCTCGAACGGGACCTCTCAGGCGACAAACATGACGCCGCCGGGCACTTTCGCGGCCGCCATCCGCTGCCCGATCGCGGCGCGTTGGCGCAAACCATGGCTGCCCTCGGCATCACCCCCCGTTCCGCCGTCGTCTGCTACGACGCTCAAGGCGGTCCTTATGCGGCGCGCGCCTGGTGGTTGCTGCGCTGGATCGGCCACACCGACGTGGCGGTTCTCGACGGCGGCGTGGCTGCCTGGCGTCACGCCGGTGGCACGCTGACGCGTGAAGCGGCGGCGGTGCAAGCAGCACCACCCTACCCCGTCGCGGCCCCCGCGCTGACGACGATCGACGCCACGACCCTGATGACCGGCCTGGGCCGCCTGCGGCTGATCGACGCCCGCGCCGGCGAACGCTTTCGTGGCGAGGTCGAACCGCTGGACAAGGCCGCCGGCCACATTCCCGGCGCCCGCAATCGCCCCTTCAAGGACAACCTGACCGCCGACGGCTGCTTCAAGAGTGCGGCAGCACTGCGCGCCGAGTGGCTGCCGCTGCTGGCCGGCGCCGACGCAGCCCAGGTCGTGCACCAGTGCGGCTCGGGTGTCACGGCCTGCCACAACCTGTTGGCGCAGGCGCACGCCGGCCTCGGCGACAGCGTGCTCTACCCGGGCTCGTGGAGCGAGTGGTCGGCCGACCCTTCGCGGCCGCAAGCGCAGGGCTGAATCCCCCTTGACATAGCGCAAGTCGCGCATACGCTTGCATGCTCACACTGATGGCCAGGCTTTGGAGGTCCCTATGTTCAAACGCATCCTGATACCCACCGACGGTTCCGAGATCACTGCCAAGGCCGTGCAGACCGTGCTCGCGATGGCCAAGCAGAGCGGCGCGTCGGTGTTCACGATCAGCGTCAAGGAGCCGTTTCCGTACAGCGCGATCTCCGAGATGCAACCGGTGCCGCCGCAGGAGTTTTACGACGCCCAGGAGCGGATTGCCGCAGCGCGTGTGAAGGAGGTCACGGATGCCGCCAGCCAGGCCGGTGTCCCGTGCACCGGACACACGGTGGAAGCGCTTCACCCATGGGAAGCGATCCTCGACCACGCCAAATCGCAGCAGTGCGACCTGATCGTGATGGCCTCGCACGGGCGTCGTGGAGTGGCAGCGTTGTTGCTCGGCAGCGAAACTTCACGGGTTCTCATCCACAGCGAGATTCCGGTCCTAGTCGTCAAGTAGGTTCGTTCGGCGTATGCGATAGTCGCTGCCGGGAGCGTCGCGGCCCGGAGTCATGTGTTCACCGCTGGCTCGGATGGGAGATTGGCCCGCGATCGAATAACAGTGACCATGGCGACTGCAAAGAGACGGTTTGGAAGTGTCTGCACGACCGATTCGGGGTTGTGCAGCCGGCCGACGCACGCGTGCCAGGCGTCCAAGCAAATGCGCAACCGTGAACAGCCGCGGTGACAACGGGCCCGGGGGCCCAGCCAATCCCGGGCAACCGCCGAAGGACACGGTCGGTGACCGGCCGGAGCGCCTGCACGCTCCTTCAATCGGTGGTCCCGAAGGGCGGCCGCCCGCGACGCCTGTTGACCGCATCGCCGATGAGGCCGAGCGTGCAGGCGCCGAGACCACACCGGCGCAAACCCTGACCTCCTTCGACTGGCTATCGACGATCGCCGACGAGCTGGTACTTATCAGCGACAGGATGGGCAACCAGCCGGCAGCGGCCAAGGCGCCGTCAGAGCCGCCCAGCGCACATGCGAACGACTTTGCTGACCTCCCGCTCGATGCGGCCAGCGCCAGCATCCTGGGCCAGGTCGTGCTGGGCTACTCGCCGATCATCGACGAGCACCGCGGCGTGATTGCCACCCGCTTGACCCTCGTGCCGGTGCGTGCCGATGCCGTGCTCGACACCGGCGCCCTGCTGCGCGCGGTGGG
>Ga0208980_10003106_pt1 | contig 10076 bp, 4 predicted proteins | sample WetSurMetagenome_3_FD_187993 | JGI IMG/M metagenome (GOLD analysis project Ga0208980, IMG submission 187993) | Wetland microbial communities from Twitchell Island in the Sacramento Delta, sample from surface sediment Aug2011 Site A1 Bulk (version 2) | ecosystem: Environmental > Aquatic > Marine...
TGCCGGGATAAAGACTGCTGCCAAGTTTTATTTCTACAGCATATACCCCGTTGCCAGGAATTAATTTGTGCCGGGAATCAGGCTTAATATTTGCAGTTGGAAATCCGATAGTGCGACCTATTCTCCGTCCCTCGATGACAGTTCCGCTCAGAGAATAGAAATATCCCAGCCACTTGTTTGCATCATCCAGTTTTCCTCTTAATAAAGCCTCCCGGATCAAGGATGAGCTTATTACTCCCTCTTCTGTCTGAAAGGCCTGAACCTGTTCAACCATGAACTTAAGTTCTTCCGAGCATTGCTTTACCGTATTAAAATCACCTTCTCCCCTTCTGCCGAAGTGATTATTATACCCTATGATCAGATGCTTCGTCCCAATCTTCTCAACAAGAATATCCTTAATAAAATCACATGCAGGGATCGTACTGAACAGAACATTGAATTCTATTATTATAAGATGGTCGATACCTGCATTTTCGAGCAGGGTCTTCTTCTCTTCCATAGTTGTCAGGAATGAAAGATTGTCGGTGTTTTGCTCAAGTACCAACCTTGGATGAGGTGAAAACGTTATGACTACCGATTGACCCCTGGCCTCTCTTGCACGCGAGACAAGGCAATTTAGAAGAGCCTTATGCCCGCGGTGGACTCCGTCGAAAATTCCAAGAGTAGTTACCGGAGTAACCAGTTTCAGATTTTCATATCCCTGATGAATTATCATAAAAGAAATTTATGTCTGCAAAAATAATAAAGCCTGTGGAAATGAAACAAATTAATCATTTAGTTTTCGTATTTTTATAGGAGTAATTCCTATTTAGCCAATTATCATGAATACAACCAGTTTCTATCAATCTGACCCCTGGCTGGCTCCCTTTACGGCGGTCATTGACAGACGAATTTCAAAATGCCTTTCAAAGGAAAAGCAACTGGCAGGGAATGGAACCATTTCTGATTTCGCTATGGGTCATTTTTATTACGGGCTTCACCGCAATAAAGATTCATGGGTTTTCAGGGAATGGGCACCAAATGCAAACAGTATTTTCTTGATCGGAGTTTTTACCGAGTGGAAAGAGAAAAAGGAATTCATGATGAAGAGACTCAATCCAATGGGTGACTGGGAGATCTCTTTGCCTGCTGAGAAATTAAAGCATGGCGATCTCTACAAGCTCTCAGTTCACTGGGAAGGAGGAAAAGGAGAACGGATTCCTTCATATGCTAACCGTGTTGTTCAGGATGACAATACCAAGATATTCAGTGCGCAGGTATGGCAACCAGAAGCAGAATATGAATGGAGCTGTAAGAATTTTGTATCTCCATGTACTGCTCCTGTGATCTACGAAGCACATATCGGAATGGCAACATCACAGGAGAAAACCGGTACTTATCGCGAGTTTACTGAAAAGATCCTCCCTGTAATTAAAAAATCAGGGTACAATACAATACAATTGATGGCTATTCAGGAACATCCGTTTTACGGATCCTTCGGTTACCATGTCTCGAGCTTCTTTGCGGCATCATCAAGATTCGGTACGCCTGAAGATCTTAAGGAACTGGTTGATAAGGCTCATATGTCGGGTCTGAGGGTAATCATGGACCTGGTTCACTCCCATTCAGTCAAAAATATCAATGAAGGATTAGGTTTGTTCGACGGATCATTGGGGCAATACTTCCATGCAAATGAAAGAAGGAATCACATTGCCTGGGATTCCTTATGTTTTGACTATGGGAAAGATAATGTGATTCATTTCCTTCTTTCAAACTGCCGATTCTGGCTGGAGGAGTATAAATTTGACGGATTCAGATTCGATGGTGTCACCAGTATGATCTACTATGATCACGGGCTTGAAAAGAACTTCACCTCTTACAATGATTATTTCGATGGTAATCAGGACGAAGATGCCCTTGTCTATTTCTTTCTTGCAAATAAAATGATTCATAGTTTTAAGCCGGAGGCACTTACAATTGCAGAGGAGATGAGTGGCATGCCCGGATTAGCCGCTGAAACAGGAAAAATGGGATACGGATTCGATTTCAGGTTATCCATGGGAGTTCCTGATTTCTGGATAAAGCTTGTAAAGGAAACAGCTGATGAAAACTGGGATATGGGAAAATTATTTTATGAATTGACCCAGCATCGGCCTGAAGAAAAAATTATATCATACTGTGAATCGCACGACCAGGCGCTTGTTGGTGATAAAACTCTTATTTTCAGAATGATAGATGCAGAAATGTATTCCGGAATGAGTGCATCTTACCATAGCATCGTAATCGACAGAGGCATTGCATTGCATAAGATGATCAGGTTGATAACCTTCAGCACTTCAGGAGGAGGGTATCTGAATTTCATGGGAAATGAATTTGGTCATCCGGAATGGATAGACTTTCCCCGGGAAGGAAATAACTGGAGTTATAAATATGCAAGGCGTCAATGGCAACTTGCAGCTAACAAAGATCTTAAGTATTATAACCTGCTTAAGTTCGACCGAAAAATGGTAAATCTCCACACCGAATTCAAAATTCTTGATGATATTACCGTAACCCGGATTTATGAAAATAATTCTGATAAGATCGTTGCTTATATGAGAGGGGAATTATTATTTGTTTTTAATTTTCATCCAAGCACATCATTCACTGATTATGGTATTCCTGTTACCGGGAAATTCAGGATTGTCCTCGACACAGATGATCCTGCTTTTGGTGGTTTCGACAGAATAGACAGGAAAACAGTCTATATATCTGTAAGAAAAGCAGAAAGGAACATTATTAATGCTCCTTTATACCTTTACCTTTATCTTCCTTCAAGAACAGCCCTTGTCTTCAAAAAAGAACCCGTGAGAAGGGCAACTGATATTTAGTCAATCCACCTGAGCAGATAAAAATCCTGTTTGTGGGGAAGATCCTTGTGTTTTGGATAGATCCGTATTCCATAGAAAAAAGATCCCGCTTTTTCAGGGACAAGACTAGCCCTGTAAAGACACTTACCGTTTTTGCAGCTAATCAGTCTGAACTCCTCACTGGCAACAAACTCATGTTCACCTCTTTTGCTCATATGAGTTATAATGAATTCAACACCTACGTTGTCTTTTGGAATATTCTTTACATCAAGTGCAATTTCTGCCCTGTAATCATGGCCTGAGCGATATACGTTATCCCCTGCCCGTTCAAAACTATAATTCAGGACCTCAATATTATCCCACTCATCCTTCATTGTTTTTTTCCATGCATCAAGTTCTTTTGCCTTCTCAAAGTTATTATCGGTGAGATATTTATTTCTTATATAAAGTTTAGAATAATACTTTTCATAATAGTCGTCTATCATTCTTTTCATGGTAAATTCAGGAGCAATTTTAACCATCGTGTTTTTAATAAGGCTCACCCACTCGACAGGTATTCCCATTTCGTTAAAAGAATAATAGGCCGGAACTATTTCATATTCAAGCATATTATAAATAGTCTCAGCATCAATATCATCCTGGAGTTCCTGATTTTCAAATGTTCTTTTCTTTGGTAAGGCCCATCCTGCAAATGCCCTGTATCCTTCAACCCACCATCCGTCAAGAACACTGAAGTGAATTGTACCATTCATGACTGCTTTCTCACCACTGGTGCCAGAGGCTTCAAGAGGCCTTGTAGGCGTATTAAGCCAGATGTCAACACCTCTGGTAAGCTGTTTTGCCAGCTCAATGTCATAGTTTTCGAGGAATATAACCTTCCCGGCAAACTCCGGCATTTGTGATATTTCAAAGACTCTTTTTATAAGATCCTTACCGCCACCATCATTGGGATGAGCTTTCCCTGCATATATAAACTGAACCGGTTTCTTGGGATTATTTACTATACGTGACAGCCTGTCAAGATCCCTGAAGAGGAGAGATGCCCTTTTATATGTGGCAAAACGCCTGGCAAATCCTATTGTCAGGGCTTTTTCATCGAGATGACTGCTAATGCTCAGGAGAGTATGCGGGCTGACATGTTTTTCAATCATATCTGTCTGTAGTCTCTTCCTTATATTTGTGAAAAGGTTCTTTTTGAGCCGGGTTTTTATTTCATAAATCTTTCTATCTTCCAGACTGTAAAGTTTTTCCCAGAGAGATCTGTCGGTCTGGTCAAAATTTACATTTCCTGTTAATTCTCTGTAGACTTCCCTCCATTCCGGAGCTGTCCACGTCGGATGATGAACCCCGTTGGTCACATAGCCTATAAAAAGTTCCTCTTTAAGGTATCCGGGCCAGAGCTTGTTAAACATCTCCTGACTAACCTCCCCATGTAATTTGCTTACTCCATTTACCTCCTGAGACATTCGTGCAGCGAGATAACTCATGTTGAATTTCTTATCAGAATCCCCTTTACATTGTCCCAGTGCCATAAGTTCATCCCATGCAATTGTTAACCGGCTGTGATAATGTGAAATATACTTGCGAAGAAGGTCTTCTTCAAATGCATCATGTCCAGCAGGTACAGGGGTATGTGTAGTAAAAAGTGTTGAGGACCTTACTACTTCAAGTGCCTGGTAAAATGTAAGGTGCTGATCATTTATCAAGCCCCTGAGTCTTTCCAGGCTGATAAATGCAGAATGCCCTTCATTGCTGTGATAAATATCGGGTTTCAAACCCATAGCTACAAGAGCTCTTATCCCGCCAATACCAAGTATGAGTTCCTGCCTTAACCTGTTTTCATTATCTCCACCATACAAATAATGAGTAACTGTTCTGTCTTCCGGCGAGTTATCATCAAAATCAGTATCAAGAAGGACAAGCCTTACTTTCCCGACCATAGCTTCCCATACGCGTATCTTTACGGTTCGTCCCGGCCACACCAGACTTACATAAAGATGATTTCCATTCGAATCCTTAACAGGGATTATAGGCAGACGCGAAAACTCTTCTGCTTCATATATTGAAAGCTGCTCTCCTTTTGGACCAAGTTTTTGTTTGAAATAGCCGTACCTGTAAAGAAGGCCTACTCCGGTAATATTTAAATTCGAATCACTGGCCTCTTTCAGATAATCACCCGCAAGGATACCAAGGCCTCCCGAGTAGATCTTGAGGCAAGGGTGTATACCAAACTCCATGCTGAAATAGGCTATCGAAGGTAATGCAGGATTATCCGGACGGGCTTTATTAGCTCTGAATAGTTCAATAATATGTTTTAACTCGACAACAAAATCATCATCATCTTCAAGTACCAGAAGTCGTTTATAATCAATTTTCTCAAGAAGCAGTTTCGGGTTATGCTGGACCTCCTCCCAGAGAGATGGATCCATCCTTTTAAATAGCATTTCTGCTTCTGTGTTCCACGACCACCACAGATTATTTGAAAGTTCTTTAAGCGAAGCCAGTTTCTCGGGAACGTCGCTCTGAACATAAATATCTTTCCAGACCGGCACCTGATGTGGTTTGCGAATATGCAATCCGGGAGCTTCAACAAATCTTATAAATTCCCTGGGTTCTTCTCTTCTGTCGTTGCTTTGAACAAGCGCATACGCATAAGCATCAAGATAATGATTAACAAGGTTGTCCCACAGTGCAATTCTTGAAATTAGATGAGCTTTCTCTCTGGCTGCCTTAATTTCACTATCATTCAAAACCATAAACTTTTCTAAAAAGTTCCATATTTCGATAATAACTTCATGCTCATTATTATCTGTCCTTTCTATTACTGATATACCATTGCCTGGATTTTCAAAGTGGGTTCTGACCCATAGTCCGAAACCTGAAAGAGATGTTGTTACGGTAGGAATGGAAAACATCTGACTCTCAAGAGGCGTATATCCCCATGGCTCATAGTATGAAGGAAAGACGGACAGGTCAAATCCGATGAGTAAATCGAAATATGTCATATTGAATATGCCATCATTGCCATTGAGATAGCAGGGAACAAAAATGACCTTAACTTTTGATTCCCGCTCATTATTAAGATTGTTCGCCGCTACTCGCTGCAAAAGAGGATCTGCAGAGGGATAATGCAAACTATGTGTAAGATATCTGTCACCACTGTTTACTGAACCATTATTATACAGAATGTCTTGTAAATCCTGCCTTGGCCCCTTATGATAAGCAGGAATAAGGAAGAAAGCAATACAATCCTTTTGAATTGCCCCTTTCTTCTGCAATTCACCCAGAGAGTCAATCAATATATCAACGCCCTTATTCCGGAATTCATATCTTCCGCTGTTTACCACAAAAACACAATCTTCTGAGATTGAATAACCAAGTAATGCTTCGGCAACACTCATTAGTTTTTCTCTGGCTACTTGTCGCTTTTCTTCAAAAATATCATCAGTAGAAACAAATGAATCCTCAAATCCATTTGGAGTAACAAAATCAACTTCCTTGCCTAAAAAATGCCGGCATTCCCTGGAGGTTATTTCGCTGACAGTTGTAAATACATCTGCTTCGGTAGCGGAAATTTTTTCGAGTGATTGCTTTGCAACAACATTTAATTCCCTTGCTATCTGTGAGGGATTATATTCTTCCATTTTACTATAAAGTGGACGATTATTCCCTGCTATGGATCTTCCAAGCACTGTGGCATGAGTGGTGAATGAGGTTGCAATCCAGGGAGCAAACTTTTTCAGGTATAGGACTCCTGTTCCGGTCATCCATTCATGGAACTGAGCTATAGTGTTACGATGTTCATGATAGAATTTTGAAAAGCTTTCTATCATCTTGCCTGCTGCATAGCCGAAGAGAGCAGGTTCTACATAATCCCACTGACCTGAAATACTGTCGAGCTTATAGGTCTCCCAAAATCCGGCAAATATTTCATTCTGCTGTCCGAAATATGGTGTAAAGTCGATAAGGATCACTATTGGTCTTCCGGAAATATTCCATCTTCCGGTTTTGACTCTTAATCCTTCTGTAGAAGCCCTGGCTTTCCAGGCAACAAATAGTGATTCATCTGGTATAAACTCGGGATTTGTGACTTCTTCCCTCCATACATCAGGACCGATACATATATACTTGTCTCCGAGTTCATTTACTATTTTTAGCGCTTTTGTTGATATTACAGTATGTATTCCCCCAATCTTATTGCATACTTCCCAACTGGTCTCAAAAATAAATTCAACCTTCATTATAAATTATTATTCGTTTCTAGCTGCTGCCCTTATTTTTTGTTTTGTTTAAGTTTATTGCCGGATTTGACAGCAGAACTCTTCTTTATTGTTTTAGAGTTTGTTTTTAACTTGCTGTTAGCCCCGTTTATTACCAGCAGTTTGTCATTCTTAACTGGTTTCTTTGCAGTTTTTGTTGTTTTTACTGTTTTTGTTGTTTTTGTTGCCTTTTTTGTAACTGACTTTACAGCAGGAATGAATTTTGATAATTTCCGGTTAAGCTTTTCTATCTCAATTGCCTGCTTTTCGATCAGCATATCTTTTTCAATTACCTGAGTACCAAGTTTAAATATCTGATCCTGTTCTGCAGTATCAGGGAATATTTTCTGCAGTCTTATCTCAAAATCACTAAGGACATTCATATAGTTCATGAAGGCATCATACGGTGTTTCATAGGGGTTGAAATAAGCATGAACGGCGCCATCTGAGAAAAATTTTGTTGCCATATAATAAAAATGGTCACTCGACTGAAGAAATTCCCAGTCTTTCTTTATCAATTCATCTTCGCACTTGTTTACTTTCCCAGCCAGGCTGTATAATTTATCAAGAGCAGCAACCTGCAACTCATTCCCAAGCCAGGCGGTAATGTCGCGTTCTTCATCAGCCCACGAGATTGGAGAAGGTATGCTTATCGCAGATACCGGTTGAAGTGTGTCACAAATTTCAGCAGGCGTCATAAATCTGAATGGAGTTTTCTTCAGTACGGCACCAGGCATATTCTCGAGAAAATCAAATATCCCTGTTTCTTTCCAGTTATGTTCTCCAAATGTTTCATAGTCGAGAAAAATATTTATCAGTTCGCTCTTAGGGGCAAGCTTGCTTAACCATGAAGCATACTTATCAGCCGTTAATGGCCACGAGTTCCAGCTCCTGTTAGAGAACCTGAAAGCAATATCATCACTCAGCACAAAGTTTCTCAAAAGGACCTTCAGACGGGGATTGACCGAGTTACAATAAAGGAAATTTGGGCTTTTCCATCCTAAAACATGTTTTGCGCCTTCAGTCATTATTGACTTGAATCCCATATCAGCCACCCACGATCCTATTACGTCAGAGTAGATTAATTCGGTATTCCGGAATGATGTAGGTTCAACTCCAAGAAACTGCTTCAACATTTCTTTATGGTTCGTAACCTGACGTTCAAATTCACTTCTGCTCCTTAATGAAACAAGTGAATGAGAATTTGTCTCTGCAAGAAATTCCACCATCCCGGTCTCAGCAAGTTTCCTGAATGAATCGAGAACTTCAGGAGCATAAAGCCGGAACTGGCTAATTGCCAGCCCTGAAAGAGAAAATGTGACTTTAAATTTCCCCTTATGTTTCTCTATCAGATTAAGAATAACCTTATTAGCCGGCAGATAGCATTTTTCGGCCACTTTTCTCATGATTGATTCATTTGAAAAATCATCATAGTAATAATGATCATGACCCAGGTCAAAGAATCTGTACCTTTTAAGCCTGAATGGCTGATGGACCTGAAAATATAAACAAATCGCTTTTTTTCCTGATGGACTCATAACTTAATTCATTTTATTGTCAATCACTCTAGAATATATATCTCGTACGTGTCTGGCAGAATTATCCCATTTAAGACGGATTACTTCCTCCTTGCCATTTTTGATAAACATGTTTGACAGGGCGGGATATTTAAGAATTCCATAAATTGCGTCTGCCATGGCATCAATATCCCAAAAATCGGTTTTCACTGCATGAGTCAGAATTTCTGCGACTCCTGACTGTTTGCTTATGATCACAGGTACATTCGACTGCATAGCCTCAAGAGGTGATATTCCAAAGGGTTCTGATACGGACGGCATGATATAAACATCACTCATGTCGAGCATGGTAAAAACATCAGTTCCTTTAAGGAATCCTGTAAAATGCAAACGGTCGGTTATTCTAAGTGCTGCTGCTCTTCGCATCATTCTCTCCATCATATCGCCGGAACCTGCCATTACAAATCTCACATTGTCCATAACCTGTAATACCTTATAAGCAGCTTCGATAAAATATTCAGGCCCTTTCTGCATTGTTATCCTCCCGAGGAAAGTAACAACTTTTTCATCAAATCCTTTTTTAATAAAACAGTTTTCGGCAATCTTGACAGGTTCTACTGCATTATAAACAGTTTCAACCTTATCAGGATTAATATTGTATTTGTTTATAACAATGTCCCGGGTAAGATTGCTGACCGTAATTATTTTGGATGCAGCATCCATTCCGTTTTTTTCAATTCGGTATACGTCAGGATTAACACTCCCTCCGCTGCGGTCAAAGTCGGTGGCATGAACATGAATGACTAGTGGTTTCCCTGATACTTCCATGGCAGCAATTCCGGCCGGATATGCAAGCCAGTCATGGGCATGGATAATATCAAACTCATTTTCATCGGCAATAACAGAAGCTACCACAGAATATTTATAAATTTCATCCATAAGGTTGGTATCGTATCGTCCCGAAAAATCCACCTTTCCGTTATCGTTTGTCTTGACATAAAAATTATAACCTGAGACTTCAGAGTTTACCATTTTCCAAAAATTCTCCGGATCGGTATATGGTACAATCTTAGATGATACCTCAATTCTTTCAACCGGTCGTCTGAACCCTTTATAAAAAACCTGCCTGTAGGCTACAGGAACCTGGTTTGCTCCAACAAGCCGTACTATAGTCTGATCCTCATCGCCCCATGCTTTTGGAACAACAAAGATCACTTCAAGATCATCAAGTGTTGCCATGCCTTTTGTGAGGCCATAGCTGGCAGTACCTAATCCGCCCGAAATATGAGGCGGAAATTCCCATCCGAACATTAACACGCGCATATCATACCTATGTTATTGATTTGCAAATTTTGTATCAAGCAAGTCGATTATTCTCAGCACCTCACCAACACTCCAGGCCTGAGATATAGCTCCCTCCGGTGAATGGGGAGGGTCGCCGTCATAAATCTCTGAAATAGTGCTTATTCCAT
>Ga0208980_10003107_pt1 | contig 10075 bp, 13 predicted proteins | sample WetSurMetagenome_3_FD_187993 | JGI IMG/M metagenome (GOLD analysis project Ga0208980, IMG submission 187993) | Wetland microbial communities from Twitchell Island in the Sacramento Delta, sample from surface sediment Aug2011 Site A1 Bulk (version 2) | ecosystem: Environmental > Aquatic > Marine...
GAAACGAGTTATGAGATTATTCCCTACAAGCCAAAAGGGGATAAGTTTAGAAGGGCAAGCAATACATCTTTTTGGTGTGAAAAGAGACGGGTACTTTTGCCCCCGCCTTCTTCCCTCAATACGTGGCTTTTACCTTTTGAAGAAGAGCTTTTTACTTTCCCAAATGCTTCTCACGACGACCAGATTGATTGCCTCTCAATGTGTTTAGATGAGTTGCACACTATTCTTGATGAGGGCTATCAAGCCAGTCTCCCCCCACAGCCAGAAGTACATAATATGCAATGGGTGGAAGATAATCAAAGATTTATAGAAAAACACGGTATGAGTAAAGAAAAATACCGGATGATTACAGGGCTTGATGTATAAGGAGAACACTATGAATATAGATATAGAAAGAGAACTACTTGAACAAGAAAATGAACTTTTACGAAAAGAAGTACAAAAGATAATAGACGTAGAACTAAAAGACCTTTCCCCAATGCACCGAGAACTTGTTAGCCGCTTTTCTATTCGAGAACAGTTGGCATTTTTGGAAGAATACCGCAAAGAAATAGCGGAACACCCGGAAAGAAAAAAGAGAGAGCCAACTCTTCCCCGGCTTGCGGACCACAATATACACATAAAAATAGACCAGATTGTATAGCATTTGTGACAAAAGTACTTAACAGGAAGCCCTAGGAGCGTTTAAAAACAGCATATGGGGATTTAATACCTTTAAAGTGCCTCTTCTTTTGGTATTTTTTTACAGTTTGGGGAAGAATAGAAAAACCAGAGGAAACTTATTTTTCTCTTATGGGTGTGGGTGTCCGGTCCTTTTATTTGGACAAAAAAAGGTCTAAATAGGCAAATAGTGGGAACAGGTGAAACAGCATAGAACATAAGTTCTATTATCACGCAAAGTATCGCAGTGGGGCAAGAGGTATTTTTTTGATTTTAGAAAAAATGAATCCGGAGGAAGCCTCCAAAAAACGACCCCTCCAAAAGTCATTTTTTCTAAATATCAAAAGAATGGCTGGAATGCCTATACGAATAGACTATGCGAAATATATATGGGGCGGTCTATATTGTAGACCAGTCTATAAGCGGTCCAGTTTACAAAAAAGGGCAAAAAAGACAATATTGGTCCACTTTTACCCTTGACAAAAACGCAAAAGTGTGGTATAATATATATACGGTTAACAATAAATCTTAACACCCCCATTTTTTACTTGACAACTGAATAGGCAACGAGAGACCAGAAACACAAAACAGGAGGTATAGACTCCGTTATATGCATTTAAGGATACATAACGGAGAGGCGAGCAAAACTCATCACCCGCCATCAACAATAACAGGAGCAAGTTAGACGGATACACTTATCCGGACCAAAAAAGGTTCACTTTACAATACTAAAAAGGAGAAACAAAATATGAAACACACAATCAAATATTTATTAATAGGTATGCTATTAATAACAATGTTTATGGGTACGACAGCAGCACGACCAATGCCAGCACCCGCAACTTTAACAGCAACACCAGATGTATTATTTTATGGGGACAGCACTTTATTTAATGGATATGTTCCCAAAGCACCCACAGGGAAACAAGCACCATATATTGAGGCAGTATGCCAAAATGGAGATAATACAATAGATAATATTTTACGCAATCTAAATATTATTAACAATCCAGATGGGAGCGCAAAAATAAATACAACGTGGACCCCAACAGGATTCAACGAAACAATAGGGGCAACTTGTAACACAACACTAAATATATATAATAGCAAGGCTAAATCATATAGTGTAGTAGCAACAGATTATTATGAGGTACAAGTAGCACAGCCAGAACCACCACAGGAGTTAGTACTATCTTTTACAAGTGACAAAGCAGAGTATATAGTAGGGGAACCAATCTATTTTTCAATAGTCACGACTCAACCCCTCAATCAGCCCGACGCTTGGTTCGAATATACCGATGTTAATGGCAATCTACTTTATGGAGATGCATACGAGTTCGTAATGGTGGACAACGGGGACGGTACTTTTACATATACAGGGCAAGCGTGGTATGGTGAGCCAGTTCCAGCGGGACAATATACAGCACAACTTGACGTATATGACGCACCAACGGGCAGCTATATAACAATAGCAACAACAGCACTCACGATTACACCATAGGCGGCGCTATATGAAAACACTCTTCTTGGCAATAAAATATAGATATTATTTCTGGCGCTGGAATAGACGGTCAGAGATAGAAAAAAGATTTATTTCAGGAATCACAGGGTAACAACTAAATAGACAATAAGCGCCGAATATTTAACAGGCACTTTATACAGGGGGATAGAGCGATAGTAAAATAATGCACTATCCCCCAATGCACCATCAATACAACTCAGGAGGTTATTATGAAAACAGCAATGGTAGACAGAAACGGAAACAAAATACACACCGGGGACAAAGTACTATATTATCTAAAAGATAGCGTGGAAGAAATAGTAGGAGTTATTATCAGTAACACAGCACGAGCAACAAGAACGGTAAATATTTTAATGACGGACGGAAACAAAGGGACTATAAAAAGAGTAGACCCGGCACAACTAAAAAATGTGGGGTTATTAAAAATATGAACTACAGCATAATAGACAAATGGTTATTAGAACAGGCACGAGCCAGACGGAGGGAAGAGGCACGAGAGGCGAGACTTGATAAAAAAGATAGGGAAAAAGAAGAAGTTAGAGGTAGGGGTATTTATATTGACAGGGATTATGGAGAAACCGGAGAAACAGAGTTAGGGGACGATGAAGAAGAGGGATATAGTGAAGATTATGCCCTTGAACATTTATACCCTTGTAATTAAATAGCACGAAAAGGCAACACCCCCTCTTGAATCAGAAGCCTCCAAAAAAAACTAAATACAATATTGAAGCATGTGAACCAGAACGCCTATGCGCATGAAATACGACACATAATGTCCTATTTAAGATGTATAAGGTAAAAGCTAAAAATGGAGGGGGTATGCCGAAAATCAGAAGTGGAGGGGGTCCAGTTTATAAAGTGGACCAAAATACTCTCATTTTACCCTTGACAAAAATCGAAAAGTGTGGTATAATATATATACGGTAAAAATAAATAATAAAGGAGGAAGATATATGAGAAAGAAAAACGAAAATAAGACCCCGTGGATTCAGGTACATTTACTTGTACTTCCAGAGGACTATCAAAAGTTAGAGTTTATAGCGGCAAATGAACCCTACAACTCAAAATCAAGAGTAGTTAGGGAGCTTATTTTAGCAAAGTTTAACGAAGTAAAACAGAAACAAGAAGTAACAGCGTAATACCCCCGGCTTGACTTCTCAGCCGGGATAAGACCCAAAAGTAAATAAATAAATAAGGAGGATGGGGTATTGAAAATATTTAAAAACTTATACTATTTAACACAGTTAGTCAGTATTTTAATGGGGGGATATATCATTTTTTTACTCATGTATTATTTCCTAAATCACTAAAAAATAAAAAAGAAGAAGGAGAAGAGGATGAAAGAATATGGCAATACACGAGATAAGTAATATTTTATATAAATATATGAAAGACACAGTGACCCTTACCGATATTCGTTTTGGCTTCCGTTGTGAAGTATGTGGGCATTCGTGGGGGATAGCAGTATCAGACAATGAAGAACTTTTGAGACAGAGTCAGCGAATGATATGTCTTGAATGCTATCATAGAAGTTTAGAAGAAAATAATAATAAAGGGAATGTAGAGGATGAGGAAAATGAGAACACAAATAATAAAATCAAATAGAAGCACAAACAATAGAACACTTTTAGCCGAAAAAATATGTCGTATATTTTTGTATACGTTCATTATATTTTGCGGCTATTTTGGTATATTTACAGATTTGCGAAAAACAATATGCGCTATTTTTGCCCTTATTTTATTAGCAATAATAGACTCAAAAATGGGGGTAGAAGATGGAAGATTATAAACAGCTAAATGACTTTTTGAAATATTTAGGTAGAGGCGGAAACTATCAGTATTTTATAGAACTTCCAATAGTAAGTAAAGACAGATACAAATGTTTTACTGTAGGTACAGATGTACAACACCCGCTATGGAAGTCGGCTTATTTTTCTGTAAATCCGGTATACGAAGAGCCTAAAAAGAAAAAGGCGACTAATGCCGATGTTATGGCAATAAACACGTTTTTTGCAGATATGGATGGTAAAGACTTTTCAGGAGGGGATTACAACTCAGAAGAGTGGGCACAACAGCCGGAAAATATTAGGGATGAAGCTAATAAAAAATCACTTGAATATATTGAGAGCTTAACACCCCCGCCTTCTGTAATAGTCTTTTCAGGAGGGGGGTATCAGGTATATTGGCTTATAAAAGACCCGCAAATATTAACAGACGAAAACAGAGGGAGACTCTCTTCACTACAAGCCGGATGGGTGGAATATGTAAAAGGGGATAATGGCGCTAAAGATTTATCCCGTGTATTTAGAGTACCCGGCAGCTATAACAATAAATATGAGCCAGCAAAAAAGACAGAGTTCGTAAAATACGACCTTAATATAACATATACAGTCGATGAAATCAGAGGCTATTTGGAAGAACTACCCGACTTTTTGAGGAACAGTGAAGAAAAAACAATACAGAAAAAGAGCAACGGGAACAACGGAAACAGTAGAAACAACAGACATATAAATATAGCACATAAAACAGTAGATATAGCGGGATTAATGCAACAGCTATCAAAAGAGAGGGTAGACAAATATACCGATTGGATTAGTGTCGGACAAATATTACACCATGAGTTAGACGACGCTGGACTTATTTTTTGGGAAGATTGGAGCAAGAAATCAAAAAAGTATATCGATGGACAATGTAAAATCAAATGGCAGACTTTTGGAAAAACAAATACCGACAACTTAACAATAGCCACACTACAAAAATATGTTAATGAAGATAAAGAGAGGGGTAAACCTTTCCAAAAAGAAGAGTCTGCAAGTGGCGACTTGCAGACCCCGGAAAACAAAATAGACGATATTGCTACAGATATTATACCAGAACTAATACCAGAACTTCCAAAATCTTTTCTTGACAAAATAGGTACGGGGGATGAAGCGGGAAAATGGCTCGATGAATATGTAAAATACGCCGAAGCCGTGTCCCCAATGACTCCGAGACACTTCCACGAGAGCGCCGGGTTATGGCTTGTGTCAGTGGCAATAGCACGAAGATTAGTGCTAAAAATGCCATTTGACGATATTTTCCCGAACTTGTATATTTTGTGGGATGCACCCTCAACGCTATACAAAAAATCCACAGCTATGAAAATAGTATGGAAAATAGCGTCAGAGACTTTCCCTCAACTTTTAGCACAGAACGACTCAACACCAGAGGCACTATTATCAGATATGGCAGGTAAGAAGCCGACGAACTATGATGATATGACTTTTCAAGAGAGAACAGCGTGGGAAAAAGAGAGGGACTATAAAGCACAGAGGGGACAACTAATAGACGAAATATCAGGTCTATTTGCTACAATGCAGAGGGACTACAGCGCAGGATTAAGAGAAATATATCTAAAACTACACGATTGTGTGCCCTCAATAACACGGTCCACAAAAGGACAGGGGCGTATAGAGGTTAAGGACAGCTACTTATCAATATTAGGAGCTTCTACACCGAGTGCCCTTGCACAATATCTGAGAACCGAAAATATGTGGGCAAGTGGCTTCTTTCCACGATTTGCAATACTCACAGTGGGTGAAGAAAAGCCAAAATGGATAGAGTCAAGAGATGTAGATTACCCGGCAAGTATTAGTAAAAAGCTTGAAAAGATATTTTCAGAACTTCCCGCCGCTACAGATTTATCTTTTCCGGACCCACTTACAGTTGGATTTGGAAAAGGGGTGATGAATATATGGAGGGAGTATAACAAAATAGTAACGTATGATATTCTTGATGAAGTAGACCCCACACTACACGCCGCATATGGCAGACTTCCTACTCACGTACTAAAAGTAGCAACTATTTTAGCTACACTTGATTGGGAAATGGGAAGAACCCCGATAATAGAAAAACAACACCTTGCAAGAGCAATACAAATAGTAGAAGATTGGCGCAAAAGCGCACACGCCGCTATAGCTTACTCAATACCAAACGATGTAGAACAGACGTGGATACGTATAGAAACAATAATAGCTACAAAAAATAATGGTATAGGGATTAGTAAAAGAGATATAAAAAAGCTTATGAGAAATATAAAAGGCAGAGAGATAGATGAAACTATGGCTACAATGCTTGAAGCCGGGGTGATTGAAAACTATATCAAAAAAGCAAGTAGTAAAGGTGGTAGGACTACAGAACTATATAGAACAACGTAGTAAGTAACGCCGTAATGGTGTAACGCCGTATTATACGGCGAAACTAAAGAGAAGAGTAGAGTATGGGTAACGCCGTACGAAAAAGGGGTATACGGCGATACGGCGAAACGGCGAAACTAAACCCACTGGTAGTAATAAAACTAAATAAGGAGAGAGAAAAAATAAAATACATATTTTATTTAAGGAGAAGAAAGAGATGGATGATGTAACAGTTAGAGTATATGAACTATATCCGGTAGGTGGTGGGTATTCGGTAAAGACTATCGATTATGAAGGCGTGATTTATGCAATAGCCGCTACTTCTGTAAAACAAGCCTACTATTTTGCCTACAATGAAGTATGGGCAAAGGACGCAGAAAAGCCGAGAGGAATATTATGGAAGTATAACAAGTGGGCAAAAGAAGAGGGTGGCGACCACACCTTTTTTGATGGAACTAAAGGATGGGGTGAGGGTGAACCACAACACGGGGATAAAAAACAAGTCATTATAAAATGGATGGAACAAAAAGTAGGGAAAAAAGAGGAAGGAGGTAAAAGAAAACATGACAACAGACGAGAAGGAAAATGGTGGGATGATTAATGAAACTATAGAGGGGGAGATTATTAGTGAAAACAGTGTCGTAGTTTTACAACAAGGAACAACGAGCGACATTAATAAAAAAGAAGGCGGTATAACGGGTAAAGGATTTATCAAGGGCGATTTAAGAATAAATCGAAAAGGTAGACCGAGATTGGGGGAATCAGCGGCAGATAGAGCAAACAATACCCTTTCAGGTCCAGTAACAGAGGATAATCCAGAATATAGTATAGAAGATGGTATATGGGACGTACTTGCAAGGCTTGCTTTAGCAGGAAACTTACAGGCAATAGAACAACTTATATCAAGAAAATACGGAAAAATACCAGACGTAATAAAACTAAATCAGCCGGAAGAGGACCAGCCCGATTTTACAATACTCACGCCAGAGGAGAGGGACACTATGAATAAGATAATAACAAAAGCTACTTACGGTCCGAACTCAGAAGAGTATTTATCGCTTATAAACCCGCCAGTGTGGGATTTAGAACCAGATGAAGAAGAGGAGGATGAAGATGTATAAATATGATGTGAATACAGAAACTTGCCGCATTATTGCGAACACGGCAACAGAGGCACTTTTTTCTATAGATAAAAGTGAAATAAAGGTAGACACTATATTGGACCAGTTTATTTATTTATTGGTAGAGCAAGGTTTAGATGGGGATAAATCAGCTATTATGAGCTTATTTGCCCTTGCTACAGACCCTACAGCAAGCAACTCTTGTGATAGTGATAAAGATTGCCACTGTTATGACGAAGAATATTATAGCGACGAAGAAGAAATAAGCGGTCCAAATATTGAAGATTTAGATTTGAATAATCCAAAAGATGCAGAAGCAGCATTTAATAACATAAAGATTTGGAGGGTACTCAGCGAGACTTACAAATATGACCCTTTTACCAAAACATTAATAAAGAAACTAAAGACCGTAGATTTTGATACAGACGAAAACTACGGGACCAAAGAAGAAGATTTTCAAGATATAGAAGAAGTAAGATAAATATAAAAAGGAGAAATAATATGAATACACCATATGAAGAGGTATTACAACAGTTGGCAAAAGATAATAAAAAGCGTTATGAAGAGGCACAGCAAAAGGTAGAAGCCGAAAAACAAGCCTCATATGAGAGAAAACAGCAAATATTAGCAGACGAACAGGAAATAATAAATAAGAGGCAGGAAGTGGAAGCGCAAGCAAGACTGGACCAGAAAAAGGCAAGTAAAAACCAAAAACTACAGGCTCTTATTAATGCACTAATGGCAGAGTTAGACGATGATGAGGGACACGCCTCTCTTGACAAGATTGTGTAAAACGATAAAAGAGGGGGGTGATAGATGCATACCCTCCACTTTTGACAAATCCCTTTTAGCCCTTTTGTGTGGTCCACAGGCGGAGTTTGTTAGGTCCGCAAAACCTGTTTGATTGGCGGAGCCGCTTGCGCCGCTTTAAGAACAGCGGCGAAAGACATGCTTAATCTGTAACAAGACTTTCTTCTCAACACTTCTTAATAGATTTGAGTTTGACCTTATATAGATGATTGCCAGCCCGACATGCTTTTAGTCAACTGGTAAATCGAGTTCAAGTAATAAGAAAAAGGAAAGAGTGGGGGAAGAACAAGAAAGAACAAAACCAATAAAAAACATATATGCGATTACTCAAACACAGGACCTAACAGAGCCGGACCAAGGACCAGCTTTTACAGGACCTAACAAAGCCGGACCAGAAAAAAGAGTGGGCAAAATCCGCCTGTGGACCACAAAAGTATGCGTATAGTAATAGCGTATAGTCATAATAATAAACCAATAAAAAAAAGGAAGTAGAAGATGGATAATAATATAAATACAACTAAATATAAGTCAGACATATATAAGACCGACTTTTATGAGTTCGTGAAGGCGGCATACTCGCAGTTAGGACTTGGCAAGTACGTAGATGGGTGGCACATAAAACTTTTGTGTACAGCCCTCTCACATTTAAGGGATGGGAAGTTCTTGTCAAATAGATTAATGATTACAATACCGCCCGGACATATGAAAAGCCTTTTGGTTAGCGTGTTCTTCCCGTTATGGGTGTGGACAACACAGCCAAATCAGAAGTTCTTATTTATTAGTTATGCAGATAGCAGGGCAATGCAGGACGCTAATAGACGTAGAGTTCTTTTTGGAAGTGAGTTCTATCAGACCTTATTCCCTCTTAAACTTACAGTAACGGGGGATAATCAAGCGAGGTTAATAAATGTCGCCGGGGGGTCGTTCTTCGCCAGCGGAATAGCGGGGCAGATACTTGGTGAGCACGTCGATTATGAAATACTTGACGATATTATGAACGCAGACGACCGATATAGTGACGTAGCCATTAAGAAAATGATAGACGTGTATGATACTATTCTTCCAAATAGATTTAATGATTTAGCAACAGGCAAGTTAGTGTTAATATGCCAGCGATTGAGTGACCGTGACATAGTGGGGCACATAGAAGAGCGCCGACAGCCTTTTGAAAAGATAGTATTAGCGGCAGAGTATGACGGGTTAAGATATGAAAGTTCTTTTCCAGAGTTAAGAGATATACGGACCAAAACAGGGGAACTTTTATGGAAAAACAAGTTCTCTTCAAGAGGACTTAGAAGTGTTAAAAGGCAGATGGGGGAGATGGAGTATGCCTCTCAGTTCCAACAAAGAACAAAGCCCTTGTCGGGAAACTTATTTAAGATGGAGTGGTTTGCAGAACGGATTGAGCCAGACGGGGCAAATATTGTAGCAAGATATATATTTGCAGACACAGCAGCCGGAGGTGGGGATTACAGCGCAATAATGACAGTAGAGGTATTGAGTGATTATAGACTTTTCATTCGGTCCATAAAACGTGGCAGATGGAAAATACCAGAACTTGTAAAAACATTCAAAGAAGAAATGAATAAATGGCTTCCATATATGCTTAATGGAATGGTAGTGGAGTACGCTTCCAGTGGCATTCAGCTAATACAGATAATGGAAAGTGAAACGAGTTATGAGATTATTCCCTACAAGCCAAAAGGGGATAAGTTTAGCAGGGCAAGCAATACATCTTTTTGGTGTGAAAAGAGACGGGTACTTTTGCCCCCGCCTTCTTCCCTCAA
>Ga0208980_10003108_pt1 | contig 10072 bp, 9 predicted proteins | sample WetSurMetagenome_3_FD_187993 | JGI IMG/M metagenome (GOLD analysis project Ga0208980, IMG submission 187993) | Wetland microbial communities from Twitchell Island in the Sacramento Delta, sample from surface sediment Aug2011 Site A1 Bulk (version 2) | ecosystem: Environmental > Aquatic > Marine...
ATCGCTGCTGAATAGAGTGCGGCCCACGCTCTCGCAAGTGGGTTTGACCGATCTGGAGCGTTTTCGGAATCTGCGCGGGGCTTTTCGGTGCCTGGATGCCGGACGAGCCGCGGGACAACGCATCTTGTTGATTGATGATGTAATGACAACGGGCGCAACCGTAACAAATGCCAGCGAGACTCTACTCGCCGGCGGAGCCGCGCGGGTTTCGGTGCTCACGGTGGCTCGTGCCGTGCCGGGAGTGGAGTAATAAGCTCTGGGATTCTGTTTACAGCAGCAACATGCAATCGCCGTAACTGAAGAAACGATAACCTTCCGCTATTGCTTCCTTATAGCAGTCCAACATGAGTTCCTTGTCGGAAAAAGCGCATACCAGCATGAATAGGGAGGATCGGGGAAGATGAAAGTTGGTGAGCAGCCCGTCCAACATATGAAACTGAAATCCCGGATAAATAAACAGATCGCACCATCCCCTGCTTTCGCCTTCCGGAAACCTGCCGTTCGAGGCGAGGTATTCCAAAACCCTGGTTGTCGTTGTACCAACAGCAATCAAGCGGCTGCCCCCAAGCTTTGCTTTTGCTATGAAAGCGGCAGCCTTATCGCTCATCTCGAAATACTCAGACTCCATGCGGTGGTTTTCAATCTGACTGCAGCGCACAGGCTGAAAAGTTCCATATCCCACATGAAGGAGGATTTCGCACCTTTCAATTCCTCTATCTTCCAGGTGCTGAAAAACCCTCTCCGTAAAATGAAGGCCCGCAGTCGGCGCTGCCACTGAGCCCGGAGTGCCTGCGTAAATGGTCTGATAGCGTGTCCTGTCTCCGGCCAAATCTTCTTTGCGCCTGCGATGGATGTAAGGCGGCAGAGGCGTCTCGCCGATTTTTTCAAATTCCGACATCAGATTATCTCGTTGGTCAAAGCGCAGTGCCCGGCTGCCTGATTCATGCACTTCGACTACTTGGGCGCGCAAATGCTCCATATCCAGTATCTGCCCCAGGGGAGCCTTGCGCCCTGGTTTCACGAGCGCCAGCCACAATGCAGGCTCCATTTCCCTGGCGAGAAGAATCTCGATTTGCTCCTCCCTGCCTGGGCGGTGGGCGCGCAGCCGGGCCGCGAAGACTCTCGTATTGTTCAGTACGAGGAAACAATCGGGCCCGAGAATGTCCGGAAGGTCGCCAAAATGCCGATGCTCGCGCCTGCCTGTCCTGCGCCATACAACCATCATTCGTGATTGATCGCGCTCAGCCGGAGGATGCTGAGCTATGAGTTCGCCGGGTAATTCAAAAGAGAATTCTTTTATATTCAATGGATTGGATCAATCCCCGGATTGATGGAACTGTGCGGTGAAATGTGCTCCATAGAGCATGATAAAGTTTGAAGTGTACACCCAAGCCAGAAGGGTAATCACGGCTCCGGCTTTTCCATAAACCTTTCCATAATCAAAGTAAGACAGGAGCCAGACGAAAATGTAGCTTCCAAGTTCCCATATGATTGCCGAGGCAATGGATCCGCACAATGCTTCAAACCACGATATCCGGCAAGCGGGCATCAGTTTGTAAATGAGAGCAAACACAAGAACGGCGATTAAAAATCCGGCTGCCAGGAGCACAAGTGACCAAAGCGAGTGAACAATAGGGGCTTCGGCTAATGCAGGAATGCGAGCCGCGCTCTGGGCGCGCGCGGAGCTTACAAAAGCACTGAATGCTACGGAAGTAAGCAGGCATATTCCCCCCAGGGCCATCAACAATATGCCCCGGATGCGATTTTCCAAAAATGGCCTCCTCAGGTCAACCTTCCAGGCACGGTTCAGCGCACTCTCAACAAAAGCCCAAATCCACGATGTGCACCAAATGACGACAATGATGCAAGAGACTGCAAGTGCAGGAGATGGATCGGCCAGATCCGCCAGGTTTTCGGTCAGAAACCTACGAGACCCGGGGAACAAGGAAATGATACGCTGAATAATCTCTTCACGATGTTGACCAAACCATCCAAGGGAAGTATCCGCAAGCGCAATAATGAGCAGGATCGTGGGGAATAGGGTGATCAAGCCGAAATAGGATATAGCAGCCGCGTCCCGAGGCGTATCTTCATTGAGTATGCAACGGAGTGCAGAAAGAAGCGCTCGCCCAATGCGGCTGAGGAAGGGTCTGTCCCTCTTCATAATCTTCAGTCTATTGTGTTTATTCCACACTGTAAACCCCCAAAAGTGCGCCCTCAGCGATATGATAAAATTGACAGGTGACTGCAATTACCCTATTTAGTTGGCAAAGTGACATGTAATCACCGACAACCGTTGATTGGACTTCCTGCTCAACTGAACTCTTGGAGTGCAGCGGCATCCGGAAAAATGTTACTCTTATGACCGGTTTTCTAAGGATACTTTTAATCTGTTTGTTGCCCAATGCAGGATTTCGTGAGGTTATATGGAAGAGATCATACGCAAGATACTGTTGGAGATCGGAGAAGACCCGGAGCGGCAGGGATTAAAGGGGACACCCGCACGTGTGGATCAATCCTTGAGGTTCCTTACCAGTGGTTATTCTCAGGATCCGGATAAGTTGTTGAAAAGTGATGCCCTTTTCGATGTCAATTACGATGAAATGGTCATCGTGTCAGATATCGACTTCTTTAGCCTTTGCGAGCATCACATACTTCCCTTCTTCGGCAAATGTCATATTGCCTATCTGCCCGACAAGAAAGTCATAGGCTTGAGCAAGATGGCTCGCCTGGTGGAAATCTATAGCCGACGCCTTCAAGTTCAGGAACGCCTCACGACACAGATTGCACAGACGATTCAAGATAAAATCCATCCCTTGGGCGTTGGCGTTGTCATCGAAGCGCAGCATATGTGCATGCTGATGCGCGGAGTGGAAAAACAAAACTCGCGAGCTGTTACAAGTTCCATGCTGGGAGGTTTCCGAAAATCGGAAACTCGCATGGAATTTCTGGACCTGATTTTTAAGAACCGCCGCTCCTGATCGGCACTTCACATCCAAAACGACTGGGAAACGTTAGAAATGCTGCCATCCCCAGCCGGACTTCACGCAGATTTCTGATCCTGCCTCTTAACCGGGCATAAGAGGGGTCCTCCCCTGTAAATCTCCCATGCCATCAGCCCATACATGGGCACGTATTCCACAATCAGGACCCACCACGGTTCATAGACGGGGTGGTAGGCATACGCCATATAGGAAAGAAACACCGCACCAGTCCAGTAAAGCATGAATGCATACGGGAAGAAGGGAAGAGCCAGTGCAGCCCAGGAAAGATACCAGGGATGAACCGTGGTGGAGAGGCAGAGGTCCGCGGTCATTATCCAGAACCCCGCGTGCAACACATCCCTCGAATCATTCAGAGGGAATTTCCGCCAGACAAAGAAGGCGATGGCAAGCAGAATTACGACCAGATAAGGACCTGTAAACTGATCCCAGTCCTGCTGGAAACAAACCTGTCCGATGCCACGAAGCAGGTAATGAATGCTTGCATTAAATTCAAACAACCGGTAATAAAGGCGCAGTGTAAACAAATACCTCAGGACGCCGCCCCAATCAAAAAAGCAACATGCGAGTGCTCCTCCGGCGACAATCCCCGGCACGGCAGCTTTCCAGCCGGTCCGGCGCAAATAAAGAGGAAACCACAAGGCTGGGTGTAGCTTGGATAGAATTGCGCCGGCATACCCAACAAAAGCCCAGGCTTTTTTGCCGCGATGCAGTAAATAAAGCGAAAGAACTGCCAGGCAAATCATTGCGCTGTCACTGTGCCCGGAGTGGGAGAACTCGAAAACAAAGAATGGATTCCATGCCATCAACAAGAGAGGACGGAGATTTTGCCCGAGAACTGAAAGCAGTCTCCAGACGATCAGGAGTGCACAAAACTCAAACAGGCTGAATATCGCTTTCATTCCGGTCACGCTCTCTCCAAATGCTGTCAGCGAAACCCGGAAAAGCGCTTGGGATAAGGGAGGGTAAGCCGTGATATGCGGTTTGGAATTGATTCTGGGGTAGATGGCGGCGTCCCGCCGCTTCTCAAGTTCGGGTGCGTCGGGCGGATATTCATACGGACTGATTCCCCCGGCGGCCACGCGAGCGTCCCAGATATACCGGTACACGTCTTCGCTCTGATACGGGGGTGCCGGCAGAACTGTAAGACGGAACAAAAGGCCAAAGACTATGATCAATAATGCTGCCGACTGATTTGGGACCGGAAGTTTTGCAAATCCCCAAATGCACAGAAGAAATGCGCCGAGCATCAGGGCGAGGAAATAGCCAGTATTTTCCCTGAAAGGACCGATTTTATAGCTGGCGATCCAGACCAATTCCTGCAATGCGCCCATCAGACAGATTGGCGCTAACCATTTGCGCATTGGCACAATATATCATTGTTCTGACGACCCTTAGTTAACGATCCTCGCGCTGTTCGTTAATCAAGTACTTTGCCGCGACGGCCGCCACGGCGATCGGCGCCGTTTGGCCCTGAGATAGCTGGCGCAAGGCTGCCAGGTCGGACTGCCAGGCGGTGTCGCCTGGTGCGAGCAGGCAGGTGCTGTTGGGCTCATGCACGGTGAAGAGTTGGTCGTTCTTGAAGTAGTAGTGCCTTTCGCTTTCCTCGGTGGGATAGACGCGCATGGAGGGCGGGATGTCGTTGGGCTTGAACCACAGCTTGATTTCACGCTCAGCGTCGCCCTGATTGGCAGAGGCATGGATCAGGTTATCAATGCGTTCGATGACGGCGTTCGCGGCGGCATGTTTGATGGGGACGATCGTGCCCAGAGCGCGAATGCAGCCCGGCCGTTTTTCGCGGGCCTCGTGCGGGTCGGTGGGCCCGGAAATATCGCGGATTTTGAGCACGGCGTCGGGCCCTTGATAGACGAAGGCGATTACCCGGCGCTTGATGGGGGTGTCCGGGTAGTGTGCATAGCCCTGGATGTAATCCAGGAGCGGTTCGTAAAACGGCTTGCCGCGATGTTCGGCGTAATGTTCCTCAGCCAGCAAGCGGCTTACGTGCACGATCTTCGCGGCAGCGAAACGCAGGCCGGTGTGGAATTCGGACAATTGGGAAAGCACATAGCCGGTGAGCGAGTTCTTAAGCGCATCCGGCTTGATCAACACCAGCGTCTGTTCCAGGTCCCTGAGATCCATTACAATAATACATCCTTTCTTCAAATTTCCGATCCTCCCCAGTATAACATGGTTGCGGTGTAAGGCCATCTGCGGCGATGCCGCGCTTTGACAATGCTCCGCAGCATCGACTGTGGCGCACCGCCTTACGTCTAGCCCCACGGCGCTCGTAATAAGGCTTCCTGTAATACTCCGACAGACTCCCAGGATGCCTTTGAATCCTGGCATTCCAACCTTCGGGAAAGACCGGCAAAGGGTTGCCGGATCGAGGGGAAACACCTTGACGATCCAACGGTAGCTGTGATAACTTCGCCAATCTTTGAGTTAAGTCCTGCTAAAGGGATCGATTAATGATATCGTCAGCCATTCTTGACCGTTATGCCCAGTCCCTGGTGGACGTTGCCGCCGGTGTGAAAGAGGAAGATGCGGTAAGCAAGGACCTTGAGCTTTATCGGGAAATCTTCCTTGCCGTTCCTGATGTTCTGGAAGCGTTCCACAGTCCATCCATCCCGCGTGAAAGCAAGGAAAAGACGCTGTCACAACTGCTGGCACTCTATCCGGTTCAACCGATATCGGCCAACTTTCTGCGGGTTTTGCTCAAGCATAATCGCATTCGATATTTTCGACAAATCTATGAGTCTTACTGTGGGATTCTAAGCAAACGCAAAGGGATTGTTACAGCCAAAGTCGTGGTTGCAGCACCTCTGGGGCTTCAGGAACTCACCAGCTTGAAAGATCAGCTGCACAGGATAACTGGCAAAGCCGTTTCCCTGGATGTACAACTTAAACCGGACCTTTTGGCAGGGATTGTCGTGCAAATCGGGAGCACCGTCTACGATGGTTCGGTCGGGACGAAGCTTGCCGAAATGAAGCGTCAATTGACAGAATCATCTCCTTAAAGATCAGAGTGTAGCCGTTTGGGCGTAATGGCCACAGGATCCTGGCCAAGATCCAAGAAGTAAGCACAAGGAAGATCATATATGCAGATCAAAGCCGATGAAATCAGCAAAATTTTGAGGGAGCAAATCAGAAACTACGAGTCCGGCGTGGTAGTAAGCGAAGTTGGAAGCGTCATATCCGTGGGCGATGGAATCGCCCGCATACACGGATTGGACGAGGTGATGGCCGGCGAATTGCTTGATTTTCCTCACGGAGTCAAAGGCATTGCATTAAACCTCGAAGAAGACAACGTTGGAGCGGTGCTTTTCGGTGAGTATACCCTGGTCGGCGAAGGGGACCTCGTCCAGCGCACAAAGCGCATCATGTCCGTGCCGGTCGGTCAGGAGCTCGTGGGGCGCGTTGTGAATGCTCTGGGCGAGCCTATCGATAATCGCGGTCCCATAAATGCAACTGAGTTTGCTCCGATCGAGAAGCTGGCTCCGGGAGTCGTTGACCGGCAACCTGTCAAGGAACCCGTGCAGACAGGACTGAAACCGATCGACGGCATGATCCCCATTGGGCGAGGGCAGCGCGAACTGATCATAGGCGACCGCCAGACCGGGAAAACCGCCATCGGCATCGATACGATAATCAATCAAAAGAATACGGACATCATCTGCATCTATGTGGCCATAGGCCAGAAACGGTCCACGGTTGCTCAGGTAGTGAAGACTCTGGTTGACCATGAAGTCATGGACAAGACTATCGTTGTTTCGGCATCGGCATCCGATCCGGCCACCATGCAGTACATCGCCCCTTACTGCGGGTGTGCGATGGGCGAGTATTTCCGGGATCGCGGACAGCATGCCCTTGTGATCTATGACGACCTATCAAAACATGCGGCTGCATATCGTGAAATTTCTCTTTTGCTGCGCAGGCCGCCGGGACGCGAAGCGTTTCCCGGAGATGTTTTCTATCTTCACTCCCGCCTGCTGGAGCGCGCGGCCAAACTGAATGCCAAGTTAGGCGGTGGCTCTCTTACAGCCCTGCCGGTTATTGAAACCCAGGCCGGAGATATTTCAGGTTACATCCCGACAAACGTAATTTCCATTACGGACGGACAGATCTTTCTTGAAGCGGATCTTTTCCACGCCGGCATTCGACCGGCGATTCACGTAGGCAATTCGGTCAGCCGGGTTGGAGGCAGTGCTCAGATCAAGGCTATGAAGCAGGTGGCCGGAACGCTCCGCCTTGAACTGGCGCAATATCGCGAACTCGCGGCGTTTGCCCAGTTCGGATCAGATTTGGACAAGGCAACCCAAGCCCAGTTGGCGCGCGGCGAACGCCTGACGGAGATTTTGAAGCAGGATCAATACCAACCATTGCGCGTGACGCAGCAGGTTGTGTCTATTTTCGCCGGCACTCAAGGATTTACCGATGAGATAGCCGTGGCTGATGTAAAAAGGTTTCTCAAGGAATTACTCCAGTACATGGACACGGCAAAGACGGTTTTGATGCAGAGGCTTGATGCCGAAAAAGAGCTGAGCGAGGCGCTGAAATCGGAACTGAAAAGTGCCCTGAAGGAATTTACCGAGAAATTCAAAGCAGATAGGGCTGTCGCATAAATCAAATAGCGCTATGGCAAATGTTCGTGACATAAGACGGCGCATTCGCAGCGCCAAGAATATTCAACAGATCACGCGCGCAATGAAATTCGTCTCGGCGGCGCGTCTGCGCAAAGCTCAGGAACGTGTGTTTGCGGCCCGCCCGTACGCCCGCCAAATGCTGGCGGTGCTGAACAGCATTGCGATGCGAGTGCCGGAGCAAGTCCATCCTCTGCTTGCTCGCCGCGGAGACGACAGGATTGAATTGGTGGTCATCGCTGCCGATAGAGGGCTTTGCGGCGCTTACAATACGAACATCCTCAGGCACGCGATGGAGTTTTTATTAAGCCGGTCGGGGAAGCAGATTGAGCTGAACATAATAGGAAAACGGGCGCGCGACTTTTTCCGCCGCCGCCCGTTCACCATTCGCAGCGAGGTGATCAATGTTCTGCAAAAACCGACTTTCGCGGATGCGGCTGCCATAACTAAAGACATCATCGGGCAGTTTGTTAAGTGTGAGAAGGATCAGGTCTGGTTAGTCTACAACGAATTCAAGTCCGTTGTACAGCAGCAAGTTATCGTAGAACCGCTGTTGCCCATTCAGCGCCTGGCTTCTTCGGATGAATCGGGTCGTCTGGAATACATTTATGACGAGCCGCCCAAGATAATTTTCGACAACTTGCTTCCCAGGCATGTCGAGGCTCAAGTTTACCGGGCGTTATTGGAGGCGGCAGCGTCTGAACATGGAGCACGCATGACAGCGATGGAGGCGGCCACAAATAATGCATCGGAGATGATCGACAGCCTGACCTTATATGCGAACAAGGTGCGCCAGGCGGGCATTACCAGAGAACTGATCGAAGTCGTCAGCGGTGCTGCATCCGCCAGAGAATAGTGCGGCGGGGATCGGCTGCAAGAGTTGTGAAAGCCGACCTGCGCTCTGCCACGAAGTATAGGAGAAAACTGATGGAGAATGTCGGCAAGGTGGTTCAGATTATAGGGCCTGTGGTGGATTGTGTTTTTCGTGAGGAACATCTTCCTCCAGTCTACAACTGCGTCATGGTCGAGGGGGTCACACCCAGCGGCCGAATCCATGTGAGCACCGAGGTTCAGCAGCATTTGGGTGAAAACCGCGTTCGTTGCATAAGCATGCAGCCCACGGACGGCATGGTGCGCGGCATGACTGCAATCGATACCGCCGGTCCAATCACGGTTCCGGTTGGCAGCGGAACGCTCGGCCGAGTAATAAATGTCATTGGCGAGCCTGTGGACGAAATGGGGCCGGTACAGTCGGAACGTCGCTACCCCATTCATCGCGATGCACCCAGCTTTGAAGAGCAGAGTACCGAAATGCGCATGCTCGAAACTGGCATCAAGGTTGTTGATCTGCTGGAACCGTACCTCCTGGGCGGCAAGATCGGCTTGTTTGGAGGTGCAGGCGTAGGCAAGACTGTGATCATCATGGAAATGATTCACCGTATCGCAACGCATCACGGCGGCTTCTCGGTTTTTGCTGGGGTCGGCGAACGAACGCGCGAAGGGAATGACCTTTGGCTCGACATGAAGGATTCCGGGGTAATTTCCAAGGCGGCACTGATTTACGGGCAGATGACCGAACCGCCCGGCGCGCGTTTGCGGGTCGGTTTGACGGGGCTCACTGCGGCAGAATACTTCCGTGATGAAGAACACCAGGATGTGCTTCTTTTCATCGACAACATATTCCGCTTTACACAAGCGGGTTCGGAAGTCTCGGCTTTGCTGGGACGAATGCCTTCGGCGGTGGGCTACCAGCCGAACCTTGCCACGGAGATGGGAGAATTGCAGGAGCGGATTACATCCACAAAGAACGGATCCATTACCTCCATCCAGGCGATCTATGTGCCCGCGGATGACTATACGGACCCGGCACCGGCAACGGCGTTTGCGCATCTTGACGCCACGACCAACCTCGAACGCAAAATCGCCGAACTGGGGATATATCCCGCCGTGGATCCGCTGGCCTCAACCTCACGCATTCTGGATCCGCGCATCGTGGGAGAAGAACACTATGCGGTGGCTCGAGAAGTTAAGCGAGTCCTCCAGCGATACAAGGATCTTCAAGACATCATCGCTATTTTGGGAATCGATGAATTGGGTGAAGATGACAAGCAGGTTGTCAATCGCGCCAGAAAAATCCAGAAATTCCTTTCTCAACCGTTTTTTGTGGCTGAGAAGTTTACCGGCGTTCCTGGAAAGTATCTCTCGGTCAAGGAGACAATCGAAAGCTTCAAGGGTCTGTGTGAAGGGAAGTATGATCACATCCCCGAGCAGGCGTTTTTCAATGTTGGTGGTATAGAAGAAGTCCTGGAACAAGCCAAGAAGCTTGCCGCCTGATAGCGGCATAAGCTGGCGGCACAAATTTTGTGCGCTGTTAAAATAAAATCATGTTACTGCCTGAACATATTCATCTGGAAATTGTCACACCGGACA
>Ga0208980_10003109_pt1 | contig 10071 bp, 4 predicted proteins | sample WetSurMetagenome_3_FD_187993 | JGI IMG/M metagenome (GOLD analysis project Ga0208980, IMG submission 187993) | Wetland microbial communities from Twitchell Island in the Sacramento Delta, sample from surface sediment Aug2011 Site A1 Bulk (version 2) | ecosystem: Environmental > Aquatic > Marine...
TTTTACAGCACTACCTTGGTTAAATCGTCAATCGTAATTCGTCAATGCTAAAAGGTCACGCCGTAGTAGAAAAAGAGATACCGGTTCCGTGTAGCATTATCATCCGCCCAGCTGTCGTTTCCGATGCTATAGCCGGCATTCAGCAAACCGCTTCGCGGAAGCGCGATTGAGATTCCGGGCGTAAAGTATCCATAGTAATTCTTTCCGCTGAACCAGTCGGCTACAATGCTGATTTTTTTGTGAACCGGCTGTTCATAGCCGAGAATCATTCCCGCACGCGGACCGAGAAAACTCACCGGTCCGTCATTCACGTCCTGGTTTGCAGATACAATGCCATAGGGACCCGCATGGAAACGCGGATCGTAGTTGCCGGCCCTGATCTTCTTGCTAATCAGGCCATACACCAGGCCCCAGCTGTCCTGGGCATTTCGATTGTTCAGCGGCGCATTCAAGAGGCCGCCCACTGACGCGGCGACGCCTGCCTCCATGTTTTCGTAAAACTTCCACTTCGCATTTGGTTGGACGTATCCGTTGGTTGTGGAGTCGGCGGAAGTTTTTGTGTTGTATATAGGGAAATTCACACCGATTTCGAGATTATGGGGTGTGCCAACCACCAGACGAGGATTGTACAGGTATATCCGGGAAGTACCCGCCCTGGGCGTCTGCGGAAGAAGATCGAATTCGGCATATGCCTTGCCACTGGCTACGGTGTCGGTCGTCGGAATGTTGAAGATTGTTGACTGGGCTATAGCATGGCCGCAGAACGGAACCGATATCAAGAGCAGCCATTGAACAACTATTCTGTAATATCTCATCACTGTATCCCTCCTTCGCATGAAGAGCCCCTCGCACCGAGCGGCCAGGCTTTTCTATTGCAAATTTCATTCCAGGTGCGGAGATGCTTTAGGGGCGACCTACATATTCTATTGTTTCTTCTGATGATCACAGCTATTTCGCTGGGGGAAAACGCCGAGTAACCTTGAGCCAGCGTTTCATACCTATTTGTATTTAACTTACACTAATCATACAAATTTGTCTCTTTTAGGATTCTGCGGTTTTGGAGGTTGCGGCCTGAGAGACCTCAGGGCTCGAAAGCTTTGACGCGTATTTCTCAACATCCTTCTACTGCGGCGGCCGATCCGGGCATGTCTACGTTGCTCTTCCTTGGGCTCATCAGCGTACCGTCAAGTATGCCTGCGGGGCCCAGCGCGCCTCATATCCACGTCCGTCTGTGCCGCCTCACGAGGAAGCATGGTGAGAAAGGGGAGTTAAGAAATCCAGCCTGGCCTGCGGCGGTCAGAGGCGGTCTTTTGCTTCGTTTGAAAAATTACGTATATGTAAATAGAAATTAATATTATTACTATATTGTAGCTTTTAGCTTTCTGCTCATTCGCCCCTGAACTCTCGCCAACCGGCCAGCTAAATGCTTGATTTAACGGGATTTGTTGCCCTAAGAGAGCATTGGTGTCGGGCCCTTCGTGACAGTGGCACGCCTCTTGCAAAGGGTTTCTGATGAAAGGAGATGAAAAGCAATGAAGGCTAAGATGTTTTCCATAATGGCAATTATTGTGATGTTAGCGGCATTTCTGACGTTCCTGGCCAGTTCCGGCACGATCTCGGCGAGTGGTACCGACGGCAAGCTGGATTCGGCAGATTCGGCATGGGTGTCAGTCGCCGCCGTACTGGTAATGCTTATGACGCCGGCTTTAGGATTTTTCTATGGCGGTCTGGTGCGTCAAAAAAATGTGGTTTCCACCATAATGCAATGTGTGATTATTTTTGCCATTTCAACCGGTGTTTGGACGTTGTGGGGTTACAGTCTGGCGTTCGCACCTTCACAGAGTGGTTTTATCGGAAGTTTGAAGAATGCCTTTCTCCACGGAGTAGGGACGGCGCCCAATGAAGCCTATGCTGCCACTATCCCGAGTTCGCTGTTCTATTTTTTCCAGCTGAAGTTTGCCGCGATCACGCCGGCTCTGATCATAGGCGCCTTTGCCGAGCGCATACGCTTTCGCTCGTTGATCGTATTCATCATCCTTTGGACGACATTTGTCTATGCACCGGCGGCACATTGGGTCTGGGGTGTCGGCGGATGGTTGCGGAATCTGGGCGCGCTGGATTTCGCGGGCGGAACAGTGGTGCACGTCTTAGCCGGAGTCTCCGCGCTTGGTTCAGCCATGGTTATTGGCCGGCGCAACAAAGGCGCACATGCGGCACGGCCGAGCAACGTTCCTTTTGTCATTCTTGGCGCGGCATTGCTCTGGTTCGGCTGGTTTGGTTTTAACGCGGGCAGCGCTCTGGCTATCAACGGCGTGGCCGTGAATTCGCTGGTGACCACCAACATCGCCGCTGCGTTTGCCGCCCTGAGCTGGATGACTGTGGATTGGGTGCTTTGGGGCAAGCCTTCGGCAACCGGCGCTGCTACCGGCGCCGTATGCGGGCTCGTGGCAATTACACCGGCTGCTGGCTTTGTCGATTCAACAGCTGCCATTGTTATAGGCATGCTTGCCGGCATGATCTGCAGCTTCACTGTTGTGCTGATGGATCGTACCGGATTGGATGATACACTGGATGTGTTTGCCTGCCACGGCGTGGGGGGAATTTTCGGAGCTATTGCCACTGGCCTTTTCGCGCAAAAACTCGTCAATCCCAGCGGTGCGGACGGGTTATTCTACGGCAATCCAAAACAGGTACTGATCCAAATTCTTGCAGTCGCCGCCACGGCGGTCTGGGCGTTTGTGATGTCCGTGATTCTGCTGAAGACTATCGATTGGGTCATGGGTCTCCGAGTGACACCCGAGGAAGAGGAAATAGGTCTTGATCTTTCGCAACACGGCGAAAGCGCTTATAGTGCCGACTAAAAGAAGTGGTGTCAGACGGCAGTTCGTCGGTTTCATGACTACAGCAATTGTCGGAGCCTAATTGCGGGCATTTGTGAAATGTTGCCTGACACAAGTTACTGTGTGGCAGCAACATCAGTGGCATTGAACTCTGGACTTATAGAGGAACACGACTATGAAACTCATTCTGTCAATTATTCGCCCCCACCGCCTCCAGGATGTTAAAGAAGCACTTTCCAAGATCGGCGTCGCCGGCTTAACCGTCACGGATGTGCGTGGAGCGGGGAGGCAGAAGGGTCAGGTTGAGCGCTATCGCGGATCCGAATACAGCATCGACCTTCTGGCGAAATGTAAGATCGAGGTTGCCGTTGCCGACGCCCAATGCGAAGAGGTGATCCAGGCTATTCGAAAAAGCGCATGCTCTGGCGAGATTGGAGACGGCAAGATTTTCATACTCCCGCTCGAAGATGCCATGCGTATTCGCACTGGGGAAAGAGGAGAGGATTCCCTGTAGTTTGGACGCAGAATGCTCAGCTTGAAGCAAGCAATGCACAGAATGGTGAATAATCCGAAAGCAGCAATTGGGGCAAGCAATGCTGCGGTTTATGCGGTAAGAGGCTTTTCCGTCTTTTGACCTGAGGTCCCTTGAATAGTTTCTCAGATTTTTTGCGTTCTTGCGAGGACTTAAAAGGCTGTTCCTAATTGTGCTTCGTATCCGCGACAAGCTGTCACCTTTGGATCTCATGCACGAATCTCGGTCTGCAGGGGATAGAAAACGGAAATCGCCGGACTCCCTCTACTCGGTGGAACCAAATCTGAAAGAAGGGCCAGGTTCTCTGCGGGATCTGCACCGCGCGCTGGATATTTAGGCTGCTGCTGACAGCGGATAACTATGCTTTCGACCAGGCGCTGTGATTTTGGGCGGGCACCTCGGGACGGCAAATGGCAGAGGTGCATGCTGCCACCGATTGGTTCCGGCGTGTACGGACATGGCTGCATTGGGCCGCCGGGAAGCTTTCGGATGTGCTGATAACAAATTATCAGTACCGGATTGCACACATGTTTGCTTGTCACATTGGCGGCTATCCCGATATATTTTTTTAATGCCCCTCTCTACCGCCGCGCTAAGAATTCTGGTGAAAAGAACGGGCTTGCTTCAAGGTCAGGAGTCTTAAAGAAATCGCATTAGTGCGCCACCAGACGTCTTAAAACACCCCAATAATTACAAATATGAGCACAATAGCTAATCTGCTACAATAATGCGGGGCTGTGGTTTCCGTCTTTAACTCCGAAGCCCTTGAAAACAGGCACGCCAAATGCTTGTTTACGCAAGAGTTATTGCCCGAAGAAGCATCAGTATCAGGCCTCTCCAGTGCGGTGGCACACCCCTTGAAAATGTTTTATCGGTGAGGTATGCATGATATTGCTGAAGAGCAGAGATTGGGTGATGGGTTTTCGGGTAACAGAAAATAGGGCTGGATCTTACTCGGCATGGTGAGAAGGCTTACGGTTTCGATTTAAAGAGGTATTGCTACAATGACAAACCAGCTCAAGGTAGACGAGGCTCCGGGAGACCAGCGACGCTCCACCGTACACACGCAGATGAGCACTGGTCTGCCAAACCTGGATCGGGTCATCAAAGGTGTACTTCCTGGGGATAACATCGTTTGGCAGGTCGATAGTATCGACAACTATATCCCGTTTATCGAACCCTTTGTAGAGGCATCGATCGGGGCCGGAAGACAGGTAATTTACTTCCGTTTCGCGGAACACACTCCACTGGTTCCGAAGCAGAGCGGAGTTGCGGTTTATGAACTCCATCCGCAGGAAGGTTTTGAAAATTTCATATCCGAAATATTCGACGTAATTGAAAAATACGGGGTCGGCGCCTGCTACGTGTTCGATTGCCTTTCTGATCTCAGCGTCGACTGGTACAGCGACCGGATGCTTGGCAATTTTTTCATGCTTACCTGCCCGTATCTTTACGACTACGACACGGCCACCTATTTCGGATTGCTTCGCAACCACCATATGGCCGGCGCAATCAATGCGATTCACACCACAGCCCAGGTCGTAATTGATGTCCACCAGAACCGGGAGATGCTTTACATCCACCCGCTAAAGGTCTGGAAACGTCATTCACCGACCATGTACATGCTTCATAGCTGGAGCGGTAACGATTTTGTGCCGGTGACTTCAAGCGCAATAACATCCGAGATTCTGGGATCAGTTCCTCAACCCTGGCTCGATTTTTCGATCCAGCCTACGGACATTTGGACGCGTGATTTTGCCAGGGCTCAGCAGTTGGCGACCGAGATCGCACAAGGTAAAATCCTGTCCAAAGAATCCGATGAGCTTTTTGAGCGCTTACTCAGAATGGTGGTAACACGCGACGAGCGTTTGCTGTCGCTCGCCCGTCAATGTCTGGATCTGACGGATCTGGTCGGAATAGGCAAGCGCATGATCGGGACCGGGCTCATTGGCGGGAAATCGGTCGGCATGCTGATATCCAGGGCAATCATCGCCAAAAAAAGTCCCTCATTGAACGAGCTGATTGAGTCCCACGATTCCTTCTTTATCGGCTCCGACGTTTTTTACACCTATCTGGTTCGGAACAAATGCTGGTGGATCCGCCGAAAGCTCAAGCTGAGCAGCGTAATCTTTGATGGGGCCGAGGATGTTCGTCAGCGATTGCTTGGAGGGACATTCCCGGAAGAAATCCGCCTCCAGTTCGAGCAGATGCTCAATTACTTCGGCCAGTCGCCGATCATTGTACGTTCGAGCAGTCTTCTGGAAGATGCGTACGGGAACGCTTTTTCAGGCAAATATGAAAGCGTCTTCTGCGCCAACCAGGGCACACCCGCTGAGCGGCTTGAATCATTCATGGATGCGGTACGCACGGTATATGCAAGCACCATGAGCCGGGAGGCGCTTGCCTATCGCAGCCACTGGAATCTGCTGGACCACGACGAACAGATGGCCCTGCTGATACAGCGGGTATCGGGTCAGATGCATGGGAACCTCTATTTTCCGCAGGCGGCAGGCGTTGGATTTTCCTACAACCCCTATGTCTGGAGCAGTGATATCGATCCCACCCAGGGAGTGCTGCGGCTGGTGTTCGGACTTGGCACGCGCGCAGTAGACCGTTCCGATGACGATTACACGAGGGTGGTGGCGATTAATGCGCCTTTGAAAAGGCCGGAAGCTACCCGTGATGAAGTCAGGAAATTCACACAGCGGAAGGTGGATGTGATCGATCTGGCGGAAAATTGCCAGGCAACGTGCGAGTTCGAGCAGGCAGTCGCCAAAACCGAGGGAATCCCGCTTGAAACTTTCGCCTCCCGTGACGTGGAATTGGAAAAGCGGGCACGGGAGCAGGGAATATCATCTTCCTTCCCCTACGTCCTCACATTCGACAGGATGCTTTCAAAAACCGGTTTTATTGGGGCAATGCGTGAAATGCTCGCCATCCTTCACGGCGCATACCAGCACGCGGTCGATATCGAGTTCACAGCGAATTTCCTGAGCGATTCGGTCTTCAGAATCAACCTCCTGCAGTGCCGTCCGTTCCAGGTCAAACACCAGCCTCTTGCCGTCTCGATGCCGTCATCGATTGATCTGTCCCGGATTATTCTCAAAACTTCCGGCCCGCTTATTGGCAACAGCCGCGACATGACCGTGCGGCGTGTGATCTACGTGGTACCCTCGGCATACAGCAAGCTGAATATGGCCGGACGATATTCGATCGCTCGGCTGGTGGGCCGGCTGACTCATCTCGATGACGAAGGGGGAATATTGCTGTTGGGTCCCGGGAGATGGGGAACCAGCACGCCATCGCTCGGTGTGCCGGTTTCATTCGCGGAAATTGATACCGTCTCGGTGATGTGCGAGATTGCCGCAATGCATGAAGGATTGGTACCCGATGTTTCACTGGGGACGCACTTTTTCAACGACTTGGTCGAAATGGACATGCTATATATGGCGCTCTATCCCGATCGCATGGAAACAGTGCTCAATTCTGATCTTCTTTTGCAGGTGCGGAGCCGCCTCACCGATTTTATCCCGGACGCTGCCGCCTGGGCCGAGTGTGTGCGCCTGATTCACGGAGGGGATTTCGGTGAAGGCAAGGAACTGCGGCTCTCAGTAAACGCGATGAGCCAGGAGGGGATGCTGTATGTTGCCGAAATTGCGGAGCAAAGTTCACCGATGCAGGGCTTGAAAGATCGGGGTATGCATCTGCCGGCTCCGACCGCGATCGACGCTGAAGCCGCGTCACGGACCAGAACCGGAAAGACCGAAAAGGAATTGTCACAATGATACGGGCGCAGGGCTTATACGATCCCGCAAACGAGCACGACAGCTGCGGGGTGGGATTTGTGGTCAATGTTAACGGCCGCCGTTCACACCAGATTATTACCGACGGAATCACGGTGCTCAAAAACCTGGTTCACCGAGGTGCGGTCGGCAGTGACCTCAAGACAGGAGACGGTGCGGGAATACTGATGCAGGTCCCGCACGGGTTTTTCCAATTGGAATGTGAAAAGCAGGGTTTCATGCTGCCGCCGGAAGACGCTTACGCTGCCGGCATGCTCTTCCTGCCGAAAAATGCAGAGACCCGTCAGAAGGCGCGGGCCTTTGTCGAAGTATGTATCAAGGACGAAGGGGGCATACTGATGGGTTGGCGCGATGTTCCCTCGAAGCCGGAATGCCTCGGGGAGATGGCGCTCGAATCGATGCCATTTGTGACCCAGATTTTTGTGCAGTTTGGAGATCTCACCGGTTCCAGTCTGGAACGCAAAGCGTATCTCACCCGCAAAGGCATCGAGCGCAAAGCGTCGGAAATAGGATTCTCCATCGACGATTTCTATATACCCTCGTTTTCGTCGCGAACCATCGTCTACAAAGGAATGTTCACGGCGCCGCAGCTTGACGGGTTTTATCCTGATCTGCTCGACCCGTTGCTTCAGAGCGCGATCGCGGTTGTGCATCAACGCTATTCCACCAACACGTTTCCATCATGGGCTCTGGCGCAGCCGTTCCGGTTCATTGCCCACAACGGCGAGATCAATACGCTGCGCGGCAACATCAACAAAATGAAAGCCCGTGAAGCGACGCTGTGGTCACCGGTATTCGGCAGCGATTCGGCTCGCCTCGTGCCGGTGATCAACCCTTCGCTGAGCGACTCGGGCATCTTTGACAATGTCTTCGAACTCCTGGTTAACAGCGGCCGTACGGTAGAACACGCCATGATGATGATGGTGCCGGAGCCGTTCGGCTCCAAATTTCACATTAGCCAGGATAAACGGGCATTTTACGAATACCATGCGGCAGTCATGGAGCCGTGGGACGGACCCGCTGCAATGGCATTCAGCGATGGCGTGAAGGTGGGCGCATCGCTCGACCGAAACGGCCTTCGTCCCGCTCGCTATGTGGTGACTAAAAGCGGCCGGGTTGTGTTGGCTTCAGAGGTCGGCGTTCTGGATATTCCTCCCGAAGAGGTCCTTCAGAAAGGCCGCCTCGCTCCGGGCAAAATGATCCTGATCGATACTGCGCTCGGCCGGATTATCTTTGACAACGAGATCAAAGCCACCGTTTCGAGGAGCAAACCCTACCGACGGTGGCTCGAAAAAAACACAATTGAGATGAAGGGTCTGTTCCAGGCACCTGAACCGGTCATCGTTAGCGCGGAATCGCTTAAAACCCGGCAGAAGATGTTCGGGTACACCCTGGAGGATATCGCGGTCATCATTGCTCCGAAAGCGGAAAATGCGCAGGAGCCGATTGGCTCGATGGGCAATGATGCGGCGCTGGCGGTGCTTTCCAACCGTCCCCAGCTTCTGTACAACTATTTCAAACAACTTTTCGCGCAGGTGACCAATCCGCCGATCGACCCATATCGCGAAAACTTAGTAATGTCGCTCATGAGCTTTATTGGGCGGGAAGGCAACCTTCTCGACGAAACCCCCGAGTATTGTCATCAGTTGAAACTCCCGCACCCGATTCTCACCAACGAAGACATGGCAAAGTTGAAAAGTCTGGATTCCAAGGAAGTGCGCTCCGCAGTACTTCCAATTCTGTTCGACAAAGAATCAGGCCCGAACGGGCTTGTCCCGGCACTCGATGCTGTCTGCCGCCTTGCCGGGCAGCGGGTTGACGAAGGATATTCATTGATTATTTTGAGCGACCAGGGTGCAGACGAGAACCGCGTGCCGATCCCGGCGTTGCTCGCCACTTCCGCAGTCCATCAGCATTTGGTGCGCCTGCGCAAACGCCAGCTCACGGGACTTATTGTCGAAACAGGAGAGGCCCGTGAGGTCATGCATTTTGCGACACTTGTCGGCTATGGCGCGAGTGCAATAAACCCATATCTGGCGCTCGAGACGGTGGCGGAATTGAAGGAACAGGAACGGCTCCCCGAAGAAATCAAACTCGAAACAGCTATCGACAATTACATTACCGCGGTCAAAAAAGGCCTGCTCAAGATCATGTCCAAAATGGGGGTGTCGACAATCCGCAGCTATCGCGGGGCGCAGATATTCGAGGCAATCGGGCTTAATGACGATGTCGTCGAGAAATATTTCCCCGGCACGGCATCGAGAATCGGTGGAATTGGCATCGAAGCGATAGCGCGTGAAGCCCTCGATCGCCATGGGAAAGCATTCGAACAGGGGACGATGGTGGCACCCTCACTGGAGTCGGGTGGCAATATTCATTTTCGCCGTTTTTCCGAAAATCACCTTTTCAGCCCTGAGGCGATCGCGCTTCTCCAGAAGGCGACCTGGACCGAAAGCTACGAAACGTACAAAGAATATGCGGCAACAATCGACACTGCGGGACGAAACCTTTGTACGCTCCGGGGGCTGTTTGCCTTTAAGGATCAAACGCCGGTCCCGATCGATGAGGTCGAGCCTGCGGATTCAATTGTCAAACGCTTTGTCAGTTCGGCCATGTCGTTCGGTTCTATCAGCAAGGAAGCGCACGAAACAATTGCCCTTGCCATGAACCGGCTTGGCGCCGCAAGCAACTCGGGTGAAGGAGGCGAGGATGAAATCAGATATACGCCCTTGCCCAACGGAGATTCGCTTAAAAGCGCAATCAAGCAGGTTGCGTCCGCCCGGTTCGGGGTCACGATCAACTACCTGATCAATTCGAAGGAACTTCAGATCAAGATCGCTCAGGGAGCAAAGCCGGGCGAGGGCGGCCAGCTTCCCGGACACAAAGTCGATGCGAC
>Ga0208980_10003110_pt1 | contig 10070 bp, 4 predicted proteins | sample WetSurMetagenome_3_FD_187993 | JGI IMG/M metagenome (GOLD analysis project Ga0208980, IMG submission 187993) | Wetland microbial communities from Twitchell Island in the Sacramento Delta, sample from surface sediment Aug2011 Site A1 Bulk (version 2) | ecosystem: Environmental > Aquatic > Marine...
AAGTGTCCCAACAGGCGCTGCAGGCGCATGTCCTGAGGATCGCTGGAAGCCTGCACCTTGCCTGCGCCGTGAAAATAGCGCCAGCCGGCAGTGGATTTGGTAATGGCAATGGAGACATTCGTTCCTTCGCCAACATAGGTGCAGTATCGGAAAATGGAATCGGGATTCCCCAATGGCACTTCTTCATCTTTCACTATTTGCGCTGCGGTTTGCGGCTGCCAGGATGCAGAAAACCGGCCGAATGCGACGGCAATCCACGGCATGGGAGAAACGAAGGCGGCCAATACGCCGACAATTGCAATCGCAACAATCGTGCCGACCCATTGGGGGCTTGAAAACAGGCGCTTTAAGGCTGGTTCCTCTGCGGATTCTGCTTTGCCGCGGGGCGCAACAAACATGGGAGCTAAAGCCACCAGCGCAGCTGCAGCGGACAGGACAATTATAATGCGCTGAGCCCATTGCGTGCCGATTTGCGGGATTATAAGCATGCTGAAGAACAACGAGCCCACAATTGCTCCGATTGTGTTGGCGGCATAGACGCTGCCTACCATTTTCCCGCCATCGCGCCCGGGAGATGCAACGGCCGCCAGTGCCAACGGGAAACTGGCCCCCCACAGCAGAGAGGAGGGGAGCACCGCGCAGACGGAGCGAATAAGGTCCAGTGAAAAAGTGTACCAGGGTCCCCATTCATTCGTTGTTGCGATAGGATTGATCGGCCAATAGGGAAGGGACTTGGCAATCATGATGGCAGCCCAGGCAACGGTCCCGGCAAGCATCATTTGGCAGACTCCCAGAGCTATGCGCGGTTGGCGCGCTGTACGCGTCATGAATGCTCCCGCGCTGCTGCCAATGCCCAATCCTACAAGAAATACTGCCAGAATGATCGAAAACGTGTAAACCGTCGCGCCCAGCATTAGAGAAAGGAGGCGTGTCCAGATAACCTCAGCCCCGAGCGCGCACAAACCGGACATTCCGATCGTAATATAGACGGCCCGATTCCGGACTCCGCTTCCGGCCGGCATTTGCGCCTGTTCTGCTGATTTCACCTGCCCTGGAGTCTTTGCAGCCATCAGCAGCGCAATTGCCGCAACCGCTACGTTGATGGCCACCGCCACATAGGTGGCCGTAGGCATGTCATATACCCGCAGGAGGAAAAAGCCCGCCAGCAAACAGCCTAAAACCGCTCCGCCTGTATTGCCGCCATAAAAAAGCCCCATCCAGGAGATACCTTCCGGCGTTGTTTCCACCCAACGAGCGATGGCGGGCAGCGTTGCACCCATCAGCAGGGTCGGCGGGATCAGGCAAACAGTTGCCACAATGGCTCGAGCGAAAACACCGTGCCCCAAAAAGCCTGTGTAGGCATCCGCAATGAAAGGCATAACAGACAATACCAGGATGCCGAAAATCCCGATGCCAAGCTCAAGAAAGGCGTAAACCCGAAGAGGATGATGCCGTGACGAAATCAGCCGCGGCAGCAGGAAACTACCCAGACACATGCCCCCCATGAATGTTCCCAGCAGCACACCCATCGAGATGCCGGACGATCCGATGACCAGCTGCAGAAGTTGCAGCCAGACCACTTCATAAATAAGCGCCGCACAGCCGCTGCCCACGAAAAGGATAAGGAGCCAGGGGAGAAGTCGTTGTGATGCAAGGGGATTGGCCGATGAATGCGAGTTGAGTTCTGCCATGCGATGTTGAAATTCCTCAAAATGCTGGCGTTGATAACAATTCCAAAGTCTTTATTACGAGCTACATGCCATGGTGTTTCTTATCAATCGAAAGATTTTGGTTTTGTAAGCCTTGCGAGTGATGCACACTAGAGCGCGATGGCTCATCGAATTTATACAGGTTCTTTTGCGGCCCTGGAAAATCGCCTGATGCAGGAGTTTGAGGAACGGCAAGGGAGAAATCCGCTCTCGGCGGTGTCCGTTTTGGTTGGTTCAAACCTTCTCGCGACCTACATCAGGCGTCGCTTTGCCGAAGAACACCGCGCGGCAGCCAATATACGCTACTACACCTTCCTGGATCTTGTCATTCAACTTGCCCGGCAAACAGGCTTTGCCGATACGCGGGCTCGCCTTCCCTGGCTGGGTGCCTCTGCAATCCTGGAGTCAATTCTGGCGGAGCAAACACCTGAAGTGTTTAAACCTGTATCAGGCTATTTGGGCTTTCACGATGCGCTTCTGGATACCTTCCGGGACTTGAGGGACGCCGGGATCGATGCGGTCCAATTTGAAAATTCAATCCGCCCCTGGATAGAGTATCAGCCGGATCGACGGGATCACCTGGTTGGTTTGATGCGGCTGTATCGTGAATTCAGGAAGCGCGTAGGAGGCTTTAGGGATGTGGATGATGATTTTCGGGCAGCTGCCGGCAATGCTGCGAAAGCAGGAAACCTTTTGGGGACGCAATCTCTCCTCGTGTATGGAGTCTACGACGCCACCGGCCAACAGATCCAATTGCTTGCATCCCTAAAAGACAGCCTGGAACTGGTCTATTTCATTCCCTGCGTGGATGATACGGTATCCAGTTTTGCCCTTCCGTTTCTTCAAGCCCGGATGGCAGAGCTGAAAGCAAGACCCGAACCCTTGATTTCGAATTGCCCCCGCGGCAGCCTTGGACACCTGTGGTCCACCGGTTTCGGGCTGGCGAATAGCGGGAAAACTGCACCAGACAATTCAGTCGAGAAGCAACTGACCGCGGATGGCTCCTTTGCGCTTGTGTCAGCTCCAGGGGAATCCAGGGTGGCATTGGAAGCAATCAGGGAACTCATCAGCGCTGTGCGGGACGGTGTAATTGGAGGATTTCATGAGGCGGCCATCATCCTGCGCCAGGCTCAGGAAGAACTGCCCCTGTTCATTGAGGCATGCCGTCTCAGGGGTATTCCTTTCTTTGTACATGGCGGAGCTTCATTGGCCGAACGGCCTCTGAGCAAAGCTGTTCTTGCGTTGTTTTCCCTGGCAGTGAACTCTTTCTCGCGCCAGTCTATTCTGACGGCGATGGAGTATATTGGCGCGGCACTTCCTGCTGATGAATCCGCAAAATGGGATATTACCCGCTGGCGCGCTTTAACGAATGATCCACGTTTTCTTTCCGGAGTCGCTTCGTGGGACGCTTCGACCAGGGCTCTTGTCTTAGAGGCCCGGCGTGACCTGCAAGCCGCGGAAGCCCAAGCCGGATCTGTGGAGGACGAAGAAGAAGGGAGGCGCATTCTCTCGGTGCCAGCCATGAAGGAAAAACTGTCAGCTGCTGAGGCCCTCGAGAATGGATGGAAGATTGTGCGGCGGGCCGTTGCCGAAGTGCCTGCAGCATGCTCCTGGCGTGAGTGGGCAGAATCTCTGGAGAAAAACCTCTCACCACTATTGGGAGCTGCTGAGGATTGGCCGTCGTTTTCAGCTGCTATTGATGAGCTCCGAAGCCTTGATCTGGTTTGCCGTTCAGCCCGGCTGGAGCATCCGGTGTCTCTGGCCAGGTTTGTCGAAACGCTCAAGGAATCCGTGGCAGGTCTGGAGCGTCCGATGGGTCGATTCCAAAGGAACGGCGTGAACCTGCTGTCAATTAACGCTGCTCGTGGACTTCGGTTTCCCTTGGTCATCATTCCCGGTTTGGAAGAAGGTAGGTTTCCGGCTCGCCTGCGACAGGATCCGCTGCTTCTGGACGTGGAACGCATCCGGGTATGCTCTCTCGCTTTGAAATTAAAACGTGGCGAAGAAGAGAAGCTGCTATTTGACATGGCGGCTCGTTCCGCGGAAAAACGCCTTGTGCTTCTTACGTCACGCCTGGATGAAGGCTCTGACCGCGAGTGTCTTCCCTCCCAATTTTTTATGGCTTTTGCCGGCGCGGTCCGCGGTGAACCAACAGGTCTGCGAGATCTTGGCGAAGATGCCATTCCAGGATTCCGCTCCGTCAGCCTGGAAAATCCTGCTCCGGGCGAGGGAGCACTTGCGATTGATGAGAATGAAATCAGAATCAGGGCGATCTGCAGGGATCCGGGATCAAAACAAGCATTTTTGGCTGCGCTTGCAGGCGGAGATGCAAAATTCCTGGCCGGCCCGTTGGGCTTTGATCATGCGCGCTGGCTGCGGAAACTTACCCCTTATGACGGGCGCTTCCAGAACCCTGAACTTGTCCGTTGGGCTGCGGAAAAATCCCTGCTGTCAGCCGGCCAGATTTCCGCCAGCCGCGTGGAACAATATGCCAAGTGTCCCTACCAGTTTTATCTCAAACGCGTGATGGGAATCGAAAGATGGGAGGAAGACGAAACGATAGAAGCCATGGACCCTCTGGCTAAGGGGAGTGTTGTTCATAATATACTTGAACGCTTTTTGAAAGAGCATGCCGGGGGGAAGTTTTTGCGCGGTTCATGCGAGGCGCTGCAAATGCGCTTGGAGGAACAGGGCCGGGAGATTCTCGAAGAAGCCCGTCCTGCCGGACTTCCCGATTTGTTGTGGGAAATCGAACGCGACCGCATATTGCAGACTTTGCGGAACTGGCTTGTTTTTGAAAAGAACCGGGCCGCTGACAACCTCCTTCCTGCCTGGCTTGAGCGTCCCTTCGGAGTGTTTTCTCCGCAGGAAACATCTCCGCCGCTGAGCATTCAGGCAGGAAGGCACCGGTTTGACTTCAGGGGAAGGATCGACCGCATAGACCTCGCGCCCGACGGCAAACATGCTCGCGTCATTGATTACAAGACGGGGAAAATTCCGGAGTCAATGAAAAGAAAAGGGCGAACTCCTCTGATGTCGGGAGAGAGGATTCAAATTGCCATATACCGCGAGGCGCTTGCTTCGATGGCAGACTTGGGCAAACTGGAGAATGTTGTAGGTGAATATCTGCACATAGCATCGGATGAAGGGGATACTGTCCCAATTGTCTTTGCAAATGAGGAGTTACTCGAAGCCGGACCCCGCCTGCGCGAAATATTGGAGGTTCTGGCGAGCGGGATTGAAGATGGCGTTTTCTTTGCCCGCACTAAAGGATTGGTACGTCCCGAAGGCCACTGCAAGTATTGTGATTTCCTGCCTATTTGCGGAAAAGACCGCGAGCAGCGTGCGGAACGAAAAATTGTTGATCCGGCGGTATCTCGTTTCCTGAAAGTGCAGGCCATTGATGGAAGGACCGCAGGTGATGCGGACTAGAGATTGAGGATGGTGATGATGGAACGTTTGGTTTCCGACAGCACGCAACGTCGCAGGGCGGTGGAAGAAACAGACCGTTCCTTTGTGGTGGAAGCGTCTGCGGGTACAGGAAAAACGAGCATCCTGATAGACCGTATCCTTCACCTGGTTCTTGAAAAGGGGCCGGGGGGACCTCCTCTGCCCCTGTCCAGGATCTGTGCCATTACCTTTACTGAGAAGGCTGCCGGCGAAATGAAGATCCGCTTGCGGGAGAAATTCGAAGGGATTGCCCTTCAGCCGGACCCCCAGGGATGTCTTGCCCGTGCCGCAATCATTGACTTGGAAACGGCGGCGATATCAACGTTTCACGCGTTTGCTGTAGCCTTGTTGAAAGAGAGGCCTGTTGAAGCTGAGCTTGATCCGCGTTTTTCCACGCTGGATGAAACACAGAGCGATCTGCTTTTCCGCGAGATTTGGGAACCGTGGATCCATCGCGCCATTGACGCACGCCATCCCACGCTTGAAAGGGCATTGCGGCATGGCATCAGTTTGGACATCCTGAGGAACCTGGCACAGATTCTTCGCCTTCACGCGCGGTCTATTTGCGAACTGGAAAGCCCAGCTCCTGCAACAGAAGAGGAAATGCGCGCACAAATGGATGGTCTTTGGCTCAATGGAAAAGGACTCCTCGAACTCTGCCTTAATCCGGACGACAAGCTTTTATCCCTGCTGCAAAATGCCCTTCAATGGCTGGAAGACCCTGGTACAAATGCTGCCCCCGCTGGAAAACCAGGCAATAAAGGTGCGGCGGGCTCCTGGAAAGGGGCACGAGAAACCGTCGAAACCGTGCGCGGTTTTATTAATGAAGTCATTGAATTCTCAGCCTTGTACGCACAACTGCCCTCGCAGCGCATTTTCGATGAGGCACTGCGCTGGATGATTGCGGAATTTCTTCCCGATTGGGAAAACGGCAAACGGATTCGGGGTGTAGTCGATTTCGACGATCAGCTACGGATGGCCCGCGATTTGCTGATACGCAGCCGTGCGGCGCGCCGCGAATTTCAGAATCGCTTTGCCGCTCTTCTTGTGGATGAGTTCCAAGATACGGACCCCCTCCAGCTCCATATCGTTCTTCTACTTTCGGAGACCGATCTCGGCCAAGTGGATCCTACTCGGCTGAAACCCGGTCCGGGACGACTTTTTATTGTGGGAGATCCCAAGCAGTCCATCTATCGCTTTCGTAACGCCGACATCGAAACCTACATGGGCATCATCGACCCCGGAAGAATGAAGGGATTAGGGTTGGAACTGCTTCAGCTGAACCGGAATTTCCGCTCAGTCCCTTCGATCCTCCGGTTCGTGGATGAGGTGTTTCAGGATTCCATGGCGGTTCCCGAAGATGGCCGTTACCAGCCGGCTTATCTTGCTTTTGGAGGGCAAGGAGAGCGGCCGGCCGGTCAGTCTCATCCCGCAGTGTATTTCCTGACCGATCGGAATACGGGGGACATATATTCCCAGCGGGTGGAAGAGTTTTTTGGCAGGGAAGCGGCTCGAATTGCGAGGTTGATTTCGCAGATCCCGAACAATGAGAATTGGATGGTGCACGAACGCTCAGCGCTGAACAACCAAGGTTGGCGCCTTCCGACATTTGGGGACATCGGCATTTTGCTGCCGGTTATGACAAAGGCTGATATGTTGGAGGACGCCCTGCGGAACTTAAATATTCCCTACGTTCTTGAAGGAGGCAAATATTATTACACACGCAGCGAAGTTTCCTCGGCCATTACTTTGTTGCGATCGATAGCAGATCCTAACGACACAGTAGCCCTCTATGGCGCGCTGAGATCGATCTTCTTTGGCCTGTCGGATGAGGACATACTGCGTGCTCACATCGAAGGGAGGCCTCTCGACTATCGCTGCGAGGTCCCTCCCGCTTCTCCTCTCTACCTGCCCTATCAGCTTCTCAGGAATCTTCATTGCCGGCGGCATGAGCGCCCCGCCGCAGAGACTTTTGAAGATCTGTTGCATCAGACCGGCGCACGCGAAGTCCTTGCGGCGCGCGGTTTCCAGTCACTGGCAAACCTGGGCAAGCTGACACGGAAACTGCGCTCACTGCAGAAGGGAACTTCTTTTTCTCAAGTGGCAAGTCTTCTTCAAACCATGGATGAGGAAGGACTTGCCGAGAGCGAGAGCCGGCTCATGGAACAACGCAGCAACGCGGTGCGCATTATGTCGATCCACAGAGCCAAGGGGCTTGATTTTCCGATTGCCTTCGTGGCAGGTCTGGGGCTGCGAAAAACAAATAGAACGGGCAATTTTCTCGCCGACTGCCATCGCAAAAAAGCCTTCGCAGTCATGATTGAATCCAAAGAATTGGGGTTGAAAACTCCGTTGTGGAAGGAACTGGCGGAGGAAGACAAAAAGAGGGAAGATGCGGAGCTGCTTCGACTGCTTTATGTCGCACTAACCCGCGCCCGCGATCATCTGGTTTTGTGTGCGCACAGCCGCGGATTCAAAAGGCCAGCCGGACAGGAGGAGGTAGTGCCGGATATTGATAATAGTCGACTGAAGCCCTTCTCTCCTTTCCTGTGCAACCTGGGTAAGTGGGATGGCGATATGATTCGGGTTCTCGATGGAGAGGCACTGGACCGACCCGCAGGCGATTCTGCGCCGGAAAAGTTGTCAAAAACACTCGACCGGAGAGAATCGGTAGCGCAGGAGATTCAGGAACTGCGCCGGCTGATAAAAGAAACTCCCTATTCCAAGAACCTGCGCGCCCCCTCAGATGCTGCCGGTGCAATAAGCGAAGAGGATTCGATTTTGGAATCCCGCGATGATGCCGCCGCCCGGCCCCGTGCCATTCGTTTCGGAATTGCCTTCCATGCCGCGATGGAAGAAGCCGACATAGATGATCAGGATGGGGTGTTAAAACTGGCGCAGGATATTGGTGCTCATTATGGTCTGGGGAGTGAAGAGATCCGTCTGCTGGAAAATATGGCACGGCACACGCTCTCCTCTGAATTGCTGGAGCGTGCGCGCAAGGCTGCAGACGCCGGAGGCAGAGTGTTGAAGGAACTGCCGTTTATCCGCCCCGTGTTGGATGGCGGCAGTAGGGCAATAGAGGAGGGGAAGATTGACCTGGCTTTCGAGGAAAAAGGAGGTTGGGTGCTTGTGGACTACAAAACGGACCGGATTCCACAAGAGTCAAGAGATCTGAACCTGTTTTTCCAGGAGAAATATGCGGCTCAGATGCAGCATTATGCTGCGGCGCTGCATGATCTGAAGGCGCCGGTAAAGAGTGTCTATCTTCTGCTCGCACGCACCGGCACTGCCATAGAAATAAGGTGACAGCACCATTTTTCCCATTTAATTTCAGCCCATCATTTGGGTATGTATCATTTTTGCAATTGGGGAAAACGTAACCTATCAACCATTTTCCATGTTGACAATGAGAGGAAATTCTTTAAAATTCACTCTTTTTTGCAAGCTCTTAACAAAAGGGGATTATGTAAATGGCAGAAAAGATCTCGAAAACCGCGCGGGCCAGCCTCGGCGACAAGGGACATCACTACGAGCATCAGTGCCCTCAATGCGGAGGCGCCATGGTAGCGACCAAGGTTGTAAAATACCGCGATAATCCCGGCGGCATGTTCTGGATTTGTCCCAAAGACGATCATCGGATCAAGATCTGATCGATTGGTTTACGACTAAAACGGATTACTATAATATCCGTCCGCGCAATTGCCTGTTCGCATTCAAATAATTCATCTCCCCTCCACGACAATATTTGTCTGTCCGGACAAGGAGCTCTATTCTAGTTGTCTGCCCTGTACAGAATGACGGCACTGATCTAGAATTTTTTTGCGTTGAAGTCTCCTGATTACTTCGGATCACCTCAAATTGGAGCGAAGATCCAAGATGGTGAAACCACATTCTTCAGGCCCTTTCCCTGGCGGGAACCGCTACAATGCCTATGGTCCTTTTCTGAAGCAGAAATTTGGTTGCCGCGTTTACAAGGTTATTGTGGATGCCGGTTTTTCGTGTCCGAATCGGGATGGCTCGGTCGGCTTCGGCGGTTGCACTTATTGCACAAACGATTCCTTCCGTCCCGCATCAGTTGCGCGTCAGAAACCGATTACGGTCCAGGTTGCGGAAGGGATTGAATATCTGCAGAAGCGTTATCGGGCGAAGAAATTTGTTGTCTATTTTCAGCCGTTCACAAACACGCACGCTCCACTCGAGCGGCTGATCCCGCTTTTTAACGAGGCATTATCTTGCCCGGGCGTGATGGGGCTATCAATAGGGACTCGTCCCGACTGCGTAGACGAAGAAAAAATTGCCTGGTTTGAAGAAATTGCCCGTTCCTATTTCATCACTTTGGAATATGGGCTTGAGTCGGTATACGACAGTACGCTCACACGGGTTAACCGGGGACATGATTACCAGTGCTGGCTGGATGCGATGCGGCGAACTCGGGATCGAGGGATCTGGTTGGGCGCGCACCTGATATTAGGATTCCCTTGGGAAAGCCGGGAAGAAATGTTGAGAATGGCGGATGAGCTTTTCGCAAAAGGATTGAATTTCCTCAAGATTCATCATTTGCACGTCGTGCAGGGAACGACTCTTGCGCGCCAGTATGAGAAGAATCCCTTCCACCTTCTCGAATATGAGGAATACATACGATTGCTAGTGGAGTTTCTGGAAAGATTGGATCCGACCATATGCCTGGAACGGCTTTTCGGGCTAGCTCCCCCGGGTCGAGTGGTGGGCCCTCGTTGGGGCAGAAGCAAGGCCCAGATTCAATTCGACATCGAACAAGCTTTGGCTCTGAACAACACTTACCAGGGCCGGCTAGTGTAGTGATTCCAACGCTTCTTTATTTATTATGATCTTGCGCATAATGCTTTCGACAGAAGCGGTCCATACGAAAGCTTTTGGATTTTGGTTGTG
>Ga0208980_10003111_pt1 | contig 10063 bp, 6 predicted proteins | sample WetSurMetagenome_3_FD_187993 | JGI IMG/M metagenome (GOLD analysis project Ga0208980, IMG submission 187993) | Wetland microbial communities from Twitchell Island in the Sacramento Delta, sample from surface sediment Aug2011 Site A1 Bulk (version 2) | ecosystem: Environmental > Aquatic > Marine...
TCCTTAGCGTTCTTGAGGGCTTCCTTTTCCGTCGTGCCCTCAGTGACGCATCCCTCGAGGGCCGGAACCGTTACGACGAAGCCGCCTTCTTCCGCGGGGGTTAAGATGACATTGAATTTCATGCTCCGTCCCTCCTCGCCGTCATTATAACATCTGCACGGCGCCCGGCGAAGTGCCGATGAGTATCCTGCGGATGAATGACGGAACCGGCCCAGTTCGGCCTGGTCGTTCGACCCCACGGGTCTCTAGGCAGAAAGGGAGTTGAAAGGCCCCTGTGGTTCTGCTATAATCCGCCAGTCTTTGAAGGCCCGGTAACGGGCTTCTCAGGCGAGAATTGGTCAATTTCGCGGACGGCCAAACCGTGAGTTAATTGGTCAATTGAAGTTAGAGATCATCCCCGGTGGGGCTGTAGCTCAGTTGGGAGAGCGCTTGAATGGCATTCAAGAGGTCGCCAGTTCGATCCTGGTCAGCTCCACCACCGAAATAACCCCGTTTCTCCAAATTATCCAGCGTCTTCCGCGTATCGAACTCTCCGGCACAAGACCCCTTGCTCCAGACGCCATTTGTCGTTCCCTGCATTAAGTCCTATAATCGATAAAGTCGATAGGGATCGCCGTGTCCGTCCGCGCCTCCGAAAGCCGACGACAAGCTCCGGATCGCAGGGACGGTTCGGGCGAGAGCTTGCAGAGGAGGTTCAACATGAGACGTCACGGAATGATTTTGGCGGTGGTTATGGTCCTGGCCTTGGTCGCGGGGAGCTTGGCTCAGACGCCCGCCCGGAAGCCGGCCAGCCCGGCGGGGACGGCCGCCACCCAGATCGGCGGGAAATACGTTGAAGTCCAGGGCGGCCAACGGTACCAGGACGGCAAGTGGATCGAAGTGACGTACGGCCGGCCCATCCTGCGCGGGCGTCAGAATATCTTCGGCGCGGGCGCGGACTACGGCAAGAAGGTGAGCGATGAAGCTCCGGTCTGGCGGGCCGGCGCGAACCAGACGACGCGCCTCAAGACCGAAGTGCCGCTGGTGTTCGACGGCAAGACGCTGCCGGCCGGGGAATACAGCGTATTCGTGGAACTCAAAGAGAACGCCTGGACACTCGTCATCTCCAATTGGCCGGCCCAGGAAAAGTACGACCCGACCAACAAGGCCGCACTCTGGGGCGCCTATGGATACACTCCGGACAAGGACGTCCTCCGGGCGGCGATGAAGGTCGGAATCCTGCCGTTCTCGATGGACCAGTTCACGATCGCTTTTGTCGACATGGCCGCCGACGGCGGGAAGCTGGCCATGATGTGGGACAAGACGATCGCCACGGTGGCGTTCAAGTCCGGCAGCTAGGACGTCGGCAAGATCAGCCTGCCGCAATAAGATCAAGGACGGAACCGGCGGACGGATCTCCGGGGGGGCCGTCTGTTCCGGCCTGGAAGAGGGACGAACCTGAAAAAAGGGCTGCTGACCATCCTGGGCTTGCTGCTCGCGCTCGCCATTCCTGCCGTTTCCCAGCAGCGCGGCATCCCCAACGCCGCGGACTTGGAGATCGCGCTCGATAAGCTTAACGTCTTGGGAAGCGTCCTCTACGTCGGGGCCCACCCCGACGACGAGAACACATCCCTTCTGGCCTTGCTCTCGAAAGGCCGGAAATACCGGACCGCTTATCTTTCGGTCACGCGCGGCGAGGGCGGCCAGAACCTGATCGGCCCGGAGCAGGGGCCGGAGCTCGGTCTTCTGCGAACGCAGGAGCTGCTGGCCGCCCGCCGGATCGACGGAGCCGAGCAGTACTTCACCCGTGCGGTCGATTTCGGCTATTCCAAAACGGCGGAGGAATCCCTCGCGGTCTGGGGCAAGGAGCGCGTCCTCGGCGATGTGGTCTGGGTGATCCGGAAATTCCGTCCCGACGTGATCATCACCCGGTTCGCCGCCGAGGGCTCTGGAGGCCATGGGCACCATACCGCCTCGGGCCTCCTGATCAAAGAGGCTTTCGCCGCGGCCGCCGACCCCAACCGCTTTCCCGAGCAGCTGACCTGGGTGCCGGTCTGGAAAACGACGCGGATCCTCTTGAACAGAGGCCGCCCGCGCCCCGAGGACACCGCTCCGGCCTTGCGCCTCGACACCGGCGAATACAACCCGTTGTTGGGAAAGTCGTACTCCGAGATCGCCGGCGAGAGCCGGTCCCAGCATAAGAGCCAGGGTTTCGGCTCGGGGGGGCGGAGAGGAACCCAGCTCGAATCGTTCGAGCTTTGGGCCGGAGAGCCGGCCGCCCAGGATATCTTCGAGGGGATCGACGCGACCTGGAATCGTGTCCCCGGCGGGCAGAAGGTCGGCCTCCTCCTGGCCGAATGCGCCCGGTCGTTCGATCCCCGGCAGCCAGCGCGGTCGGTCCCCGGCCTCCTGGGCGTTCAGGCGGAGCTGGCTAGGCTCCCGGAATCGGACTGGGTCCGGCTGAAGAAAGAAGAGCTGTCCCGGGTCATCCAAGGCTGCGCGGGGATCTGGATGGAAGCGATCGCCGACGATTTTGCCGCCGCGCCGGGAGACGAGATCCTGATCCGGACATCGATCGTCAACCGGTCGGACCAGCCGTTCGTCCTCCATCGCCTCGGCGTCCCCCGGATCGTCCCCGATGCCGTCGTCGATCGGCCCCTCAAGAACAACGAGGTCCTGACGACGGAGAACAAGATCCTCATCCCGGCGGATTTTCCCTTGTCTCAGCCTTACTGGCTGGAGCCCGACCCTCAAAACGGTCCGAATTCAGCGGGGGACCGGCGTCTCATGGGCCTGGCCGAGGATCCGCCTGCCCTTTGCGTCGCCGTCGTTCTCGGCGCCGCAGGACAGCGTCTCGAGTATTCCCTCCCTGTTCTCTTCCGCTGGACGGACCAGGTTCAAGGCGAGCTTTACCGGCCGTTCGAGGTCCGGCCGCGGGTGACCATCCAGGTCGAAGACGGCGTCAAGATATTCCCCGGGCCGGGCCCCCAGCCCGTCAGGATCAGGTTGAAGAGCCATTCCAAGAACGTCGCCGGGACGATCCGGCTCAAAGGCACGGACGGGTGGCGGGTCGCGCCGGAGAGCCTGTCCTTTTCCCTGGCCGGCAAATCCGACGAAGAAGAGGTTTCGTTCGAGATCTCGCCGCCCAAAGACGCCCAGGAATCGGTCCTCACGGCCGAAGCAGAGCTCGACGGCAAAACCACGCGAAGGTCGATGGTGGAGATCTCCTACCCCCATATTCACCGCCAGGTCTATTTCCCGGAGAGCCGGGTCAAGGTCGTCAAGCTCGACCTCAAGACCAGGGTCAAGAAGCTCGGTTATATTATGGGCGCCGGGGACGACGTCGCCGACGGCCTTCGGCACCTGGGGATCGACGTGACGCTGCTGGACGACGGCATGCTCGAAACGGCCGACCTCGCCTCCTATGACGCCATCGTCGCTGGAGTCCGGGCCTACAACACGCGCGACCGGCTCAAAAACGTGAAGCAGCGGCTTCTCGACTATGTCGACCGCGGCGGCACCCTGGTCATCCAATACAATGTCGCCTCGGGCGCGCTCGCCGACCGGATCGGGCCTTATCCGCTGACGATCGGCCGCGACCGGGTCACGGTCGAAACGGCCCCGGTGACCTTTTTGGCCCCCGGCCATCCGCTCCTGAACTTCCCCAACAAGATCACGCCGAAGGACTTCGAGGGGTGGGTCCAGGAGAGAGGCCTGAATTTCCCCTCGTCCTGGGACGAAAGGTACGAAGCGATCCTGGCCTCGCACGACCCGGGCGAAGCGGATCTCAAAGGCGGCCTGCTGTACGCGCGATACGGGAAAGGCGTCTTCATCTACACGGCCTTGGCGTGGTTCCGGCAACTGCCGGCGGGCGTGCCGGGAGCGTTCCGGATCTTCGCCAACCTGATCTCGGCGGGGAAGAAGTGACGCGTGGCCATCCCGTCGATGAGGCTCCCGCATCTCCCGCGCTTGGCCGACGACTACCTTCATGACTACGGCCGGGTGAGGGAGTTCTTCGACGGCGATTTCCGGGACGCCGCCGCCTACGCGCGCCAGGCCGAGCGGACCCTGGCCCGCCGCCTCCCCCGGGAGGAGCTGGCCGCGATCCTCCGGGAGCAAAACCAAGGCTACGGCTGCGGTCCGCGGACTCTGGCGCATATCGAGGCCTTGGAGCGGGAGCGGGCCTGCGCCGTCGTCACCGGCCAGCAAGTCGGGCTTTTTTCGGGGCCCCTCTATACGATCTATAAGGCCCTGACCGCGGCCAAGCTCGCCGAACGCCTGACCCGGAACGGTCCCGGAACGTGCGTCCCGGTGTTCTGGCTGGCTTCGGACGATCACGATCTGGCCGAGATCGATCATGTCGTTCTTCTGGACAAGAGCAACCGGCTCGAAGAGGTTCGCTGCGGGATGCCGCCCGGAGATCTCAAGATCCCCGCGTCCGCCCTCGTCTTGCCGCCGGAGATCGCGGATTGTCTGCGTCGCCTCGCGGACATCACTCCGGACTCCGAGTTCAAGCGGGACGTTTTTGCCGCCTTGAGCGAGGCCTATCGTTCCGGGCGCGGTTGGGTCGAGGCGTTCGCCCGATGGATGACCCGGTTGTTCTCCTCCCACGGCCTGATCTTCATCGACGCTTCCGACCCCCGCTTGAAGAAGCTGGGCGGAGACGTCTTCTGTCGCGAGATCGCCGAAGGATCCGCGGCGACCCCGCCGGCCCAGGCCGCTTCCCGGAAGCTGCACGAAGCCGGATACGAAGGCCAAGTCCGCCTGCACGAGGGGATCCTCAATGTCTTCTACGCCGAGCGGGAGCGGCGGTCCATCCAATGGGACGGCCGCGCCTTCGAGATCAAGGAACCGCGGGAGACGCGGTCGAAGGACGATCTGCTCGCCCAGGCGAAGGAAAAACCGTTTCTCTTCAGCCCGAATGTCCTTCTCCGGCCCATCTATCAGGACGCGCTCCTGCCGACGGTCGCCTATGTCGGCGGGCCGGCGGAGATCGCCTATTTCGCCCAGATGAAAGGCGTCTATGACGTTTTCGGCCTGCCGATGCCGGTCGTCTACCCGCGGAAGAGCCTGACGGTCGTCGAACGGCATATCGGCCGGCTTCTGGAGAAATATGGACTGGACGTTTCCGGCCTCTGGAGCGGGGCGGACGGGATCATCCGCGGCCTGGCCGAACGCGGCGTCCCCGAGCCCCTGAGCCAGGCCGTGAACCTCGCCGCCGATCATATCGAGCGGGATTTCGAACCGATCGTCCGCGACATCGCCGTCTTCGAGCCGACCCTGAAGCCATCCGCCGAGCTGGTCCGGGGGCGGATGGCCCAGCAATTGCGGCTCCTGGAAAAGAAGATCGTCCAGGCGGCGAAGAAACGGAACGATATCGCCGCCGGGCAGATCCGCAAGGCCAGCGACTATCTTTACCCCCGCGGGCGCCTCCAGGAGCGGGTCTTCAACATCGTGCCCTATCTCCTGAAATATGGCCCGGCCTTTGTGGCCCGGCTGGACGAGGCGATCGACCTCGACGTGCATGATCATCAGATCCTGATGATGTGAGAGGATCTCTTTCTGAAGTGGAGGCCGCCATGACCTTGGATGTGTTAGCGTTCGGGGCGCATGCCGACGATACCGAGCTCGCCTGCGGCGGGACTCTCATCAAGCTGGCCGGGATGGGGTATCGAACCGGGGTCGTCGCCCTGACCCGGGGCGAGATGGCCACCCGGGGCAGTGCCGAGACCCGGGCCCGGGAGTTCGAGAAGGCGGCCCAGATCATGGGCTTGGCGTCCCATCAGATGCTCGACATTCCCGACGGGCGGGTCGAGGTCACGTGGGAGAACAAGCTCAAGGTCATCGCCGAGATCCGGGCCCATCGACCGCGCATCGTCGTCGCCCCCTATTGGGTCGATCGCCATCCGGATCATGAAAACGCGTCCCAGCTCGTGCGCGCCTCGGTCTATCTCGCCGGGCTGAAGAAAATCGAGACGGGCCAGGAGGCGTTCCGGCCGGGGAAGCTCGTTTTCAGCCAGGGCCGGTTCGAGTTCTCCCCTTCGTTCGTCGTCGACATTACGGACGCCCAGGCCCAAAAGATGAACGCGATCCGGGCCTATGTCTCTCAATTCCATCACCCGGATCAACCCGCATCCGCCCCCGGGGAAACGCTCATCGGCCGGCCCGAGTTCTTGAACCACATCGAGGACCGGGACCGGCGGTACGGCGCCCAGATCGGGGCGAAATACGGGGAGCCTTTTCTTGTCCGGGAAGCCTTGAGAGTGGACGACCCGGTCGCGTTCTTCGGGCCGGAATACCGCTGGACGATCCCGTGAGGACGGCCATGAAGATCTGCATCGTCTGCTATCCGACGCACGGCGGGAGCGGCGTCGTGGCCTCGGAACTGGCGATCGGGTTGGCCCAAAAAGGCCACGAGCTCCACATCGTCAGCTATGCCCCGCCGTTCCGCCTGCGCGCCTTCCACCAGAATATCTTCCTTCACGAAGTGGACGTGACCCTGTACCCGCTGTTCAAGTACCCTCCCTATGAGCTGGGGTTGGCGACCAAGCTGGTCGAGCTCGCTGAAGCCTGCGATCTGGACATCATCCACGCTCACTATGCCATCCCCCACGCGGCCAGCGCCTATTTGGCGAAGCAGATCTTCAACTCCCGGCGGCTCAAGACCGTCACGACCCTCCACGGCACGGACATCACCTTGGTCGGGGCCGAGCCCTCCTTCCGCCGGGTGGTCAAGTTCGCCATCGAGCGATCGGACGGGGTGACGGCGGTCTCCCATTATCTCAAGCGGCGGACGATCGAGGAATTCGACATCAAGCGCGAGATCCGGGTCATTCCTAATTTCATCGAGCTCGACCGGCCGGAGCGGAATCGCGACGGCTGTTCGAGGCTGGCCTTCGCCCCGGAAGGGGAGAAGATCCTGATGCACGCCTCCAATTTCCGCCCGGTTAAAAGGGCCGGAGACGTCGTCCGGATCTACGCCCGGATCCGGGAGCGGATCCCGGCCAAGCTCCTCATGATCGGCGATGGGCCCGACCGGCCGCACGTCCAGCAGTTGGTGAAGGAGCTGGGCCTCGCCTCCGACGTCCATTTCCTCGGGGAACAGGACCAGCTGGAGCCCCTCTTTTTCTGCACGGACCTCTTCCTCCTGCCGAGCGAGCAGGAGAGCTTCGGCTTGACGGCCCTGGAGGCGATGAATTGCGGCGTCCCCGTCGTCGCCTCCGATGTCGGCGGATTGCCCGAGGTCGTCGTCCCGGGAGAGACGGGGTATCTCTTGCCGGTCGGTGACGTCGAGGGCATGGCCGCGAAGGCCGTCGAGCTCCTGACCGATCCGGCCCGGCTGTCCCTTTTCCGGACGCAGGCCCGCCGGCGGGCCGAGCGGCATTTCGACGGAGCCCGCATCATTCCCCAGTACGAGAGCTTCTACGAGGAGCTGTTAAAGACCTAGCCCATGCGCGCCGTCGACTGGATCGTCCTGAGCGGGTTCCTCGCGTTCGTGGCCGCCTACGGCTTCTGGAAGACCCGGGGCCAAAAGGACATCCAGGGCTTCTTTCTGGCCAACAAGTCCACGCCGTGGTACGCCGTCACGATCTCGATCATGGCCACCCAGGCGAGCGCGATCACGTTTCTCTCCACGCCGGGTCAGGCTTACGTGGACGGGATGCGCTTCCTCCAGTTCTATTTTGGCCTGCCGATCGCCATGGTCATTCTGTCGATCACGGCCGTCCCCATTTACCATCGGCTCAAGGTCTATACCGCCTACGAGTATCTTGAACAGCGCTTTGACCTGAAGAACCGGGTTTTGGGGAGCGTCCTCTTTCTCATCCAACGCGGGCTCGCGGCCGGGTTCACGATCCTCGCCCCGGCCCTGATCATCTCCGTCATTCTCGGCTGGGATTTCCGGCTGACCATCTTCCTGACCGGAGGGCTGGTCGTCCTTTATACGGCCTCCGGGGGATCGGAGGCGGTCAGCAAGACGCATCTTCTGCAGATGATGATCATCACCGCCGGGATGGGAGCGGCCTTTTACATGATCTTCCAGCGCCTCCCGGCCGATATCTCCTTTTCGAACGCCGTCCACGTGGCCGGAAAGCTCGGGAAGATGAACGTCATCAATTTCGCCTTCGACTGGAAGGACCGATACAATTTCTGGTCAGGTCTCATCGGGGGGGCCTTTGTCGCCCTGTCATATTTCGGGACGGACCAATCGCAAGTCCAGCGGTACCTGGCCGGCCGGTCGATCGCCGAAAGCCGGAAGGGGCTCCTGGCCAACGGGGTCCTCAAGGTCCCGATGCAGTTCGTCATTCTCTTCATCGGGGCCATGATCTTCGTGTTCTATCAGTTCGTGACGCCGCCCCTGTTCTTCAATCCCGTCGAGACCGCCGCTGTGAAAAGCAGCTCCTACGGGGAAGCGTACGCGACTCTCGAAGGCGAGTACGCCCGGCTGAATGGGGAGAAGCAGGAGCAGCTGCGGACAATGCTCTCCGCGATCGAGGCCAAGAAAAGCGCGGACGCGGAGGAGGCGCTCCAGGAGATCCGCCGGACCCGGGAATCGGAATTCGGCCTCCGGAAGGAGGCCATTCGGCTCATCAAGAAGAGAAATCCCCTGGCCGAGACCAACGACACCAACTATATCTTTTTGAGCTTCGTGACCCGGTACCTGCCGGCGGGGTTGGTGGGGCTGATCCTGGCGGCCATCCTGTCCGCTTCGATGTCGGCCTCGTCGGCCGAGCTCAACGCCTTGGCTTCGGTCACGGTGGTCGATATCTATCGGCGGATCATCCGGAAGACCGGATCGGAGCGGCATTATCTTCGCGCCTCGAAAGCGGCCACGATCTTTTGGGGCATCTACGCCATCGCCTTCGCCCAGTTCGCCAACCATCTCGGCTCCTTGATCGAGGCCGTCAACATCCTCGGGTCCCTGTTCTATGGCACGATCCTCGGGATCTTCCTCATCGCTTTCTATTTCAAGAAGATCGGCGGTAACGCCACGTTCATCGCGGCCCTCTTTGCCGAGGCGGGCGTTTTGGCCTGCTTCTTCTTCACCGAGATCCCCTATCTTTGGTTCAACGTCATAGGAGCGGTGTCTCTCGTCATCCTGGCCCATCTCCTGAACCCCCTTTGGCCGGAGAAGGGAACGCCGGTCTCATCAGACGGCCTTCGTCCTCGACATGCCCAAGACCTGAGGCTGCCTTGACACATACCGAGCGCAGCGCTACGCTATCTATAGAAAGTCCCTGCGAGATCATGCCCAACTCCCACGACGATGAAGATCCTTCTTATTAAGCCTCCTCTGAACCGGAATCTCCTGGCCCCCAATCATGACGAGCCCCTGGAACTCGAATATCTCGGGGCCGCCGTCTCCGGTCACGACGTCAAGATCCTCGACATGCGCTTCGATGCGAGGCTCGACCGCGCCCTGTCCGGATTCCGGCCCGACCTGGTCGGGATCACGGCCTACACCTGCGACTACAACGTCGCCGTTTCGGTCCTGAAGGAGGTCAAGAAATTCGACCCGGGGATCAAAACAGCGGTGGGGGGCCATCACGCCACCGTGCTCCCCGGCGATTTCGCCCGGCCGTTCGTCGACGTCATCTTCCTGGGCGCCGCGGACGAGTCGTTCCGGGAGTTCGTCTCCAGCTCTGAATCCGGCCGGCCGGTGGAAGAGGTCCCGAATATCGCCTTCGCGAAGGATGGGACCTTGCGCTTCACAGACACGGCCCCGGCCGCGCAGAACCTCGATCTCCTCCCGTTTCCCGACAGGCGTCTGACCCTTGAGTACCGCAGCCGCTATCGCGATCGCATGAACACCAAGACCGGCTTGGTGATGACCAGCCGCGGCTGCCCCTATCGCTGCTCTTTCTGCGCCTGCTGGAAGATCATGGGCGGGAAATACCTGGCCCGGAGCCCGGAATCCATCGTGGCCGAGATCGCCGCCATGCCCGAAGAGGTCGATCTCATCTGCTTCGCCGATGACAACACCCTCCACAGCATCCGGCGGGCCTGGCGCATGATCGAGCTCTTGCGCGAGAAACGGATCCGCAAGAAGTTCATGATGTACGCGCGGTCGGACACGATCGTCGAA
>Ga0208980_10003112_pt1 | contig 10060 bp, 7 predicted proteins | sample WetSurMetagenome_3_FD_187993 | JGI IMG/M metagenome (GOLD analysis project Ga0208980, IMG submission 187993) | Wetland microbial communities from Twitchell Island in the Sacramento Delta, sample from surface sediment Aug2011 Site A1 Bulk (version 2) | ecosystem: Environmental > Aquatic > Marine...
GAGCCACGGATAGATATGTCCACCAGGTCATTTACAGCCAGGGCGAGATGCGCCAATCCGGACAATATCCTCGCACCGGGGGCCTTCGCCAAAGTCAGCATCATCCTGGAGAAACTAACCAATGCCATGGTACTGCCTACCGACGCCCTCATACCTGATATCCGGGGAGAAAAGGTGTTTATCAGTAAAAACGGTAAGGCAACGAGTCAGTATGTCACCACCGGCATCCGCACTGAAACAGAAGTGCAGGTGATCAGCGGTCTTAACATATCGGATACCGTGATCACCTCAGGGTTACTCACCATGCGGGAACAGATGAGCATCATCCCGAAGGTCGCGGCATCGAAATAAACAGCAAAGACCAGTGCAATGAACATCTCATCCCTGAGCATCAACCGGCCGGTCCTTGCGACTGTTATTTCCATCCTGATCGTCCTTTTCGGGGGAATCGGCTATACTTTTCTCGGCGTAAGGGAATTCCCGAGCGTTGATCCGCCGGTCGTCACTGTGTCAACCAACTACATCGGTGCCAATGCCGATGTCATCGAGTCGCAAATCACGGAACCGCTCGAGGAATCCATCAACGGCATTGCCGGTATCCGTTCCCTTACCTCCGTCAGCAGCGACGGCCGCAGTAACATTACGGTAGAATTTGAGCTGGGTGTGGATATGGAAGCCGCCGCCAACGATGTGCGCGACCGGGTATCCCGCGCTGTCCGCAGCCTGCCGCCAGATACCGATCCGCCGGTAGTCACCAAGTCAGACGCCGACGCATCTCCCATTGTGGTCATCACCCTCCAGAGCAGCGCCCGAAACCTGATGGAATTGTCCGATGTGGCCAATAACGTCTTCAAGGAACGCCTCCAGACCATCCCCGGCGTCAGCGAGATCCGCATCTGGGGGGAAAAGAAATACGCCATCAAACTGCTGATGGATCCGGCAAAACTTGCCAGCTACCAGCTCACCCCGATGGATATAAGGAATGCCCTGAACCGGGAAAACATAGAGCTCCCCTCCGGTAGGATCGAAGGTTACCGCACCGAATTGGTGATCCGGACCCAGGGCAGGCTGATCACACCGGAGGATTTCAATAATATGATCATCCTGGAAACCGAAAACACCATGATCCGGTTCCGGGATGTAGGAAAGGCCGTACTTACTGCAGAAAATGAGCGGACGATCATGCGCGGGAACAATGCTATCCCGATGGTGGGGGTGGCAATTACGCCTCAGCCCGGCGCCAACCAGATCGCCATTGCCGATGAAGTATATAAACGGGTTGAGCAGATCAAGCTGGACATGCCGTCTGACATCATCCTGGGTACTGCGATGGATACGACCAAAACGATCCGAAAGGCCATCAGCGAAGTGTTCGAAACCCTGCTGATCGCCTTTGGCCTCGTGGTGCTCGTCATATTCCTCTTCCTCAGGACCTGGCGCACTACGCTGATCCCTGTCATTGCTATACCCATCTCACTCATCAGCGGTTTTTTCATCATGTTCATTGCCGGTTTCTCCATCAATATCCTTACCCTGCTTGGAATTGTACTGGCAACAGGCCTGGTGGTGGACGATGCCATTGTCGTCCTGGAAAACATATTCCATAAGATAGAAACCGGGATGGATCCCATAGAGGCGGGCCACAAAGGGGCAAAAGAAATCTATTTTGCCATCATTTCGACTACCATCACCCTGGCGGCGGTATTCCTGCCTATCATCTTCCTGCAAGGGCTTACCGGCAGACTTTTCAGGGAATTCGGCACCGTGGTTGCCGGAACCATCATCATTTCGGCCATTGTATCATTAACCCTTACGCCGATGATGAGCTCAAGGATGCTGAGGATACAGACAACCACGAGCCGTTTTTTCTATGTCGGGGAGAGATGGATCTTCGACCTGATCAATTATTATAACCGTATCCTGACAGTATTTATCAGGCGCCGCTGGATTGCCTTCCTCATTATTGCCGCCTCCGTTGGAATCATCCTTGGCATTGGCTCCCTGATCCCAAGCGAACTGGCACCAATGGAAGACAAGAGCCGTCTTTCAACTATTTCCACGGCCCCGGAAGGCACTTCTTTTGAAGTGATGGACGAATACATGATGCAGTTGCTGAAAATTGCCGATACGATCCCCGAAAAGGAATCGATCATGGAAATCACGGCACCTGGGTTTGGCTCTTCTGCATCTACTAATATGGGTGTCATGAGAATGACACTTATAGATCCGTCTGAAAGAAAGAGAAGCCAGCAGGATATTGCGGATGAGCTTACTATGATCACTAAGGGTTATAATTTCGCCAGGACTTATGTGACACAGGAGCAGACCATCGGCGGGGGAAGGAATGCAGGATTACCGGTTCAGTTCGTGATCCTGGCGCCGAATTTTGAGAAATTACGTGAAAAAATCCCCATTTTCATGCAGAAGGCACAGTCCAGCCCAATGTTCCAGGTCGTTGACTTGAACCTCAAGTTCAATAAACCTGAAATTTCTGTCGAAATCGATCGGGACAGGGCAAGGGCAATGGGAGTGAATGTCCGGGACATTGCAGAGAACCTCCAGCTTTATTTCAGCGGCCAGCGGTATGGGTATTTCATACTGAACAATAAACAATACCAGGTAATCGGACAGGCAGACCGGGCCAACCGGGATGAGCCGCTGGACCTTAGTTCCGTTTATGCCAGGAATAATCGCGGACAGCTCATTCAGCTCGACAATGTGGTGAACTTATCCGACCAGAGCAACCCGCCGCAACTTTACCGATACAACCGTTACGTATCTGCAACCATCTCTGCGCAGCCTGCCAAGGACATCACCCTGGGCCAGGGGATCGACGAAATGCGCCGGATAGCGGGGGAGACACTGGATGAATCTTTCTCCACCGCCCTCGCGGGGACCTCCAAGGAATACGAAGACAGCTCCAGCAGCCTGCTGTTCGCATTCCTTCTGGCCCTGGTGCTGATCTACCTGATCCTGGCGGCACAATTTGAAAGCTATATCGATCCGCTGATCATCATGTTCACAGTTCCGCTTGCGCTTGCGGGGGCTGTGCTCTCGCTGTGGATCTTTGGGGATACCATCAATATTTTCAGCCAGATCGGTATCATTGTGCTGGTCGGGATCGTCACCAAGAACGGCATCCTGATCGTGGAGTTTGCAAATCAAAGGAAAGCGGCGGGGCTGAGCATCCGGGAGGCAGTCATCGAGGCCGCGACCCGCCGGCTTCGTCCCATCCTGATGACGAGCCTTGCCACCGCCCTTGGCGCGCTGCCAATCGCCATGGCACTGGGCGCTTCATCCCAGAGCCGGATCCCGATGGGGATCACCATCATCGGGGGACTGATCTTCTCCCTGATCCTGACACTTTTTGTCATCCCCGCTTTGTACACGTATCTTTCCAGAAATATCAAACATCACAAGTATCAAGAAAAAGCAGAGCATCATGCGGAACAGGTCAATTAAGGAAAGCTTGCTGATTGCGGTATTCAGCCTGGCTGTACTTTATATGCCGGCCCAGGATATCCTTACGCTCCGTCGCGCCATAGAGGTTGGTCTGCAGAATAATTATTCCATCATCGTACAGCAAAATTACACCACCATTGCGGAGAACAACAATACGATCGGGAATGCGGGATTTCTTCCGACCCTTAACCTTACCGGCACGCAGAACAATGTCATCACAAATACACACCAGGAAACATTTTCAGGAAGTGTCAAAGATATCAGCGGAGCGACGAACCGGACACTGAATGCCGGAGTCCAGCTCACCTGGACGCTTTTCGACGGGTTGAGCATGTTCGTGAATAAGGATATGCTGAATGTACTGGAAGAAATGGGCCAGACTGAAGCCAGGATCACGATTGAAAATACGGTCAGCGACATCATTCTTGCGTATTACGGCATTATCCAGCAGGAGAGGCTGGTGCTGGTGCTCCGGGATGCTGCGACGCTATCCCTTGACAGGAAGAAGATCATGGAAGCCCGGATGTCGCTTGGGGCTGGTTCCGGGCAGATGCTGCTGCAATCCACGGTTGACCTGAATGTCGACAGCATCAACCTGATCAGGGCCCAGGCGGCAGTGCAGCAAAGCAGGGCTGAATTCAACCGTTTGCTGGCACTGGATCCCGAAACCCCTTTCACTTTGGCCGATAGCATAGACCTCGACATATCGTTGTCATACGACAGCCTCCTGGCAAAAGCAAGGACCCAGAACAACGACCTCCTGATCGCCCGGAACAATCTAGACCTGAGTACATTGACCCTGAGAAATGAGCAATCCCTGAGATATCCCAAATTAAATCTCAATGCGGCTTACAATTACAGCCAGCTAAATTCCGAAACCGGGTTCCTGAAATACAACCGCAGCCTGGGGCCTTCTTTCGGATTATCCCTCTCCTACCCTCTTTTCGATGGGTTCAATGTAAACCGGGCTGTCAGGAATGCCAGGATCGGTATCAATTCCTCCGAAAACCTGCTAAAAGATACTGACCTTGGTATCCACACGGATCTTTTCCGTTTATGGATCGATTACCTGACGAACCTGAAGGTAGTGCAAATTGAGCTGATAAATCAGGACGTCGCGAGGGAGAACGTCAACATTGCATATGAAAAGTACCAGCTTGGAACTATCAACGACATCGAATTAAGGGAGACCCAAAAAAAATACATCGATGCCCAGTATGAGCTGCTATTATCGCAGTATCAGGCAAAGAGAGCGGAAATTGAGCTGTTGAGGGTGAGCGGTGAGCTGGGGAAGGTTTTCAAGTGAGATGTCATCTCAAGGATCTACAAAACCCTGTCCATCAACTCCTTAAGTCTCTCCAATTCTTCTGTACAGTTGTAATGCACCATGCTGACCCGGACTACACCATTTTTTAGGCTTAATCCCAGGCCATCAATCAGCCTCCTCGCATAAAAATCACCATACCGGATACCGATCAAATGCGGATCAACCTGGCTGACAATCTCATCGCTCCTGTACTTTTCCGATATGAACGAAATTGTAGGTACACGCAAACCTCTATCCGGTGATGGTTCTCCAATGATCCTGATTCCTTTCTTATACTTAAGAAATTCAAGGAAACCTGCGCAAAGCGCTTCCTCATGTCTTGCTATAAGGTTGTAGACAAATACTGAGAGACCGCGCAAATCAACGGAATCAAAATCATGAGCAGCAGCAATCGTTCTGAAATAATCCATCACCCCCAGCAATGAATAGGTCAGCTCAAAATTAACGTTGCCGGGCTGTAGTTTATAAGGGATATCATCTTCCTCAATAAAATAATGGCCAATACCTGGCAGTTTTTCCAGGTGCTCCCGCCTGGCATACAACAATGAGTAATGCGGCCCGAATACTTTATAAAGGCTGAAGACATAGAAATCCACTTCGAGATCCTGCACATCGGGCAGCCTGTGAGGCACCGCCGCCACCCCATCCACGCAAACCATCGCATGGTGCCGGTGGATGAATGAAGTGAACTCTTTGACCGGATTGATGGTCCCAAGGATATTTGAGATATGGGTGAAAGCAACCAAACGCGTCCTTTCAGTCAGCAGGGATTCAAGATCTTCCAGGTGAAGCCGAAGGGTATCCGGTCTGATCTTCCAGGTTTTAACCACTATCCCCGCTGCAGCCATCTTCACCCAGGGACCAATGTTGGCCTCATGATCACAGTTGGTCACGATCACCTCATCACCTGGCCGAAAGAGCTGGATCATCGATTTTGATAAATTTTGCAGAAGCTGCGTGGTAGAAGGCCCGAGCACGATCTCCGAAGCATCCCTCGCGTTTATCCACTCCGCCATGGCCAGCTGCGCCTCCTTTACCCTCTGCCCTGCCAACTTTGAAATCTCATAAGAGGCCCCTAGCTGGACATTGGTATGGTACAGATATTCCTGTAACCGTCTACCGACCTGAATAGCCGTTTGGGTTCCCCCGGCATTGTCTAAATAGGTCCATTTACCGGAAAGTGCAGGGAAATGAGGCCGGACAAGGTTCATATCAAGCTTAGCTACCATTGGTGTTTTATTTCTTTAAGATTGAGATTACATCCCGTTACCTGTTTACGGCGATGCGGCCTGCAATGATATTGAAAAATGAGATGACATCTTATTAAAATATAATCAGCTTTTTCTCAATGCAACGTGCCCCAGCACTCAGCCTTGCAACGTATATTCCCGGACCTATGTGATGCGACGATTTATCAAATCTGACCTGGGAGGTCCCTTTATCCAGTAAACCCTCATACACAACACAAACAAGGTTGCCGGTTATGTTGAAAATGCTCAGGTTTAACAGACGTGGTTCAAAATTCACAATAGTTAATATTGTTTCATTTGAAAAAGGGTTCGGATGACAGGACAATTCAAACAGGACAGGCTGGCCGGGTTCTTCGACTCCTGTGTAAGATTGATATTTCCAAACCTTATCAGGGGCTCCGTCTGTCCCCCGGGTGCCGGCAAAAAGTGTATAAGGGTAAGCATTGCTGATGGCAATGGAAATGGGCAGGTTTGAAGTAAATCCGTCATTGAAAGGAGTCCAGGTTTCTCCAGTGTCAGTCGAACGCACTATCCCGATATGGTCGACCGCAGCAAAAATGGTATGATCTGTCAGAAAATCCGGTGAAATGGCAAACCTTATTCCGAATGCCTCCGGGAAGTTGGCTTTATTCTCCCACGATAATTCATCTCCCCGGTTACTGTTTTTATAGATATCCGCTGCGTCGGCAATAAAAACCGTTGAATCCTTGCTGAATTGCGGCGAAAAGACAAAATCACTTACCGAAACCTGGGGAGTAAATGAATTGAACCAGGTTTGCCCGCCCTGGAAGGACATATAGAACGAACTGTTTTCATACTGCAAAGCAAAAGTATCCTTTGAAGCCATGTCGGGACTATTCCATAGCCTGCAGTAAAATCCTCCGTCATTGGTTAGGTTCGCTACCGGGTCCCCCCAGTTCATCCCTGCATTGACCGTCTTGTAGAACCTCACCGGCCCGGTGATGCCGGTGATGCAGTACATGGTGAAATCGTCGGCAAATCCGGGGGAGAAAACCAGGTCCGTGATCCCGTCGGGCGTCAGGGCAGTCAGCCAGGTATTGCCACGATTGATGGACAATTTCATCGTTCCGTCTTTGTGGATCATGGCGATGGCATTATCATCCCTGAAATTCGGCGAAAGCAACACTTTCAGGATCATCTGGGAAGGATTGCCCGGCTCCGCAGCTTCATACAGCGTCACCCAGCTGGCCCCGCCCGATTCACTGATCAGCAGCCTCTCCTCATCATCCACCACATATAAGGTCTGGTCATTGTAATAATCGGGGGAAACTGCAACTTGCACCGGGGTCACATTGTCAAGGACGGAAGTCCATTGGGCTTGAATTACAGAGGAAATAAACAGGAAACCGACAAACCACAAGTTAACTTCAATTTTTATCATGATTTGCAGAGATTAGACTGATAAATTTATTAATAATTGAGAAGAATTTATCTTTCTAAATTTAATCAGTCTTGTTTTCGTAGTCCCACTATAGTGGTACTACGTTTCTTTCCATCACCACGGTTTGATGTTCTCTTTCTGCTACTTCCTTATTCATGATCCATTCAATCGTCCTCTGTGCCCCCTCTTCAAAGGGAGTAATCTGGTAGCCCAATTCACGAATCGCTTTATCGCTGGTCAGGCTCCAGTGATTCAGGTATTTTTTCACCCAGGCTGCCGTTATCAGTGGAGGTATGCCTGTGACCGGGGTTTGCAATTCCATCAGCTTTGCTGCCAGGGTCATGATGCTGACAGGAAGATGGAACATCCGATGGGACTTCCCGGTCACCCTTTCCAGTATCTGAAAAAGCTCATCAAATGAGATATTCTGACCCCCCAGGATATATCTTTCCCCGGGCCTTCCTTTCCGGGCAGCCAGGAGATGTCCGTACACCACATCGTCGATGAAGACATAATTGCCAATTTTCCTTCCATTTCCGGGGATAATTTTCCAGGTGCCTCTATAATATCCTGCAATCATCCGGGTGACCGAATTGCTGGGATTCAACGGGCCCGGACCGTAAACCCTGCTGGGATTCACAATGACCACTTCGAGCCCTTTGTCGCAGTATGCTCTTGATATCTGTTCGGCTTTTGTCTTGGTTATTTCATAATCGTTGAAGAACGGAACTGTCCTTGGAGTTGATTCACTGACAGGAAGCCGGCCTTCAGAAGGCGACATGGTAGCGGCAGAAGATGTGAAAACCACCCTTTTCAAGCCGCATTCCATGGCTGCATCAAAAACGTTAATAGTGCCTTCTACATTGATCCGGCGGCACTCCCCGGGATCCTTCGACCAGGGTTTGGCAAAAGCCGCCAGGTGGAAGGCCATGTCACAACCATCCATCGCTTCTCTTAAAACATGACGGTCCTGGAGATCCCCTTTGAATAATTGAATATCAGGCAGATCGAGAAGATCATTGGCAGCCGGATTTCTGATGATGGCATTGATTTTGTGACCGTCGGTGGCAAGCTGACGGGCGAGGTTCGAGCCGATAAAACCGCTCATGCCGGTTATAAAGTATTTCATGGCTTATTATTTTAAAGTTGATTTTTATCTTGAAGGAACTGCGATCTCTTTTCTCAGCACCCTGGCCATCAGCGCAAGGCGCCAGGATTCAGGCATCCAGCGGGTGAGGAAACGGTTTATCTGGTTCATCAAACCTGGAACAATGACTTCCCGGCCCTTTTCTGCACCATCGAGTGCAAGCCTGCTTATACGGCAAGCCGTCAGTAACCCGAAACGTCCCAGCACTCCCTGCTTGAGTATCCTCGACACCACATCGGGATTTGTAAGGATGGGTCCCGGGGTCAGGACGACGACTTTGACGCCTGTCCCCCGCAATTCCTTGCTCAGGCTGCGGGAAAAAGAATAGATGAATGCTTTCGAAGCAGGGTAAATCGTCTTGAAGGGAAGCGGCCCAAATGCAGCCACACTGGCTACATTCAACACCAGTGCCTTCCGGTGGCTTTTAAGTTCCGGGAGCAACAAACGGGTGAGGATGGTCGTAGCCCGGATGTTCAGGAGGATGATGCGGTCGAGATAATCTGTGGAGGATTCTTCAAATCTTGCCGTTCCACCGACTCCGGCATTATTGATAAGCTGGTCGACGGAACAATGCGAAAGGACCTCTGCTGCCAGTTGATTCAGTTCTTCCTCGTCGGTCAGGTCACACTCCCTGGCGATAGCCCGGATACCGTGTGCCTGTATAAGTTCTTCACATAACTGCTGAAGATGCTGATCCGGCAGTGCTACCAGGATCAGGTTGCGGCCCCTTCGGGCACATTCGATGGCCATTTCTTTTCCTAACCCCATGCTGGCACCTGTGATCATGGTATAAGCTTCTGTTGTTTTCATGCTATTTGTGCATTAAGTTTCCTGGTAAAAAGAGATCTGACAAGATAGTAGGCGCCGATGGTCATGGGTATGCTCAGGACCAGCCCCCCGACGGTGAGGGAAACCAGCACCTCGGCATTGCCTAAGAAAATATCTTTCAGTGCACTGAAATTCATATGTGCAGGTAATTCAAAAGTGTTCGAAAACCCACAAATCCTTTTCCCGATAAAATAGGCCAGGGCGTAAAATAAAGGTCCGGTCAGGTAATTCACCTGCAGGATGCCGATGAGGCAGGCAGTCTTGTTCCATTTGGCGAGCATGACGATCGGAAGTGCCACCACCCATTTGAAACCGATCAGCGGCGTTGTGGCCATGAAGATCCCGAAAGCGAAACCGTAACAGATCTTCATTGGGTCGGCATTGATGCCTTTCAGCTTGTCGATAGCTGCCTTGACGGGATTGAATCTGAACTTTGCCATGGCTGTATGATTTATAAGGTTAGACTTCGGTTAATTCGCGCTTCAGGGATTCCATGAGGCTAAGGATACTGCCACTGATGATCGGGTCGCTGATCCATCTCGGGATCTTCGAAGCCTTCGTAGAAAGGAAATAGCATTCCACTTCGCTGTGACCGTTCGGTAAAGGCTTGATCACGAAGGAACCGACGATATCCTTCATCCGGG
>Ga0208980_10003113_pt1 | contig 10058 bp, 10 predicted proteins | sample WetSurMetagenome_3_FD_187993 | JGI IMG/M metagenome (GOLD analysis project Ga0208980, IMG submission 187993) | Wetland microbial communities from Twitchell Island in the Sacramento Delta, sample from surface sediment Aug2011 Site A1 Bulk (version 2) | ecosystem: Environmental > Aquatic > Marine...
TCAAATCGCTGTCCTTGTAGTACTTCGTCCCTTTCCCCGTGATCTCCGCGGCGAGGCCCGTGTCGGTGAGCTGATACATCCAGACACCGGGCGCAACGGAGACAGCCCCGGCCAGCGCGAGTCCCTGATCGCCGGCCTTGGCCGCTGCCGTGGTCTGCCCGCCGAACTCCCAGCCGGAATTCACGAAATCATTCAAGGCCTTCTGCGTATCGAATACAAAGACCACCCGGAACTTCTTGACCCCCATTCCCAGGCCCGCCTGGACCTCGACCATCTTCATGTAGGTCGCCTTCTTTGTCTTGTTGTCCACGGCCATGCCGCTTCCGCTCCCTCCCCCGGCCACGAGGATCTTCATGCCGAAGTTGCTGAACACAGCATACCCGGCCGCTCCTTCGACGGCTTTTCTTGCAGAGGGCTGTGCCTTGTAGAGTCTCGCCAGGGTTTCCCGCGACACTTTCTGCACTTCCTTTTGCTTGTCTGCCTTCGCCGCACCCCATGCAGGCACAGCGACCAGCACAAACACCATGACTGCGAGTACTGCACCGTACGTAACCCTTCTCATCCAATTCGCTTTCATGCTTCCCCCTTTCGATTTGATCAGGATTTACACAAACCGGTCCGTTTTCCTCTCAGGTATGCCCGTTCCTCCCGGGAGATGGAGAGGTTCCTCGCTGCCCGTCCCGGCACCTTTGGAGGTCAAGGCCTCACCGTCATGTCGACTTCCTTTTTATCGTCAAAGCTTCTTGACGCCGGATCGGTTGTCTGGTTCATAGAGGCGCATCCCGCCAGGAATGCGACGCAAATCAGGCATGCAATCCATTTTTTTATCTTCATCACGGAACACCTCCTTCCTTCTGCCTGCCAGTGAAGTCTTTTTCTGAATCCGTTATCGTCGTCCGGACAGTGCCCGGATTCTCTGTTCGATGCAGGTGCGGCTATGCGCCGGGAGATCCTGGTTCCAGAGGGCCTGCGGGTAGACGGTTCTTGCCTCGTTAACCCTGCCATGCCGCTCGTAGATTTCGCCCATGCAGACCAGACTGGTTTCGTTCCCGTCAGGAAGGAGGCCCTTATCGGGCTCGCTTCCTGACGGGTTTGATGTTTCCGGAGATAACCCAAGCGCTCACAGCGACCGATCGTGGTTTCACGACCGGACACGGAGCCCCCCGGTAGGATGATGCTACTTGGCCAGGGTAAACTTCACCCCTTCTGCGGCGAGCTTGAGCTTGACGCCCTGGGTTGTCGAGACCAGTTCGATCACGATACCGTCCAGGTTCTTTATCCTCGTCACACCGGCGCCTCTGTATGTGTCGATGGTTAAAAGAAGACCGGTCAGGGTCTCACGACCGTAATCGCCAGGGCCTCGGTCACCCTCAGGACGATGTCGTCGCCCTTCTTCAGCTTGTTGATCCCCTTCACGCTCTTGTCGACCTTGACTTTCATCGTCTTTCCTTCGGGCCCCATGAGCGTAATCGTGCGTGCCTTCAGGTCAATGGCCTCCACTTTTGCCGACACCTCGTTCGTCTGCACCATGAGCACCCCCGGCTTCGCTCCCTTCGGGGCCACCCCGACCATGTCCGTCTCGCCTGCGCTAGGAGGATCACCGGCTCTGCGTACGAAGACCGCCACGGATTCCAGGTACACCGCCACCACCTTGTCGCCGACCTTCACCTGGTCCAGGTTTCTCACTGCCTCGCCGGCCTTGAAGGTGACCAGGTTCCCCTCGGGTCCTTTCAGGGTGACGAGCCGCTTCGCGAGGTCGATAGCCTCGACCGTCGCCGTCAGCTTGGCCCCGTCGATAACGACAGCGCCGACGGGCCTTGCAGGCGCTTTCGGTTCCGTATTCCCGTTGGCGAATGCGAATGACGCAACACCCAGTGCCAGTAAGACAACAAGACACAGCAGTGAGAACTTCTTCATGCAAACCTCCTTCAGTCTACCTGCGCAATGAATTGCGTATTTGCACCCGACAAGTCGGGCGCCTTCCCATTTACTGCATGAAGATACCTCGAGCAAAACGACTCCTGTTCCGCTCCGGGTCGACTGCGATGGGCGATCCTACTGGGGCAGGCATGCGCCGAAGACGACAAACGCCTCATTCTCGCGGGCCATCGTCACGGTGAATTTCCCCGTCGCCTCGGAAATCATCGCCGACCATCCGGTGCCGTCCCTCTTGTCCGCGATGCCCGCATCGGCTCCCTGCAAGATCAGCTTCCCGTCGAGACGTTCCACCCGCTTGATCTCGCTGACCCGCTTTCCTTCCTTGTCCATGGCCGGCCAGACTTTCTTTTTGGCAACGTCCACCCTGAGAAACTGCGGCAAGCCGACGCTTTCCGCACTCACCGCGCCATCCGCGGCGGGCGTCAACTCGATCACTTTGATGACGGAGCATAGCATCGGCCTGGAACCATCAAAATCCCCTGCCGGCGCCGCCGGCGCCACGACGACCGAAAGTATCAATGCGACACACAGAATCCACAGATGTTTCATATAGGCCTCCACTTGTCTTCGTCTGTTCCTGCTTGCCCTGCCGGACAACAGGCCAGGTTCGAGATGATGCTCAATGAAATCCTCCCGCGGAAAAACCGGGCGGTCTTCCTAGTTCACCGTATAGCCCCTGCCGGTGAGGCACGCGGAGAAGGCCCGGTCGAATGCATTGCGCTGCTGCATGTGCTGAGATGCCTGCTGGTTGGCCCACTGCTGCTGTGACCGCTGGGCATCCTGCTGCTGCGAATGGGCTCTCGCGCCGCCGAAGACACCGCCCGCGATGGCCCCGGTGGCCGCCCCTCGGCCCGCATCGCCGGAGAGAGATCCGATCGCCAGGCCGGTGGCCGCCCCGACGGCACCGCCCCTGACGGCGCCGCCGGCGGTGCTTCCCTGGGCACCCGGCGGGGGCGGCGCTGTGGCCGTGGGCATCGCCAGCGGATCGAAACCGGTCTGTTGCGTGGCCCAGGCCTGGCATTCAAGCCTGTCCTGCTGCATCTGCTGCTGGCTCTGACCCCTGGCGGGATAGATAATCAAGTTCTGCTGCTGCGCCAAGGCAGTTTGTGCCGTCATGACGACGAGAACCAGAGACACCAGGAAAATCATCATCTTCGTCATATTCGTCCTCCTTCTTGGATCTTATTGTTGCCGGAAACGCCGCATCCAATCCCTTTCGCCGCGCCCTGGCAAAGCGCCTCCGAAGCCTTCCCGATCGAATCACCCGTTTGCAGGCGCCGGAAAAACCGCCCTGAGACTACTCATGTTTATACATGAAAACATAAATCTTTGCATTACCGATTGCGTCCATCCGGATAGGCATGCGTACCGTGGATTGGGGTCCGGGCGCAGGACATCGATGAAATTCTAAACTCCTGGCACCTTGGCGCGAGGAATTTTCATCCGTTATCTCCGGCCGGACAGCGCCCGAATCCGCTGCTCGATGTACGTGCGGCTCTGCGCCGGGATATCCGGGTTCCAGAGGGCCTGCTGGTAGACGGTCCTTGCCTCGTTCACCCTGCCCTGCCGCTCGTAGATCTCGCCCAGCAGCACGTAGGAATCGGGGTAATCGGGATTGCGGGCGATCAGATTCCGCAAAGTCCCGATGGCCGCCTCCGTGTCTCCCTTCTTGCGCTCGTAGTAGGCCAGACTGTATGCGAACTTCGGGTCCGAGGGGCTTGCCTCGCTGGCTTTCCGGCACCACGCGACGGCCTCGTCCGGCTTGCTCTCCGAGAGGATGACGCAGAGGTTGTAGGCCGCCTGTCCCATCTGCGGGTCCGCCTTCCATGCCTGCCGCATATATCTCTCGGCGCCCTTCCGGTCTCCCTGCTCGGCCTTGAGGAGCCCCATGTTGAAATTGGCCGCGGCATTGTCCGGGGCTACTTTCAGGGCCTCCTTCAGGGAGGTTTCCGCTTTCTTGTTTTCCCCGAGCCGTGCATAGGCGATGGCCATGTTGACGCGGCTCATGACCCCCCGCGGCTCGAGCCTGATGGATGTCTCGTAGCCGGTTATGGCCTGCCGGTAATTGCCGACATTGAGATAGTAGTTGCCCTCGTTGTAATAGGAGGCCCAGTGGTCCGGCGGGATCTTGATCGACTGCAGATACTCCCGGGTGGCCCTCTCGACGTTCTTTTTGTCGGCCTCGTTCAGCGCAAACCCCGTTTTGCCCGCAAGGCCTGCCGCCGCGCGGATGCGCACGACGCGGTACTCATCCCCCGTGGCCTTCACCAGGGCCTGCAGGTTGCCGCGCGTGGGGTAATAGGACAGTGCATCGGCAGCGGCGGAGCGAACGAGAGGCGAGCGGTCCTGCATCATCTTCAGCAGGACGGGGTTCTTCCGGGGATCGTCGCAGTTGCGCAGCAGCCGGATCAGCGAGGTGGCGACAACCTCGTCGCCTTTCTGTTTTTTCTCCAGGTACTGGAGCATTTCGGTCAGCCGGCTCCAGTTACGCTTCCTGGCGTCATCGATGAGCCCCGTCCTGTACAGCACGGGTGCCTGGTAGTCGCGCTTTCGCCACTTGCGGACGTTCTCGTCGGCCCACCTGGCATCCCGGTCGGTGTGGCAGATGTTGCAGGCGTTAGGGGATTTATAGGCCAGCGTCACGGCAGGCGTCGGCGGCAGCAGGGAGTGGTCGCTGCGCTTCATCCGGGCGAATTCCGTCTTGGGCATGTGGCAGGCGATGCACTTGCTCGCCGGCGTGCCGGGCGGGTGGTTCGTGTGGGCCGCGGCATTCTCGACCCGTTCCTTGTGGCAGGGCAGGCAGGCATTGTTGGCCTTGTCATCGGCCTTGAACCGGTAGCGGCCGCTCGAGGTATGGCAGTGGACGCAGCTGAGCTTCCCCGACTGGACACAGGGGCTCATCAGCCAGGTGGTGTGGGTGTAGTTCTCGCCCAGGTCCCGCCCGTCGGGATAGAAGTCGTGGTCTTCGAGGGTCGCCAGGTCGAAGTGATCGAAGAAACGCTCGGTCGGTTTGAAGTTGTTGGTGAGGACCATTGCCTTGGCGTGGCATGAGCCGCAGGAGTCGTTGTGCTGTTCGACGGTGAACTTCTTCACGCTGATGATCTTGAGATCGGCCGGAACGTTCCCCTCCCCAGCCTCCCCGCACACCCGGTTGTGCTCCTCCGAGGGGCCGTGACAGGTCTCGCAGTTGATCCCGGGCTCCTTCCATGCGGTCTTGTACGTGTCCGTCTTGAGGTCGTACTTGGTGCTCATCTGGCTGACGTGACAGCCGAAGCAGGCCGTGTTGAAGGTGTAGGCCTGATCCTTCCAGAAGACGGGGGAGTCGGTGCGCTGTGCATCGGGGAAATGGCGGATGCCGCTGGCGGCCGTGTCGAACCATTCCTTCTTGTGGACGTCGTAGGCGACGGGGAGCGTCTGCAGCTTGCCCCGCTCGAGCGTCGTGAGGAAATAGTAGACGTACTTCCCGCCGACGACCTGCTCCATCGCGTATTTCTTCTCGCCGTCAGGGCCCTTCTCGACGACCCAGCCGGCACCGTCCGAGACATCCGCCCGGTAGCGGTACTTGCCGATGGCGATCTCGCCTGCCTGCGCAGTGAGCTTGGCCTTCGCGAATGCGGCCGAGTAAGGCTGAAAGGAAAGGCCGTGGAAAGAGGTGGACCAGAGCTTGTAGAACTTCTCGTGGCAGTCGATGCAGCTCCGCGAGCCGGCATAGCCCTTGTAGAGGTTCATCGCATAGATCTCGTCCTGGGTCGGGGCCTGCACCTCTTGCTGTTCGGCCTGGACCCAGACGGCTGCGATCAACACGAAGACGAGAAGAAAGACTTTCAGGTACCTCATGCCGCCCCCCTTCTCGCCCGGGATGAGATAAACATGACCTTTTGTAACACGATCTCCTTGACGGTTCAATGGAAAGACGGCTTGATTTCTTTTCAGCTTCGGGACTGCCTTATTTGGCCCTGACAAAAAAGACATCGAAACGGTGGCCGACGGCGGCCTGGTAGTATACCCCGCCGAGTCGATCGGTCTTCGGGTCATAAATCAGCGTGTAGGTCGACCCGGGATACCCGGCATCTTTCAGCTCGATAAAGACTTTCAGGGTTGCCCCTTCCCGCGTGGCTTGCGCTTTCGAGACGTTGATCGGCCTCGGGTTGTAGTAGGCGGCGTCCATCTTCCCGCCCGGGTCCACGTCTTTTACAGACAGGATGTATCCGCCGTCAGGCCTCAGCCACCGGCCCTTCAGCGTGCCGAAATCGGGCTTGGCCTTCTCAACCGTCGAGAGATCCCCCTTCTCCGCGCCTGTTGCAGGACCCTGCGCCCAAACCGCTGCGGGCAGCAGGACACAGAGAACGAAAACCATTACAAAGCACAATCTGAAAAAAACTGTTCTGGAAGACATCGATTTCCCCTTTTGTTCTTATTTTTGAAAGACCCGCGATTGATTGTCTGTTTACACCCGACAGGTCGGGCTCCTTCCCTAAACTAATTATTAGACGCCTCGAAGCGGCGGGAATGCAATCGCTTAGAAAATCCCCCGTGCTTCCCCTCTGTTTCCTTCCCCTTCCGTAGAAGCCTTCTTCCCCCCCTTTCGTAAAGGGGGGCATGGGGGGATTTCCCTCTGTTTTAAATCCCCCTCTATCCCCCTTTTCCAAAGGGGGAAATGCAATGTTCTGATCACGGGAATGTCACCTGCAGGACGGCATTTGGACCCGGAGTGTCGGGCGCCATGTCCCAGGCGGTGACATTCATCCAGGGCATCGTTGCGGTATATGCCACGGCGGAGCCGTCCCTGAGAACCTCCCGCAGGATGAGATTGCCCCCTTGAATCATGTTATCCCGCAGGACACGCTGGTAATCCTGCTGCACATCAGCAAGCGACATCCTGCCGAGAGGTGTCCCGGTGATCCGCCCGCTGACGCTCACCGTGACCCCGTCCCCGTAAAGGACGTAACCATAAAGCGGCTGTATGTTGGGACCGAACGTCTGCAGGCCCATCGTGTTGAACTGCCTGCTTCCGAACGCGGACGGGTCAACCTGCTGCCAGTTAAGGGCTTGGCTGCTGCTGCCGGTTGTGGCGCAACCGGCAAGCGAGAGGAACAGCAGGGCCGCGACCAGCGCCCCTGTCGCCACCCATGCTCTTGTTTTCTTCTTGCCTTTCATAAGAAACCTCCTTTTTCTTAGAGGATCAGTTCAACCCCGTAATCTTTTGCCGCTCAAGCTCATTTTTCCGTTTTGGCTGCTCCGGCATCGCCGTTACCTGCATCATCGGGCCGGCTTGGGGATGAATAGAGAGTGACCAGCCGGGCAACCAGCATGGTCATGTAGAACATGCCGACGATGGCCTCCAAAATTGCAAGCATCCGTGCAACTCCCGAAACGGGGACGATGTCGCCGTAACCGATTGTGCAGAGCGTTGCGAAGCTGAAATAGAGACTGTTGGCACCTCTCATCAGGTGGCCGACAGAAGTGACGCCGTAGGTGACGACAAACGCATCCGGGTTCACACCGGCAACCAGCGTGTAACCAAAAGCCCACAGCAGCCCCAGCATCAGGTAGTTAGCAGCGGCAGCGCAGAGGACCTCCATGGTGATCCGGGGTGCCCGGAGTATGAAGGTGAAGAGGTGCAGCACCACATACCCGGTGAAGAGAACGCCGGCTCCAAGGAATATCTCGGGAGGCGCCAGGTCCGGCCTGAAGTAATTCACCCACTTTCCCACCAGTGCAGGGATCACCAAGACACTGCCCCTGATGAGCGTGCTGCGGCGGCCCCCGATGGCCAGCAACGCCGAGAACAGCACCAGCGTGATGAGGACGGACTCGATGAGAATACCGTATTCGAGCCGATCGATGAACGGCCCGGTGACAATCAACAGGATAAGCGCCGACAGGAACTGAACGCCGGAGAAACGGAGTACTCCTGTTTTGAAGGGAATCAGTCTTGCAGGTCTGTTATTCTTCCCCTGTCCAGGTTGAATGTCTTCGGGCATAATAACTCCTGCTTTACTCCGGGTGAACAGCGATGGCGGCCCTACGGTGCCATGTATGTCCCGACAACGACGGAAGCCGGAACCTGCTCCATCAGTTCATCCTGGCGCAGTCTCCGGACAGGTCGACCCTGCCGGACCGGTACGTATACGTAAAGAGATAAATCTTCGTCTCACCGGTCGCCTCCATCAGGACAGGCACGCGGATGACGATCCGATCGTCGGCATATACGGACCCAAGCGTTGCCTGTGACTCCTCGGAATCGATACCAAACAGGGAAATTGTCTGGTCGGGGGCGAAGCGGTACCGCGATTGGCCCCGTGCCGGAACCACCGTCGTATCTGCGCCCTCGGGAACGGCTCCAGTCGATCCCCCTTTCGGCAATTCGAAAAGAACACTCAGCCAGTTGATCGAGACGCTGCCGCCGGTCTTGTTCGCGATCTGAAAATCCATGTTGAACTTGAAGTCGCGCATCGCAAGGTCCATCACGGCGTACTCGTCCTCGCAGTGAATCATGCCTGGGTGCTTCTCGGCCTGCTCGGCCGGCCCGTACTCTTGCTGGTAGTTGGACTCGTATCGGTCGACCCGGTTCGACACGGTCGTGCAGGAGACGAGGAGAAGAAGGCTCACCATCGCAAGCAGAACGGTCAACCGGTTTTGTGGCCTATACGCCGTAACCTCAAATAAACATCTCATGTTGACTCCTGGAATGCTCAGACAAATTCTTTCAGGGCATCTGCGCAATTCGACCCTGCGTTGTTGATTCTTTCATTGTGCGCCGTCTTTCTCGTCAGCCCGAAACGAGGGGCGTCAATACCAGCTCGACTCGTCCGTCCATGTACTGGCTGTTCGGGTTGCCCGAGGCCGTCACGAGCGCCGGCGGTACTCCCATGCCGAGGAGATGGACCCGCACTGCCTCGGCGCGCTGGTCCGCGAGCCTCTGGCGTTCACCGTGTGTGCACGGCAGAAAGGGCCAGCGCCGGGGCGCTCCCGGCGCAACCCTTATCCGCCTTCCTTACTCAGGGCCTGACGACCGTGATCAGGAGGGCTTCCGTGTAACTGACAACCACCTGGTCCCCCTGCTTGATCTGGTCGAATCTCTGGATGCTTTGATCCACCTTGAAGGTTTTGACATTTCCCTGGGGGCCTTTGAGCGTGATCGTGCGATTCTGATAATCGATGGCCTCCACATTGGCCGTGATCTGGACCGTGTCCGCCACGATGCCGCCGGGCATCTGGCCCCTGGGTGCCAGCCCGACTGCGGTGCCTTCCATCGCGCTCGGGGGCTCATTCGACTTTCTTACAAATATCGCCAGTTCCTCGATGTACTCCACCTTCACCTGGTCCCCTATCTTTACCTGGTCGAGGTTCCTCACGTTCTTCGCGTTGAACGTGCCGGTCTTTCCGTCGGTTCCCTCGAGCGTCACCGTGCGCTTCTGATAATCCACCGCTTTCACTGTTGCTGTCCACTGGATGGAATCGACGGCAACGACACCGGGCCTGCCGGCATCCGATGACGGGGAGTGCGCGCAGGCTGCCATGGCCAGCGCCACAGAAATAACCAGTATTACGGCAAACTGTCTTCTCATTTTCGTACCTCCTCGAATCAAATTTTGTGGTTTGAGTGCGCTCCGTAAAGCGAGCCGCCTGCACAACAGCAAGCGGATCGATTTCATTTCCTTTACCGCTACCGCCGGAAGCCCCCACGGCCTCGCACGTCACTGGCCGCAGGCATCCGTTGACTAGTATTTCCAGCTCAGATTCAGAGCAAAGAAGTTGAAGCTCGTGTTGCTGTAATCGCCTGCCACACGGCCGGCCAGCGGCCCGCGCTGCTGGTCGACGGACATGTCGCCGCCCCAGATGAACTCGTAGGCCGCCCCCAGCGTGAGGTTCGGGTTGAAGGCATACTGCGCGCCCAGGGCAAACCGCCAGGCCTCCCCCATGGGAACGGTGACGGATCGCTTGTCGTCGTCGACGGCGGAGCTGTCATAGGCGATGCCGCAGGAAAACGTCCAGGGGGTCTCTCTTGCCGGCCGGTACTGCGCCCCCAGGGCCACATGCCACGTGTCGTTGTAATCGCTGGTCGTCGTGAGGCTTGTGGGGTTGCTCGAGTTGATCCCCACATCGACCTGACCGAA
>Ga0208980_10003114_pt1 | contig 10056 bp, 10 predicted proteins | sample WetSurMetagenome_3_FD_187993 | JGI IMG/M metagenome (GOLD analysis project Ga0208980, IMG submission 187993) | Wetland microbial communities from Twitchell Island in the Sacramento Delta, sample from surface sediment Aug2011 Site A1 Bulk (version 2) | ecosystem: Environmental > Aquatic > Marine...
ACTCGCAGCGCCGGCAGTAGCCGGGCAGCGTGTCGGACTTGGCATAGCCGAACCTCACCTGCGTGGGCGCGAACACCATCTCGCCGAGCGACTGATCGCGGACGTTGCCGAGCCGGTACTCGGGATAGACGTAGTGGTCGCAGGCGTAGACGCTCCCGTCGTGTTCGACGGCCACGCCCTTGCCGCAGAATTCCGCATATATGCACAGCTGGGACGGCAGACCCATGTGCTGCACGACCAGCGTCTCGCAGAAGTTGACCAGCACCTTGCCGTAGTCGCGGGCCAGCCACTCGTCCCACACCTTCGTCAGGAAATAGCCGTACTCCTCCGGGTCGACCGACCAAGCGGTCACGACCGAGTCCGGATGGTCGGGCCTCGACTCGGGGCTGCCGACGACCGGCAGGCAGGCCGGGTTTCCCGTCTGCGGCGCGGTGGTTTCGAAGTCCTTGGGCTCGACGATGGGGATGAACTGCAGATAGGTCGAGCCCAGCTCGCGGCGCAGGAAGCGGTAGACGTCGAGCGGCCGCGAGGCGTTGAAGCGGTGGACGCAGGTCAGGGTGTTGAACGGCACGTCGTGCCGCTTCAGCAGCTCGGCGCCCCGCATCACGTCGTCGAACGACGGCTGACCGCGCTTGGTCGGGCGCATCGGGTCGTGCACGTCCCTGGGGCCATCGATCGACAGGCCGACGAGGAAGCGATGCTCCTTGAGGAAGCGTGCCCAGTCCTCGTCGAGCAGCGTGCCGTTGGTCTGCAGGTCGTTCTCGATCCGCTGGCCGGCCTTCCGGTGCTTCTGCTGCAGGGCGACGACCTTGTGGAAGAACGCCAGGCCCCTGAGTGTCGGCTCGCCGCCCTGCCACGAGAAAACCACTTCGTCCGCGGTCACGCTCGAGATGTAGTCCCGCACGAGGCGCTCGAGCACCTCGTCGTCCATCTGCCCGCCGCCGGGGCCGCCCGGCAAGTTCTGCTTGCCCAGATAGAAGCAGTAGGTGCAGTCGAGATTGCAGGCCGAACCCGCAGGCTTGACCATGACGTGGAAGCGCCGCGTCGCCCGGTCCCCGAGCCACTGTGGCGCGTGGTACTTGTCCGGTGCGACCTGCTGGTCGACGGTGGGCAGGGTCATGTCCTTCCTCCCGATGCTCGCATCCGCAAGGTAACAGTACGCGACGAACGATCGCAGGGCGCAGGGTTCAAAAAATAGGGGGCGGCCGGCTGACCAGGCGCTGACGTGGCGTTCGGGGACGGTCGGCTCATCACCCGGGTGCCTCGGGGTCCTCCGTCAGGCCGTCGCCGGCGTTGCGTGGCGGACCCTGTTGACACGGACGATGACGCTGCAAATAGTGCCTGCGGTCGGCCTGCCCCTGCGAGCAGGGCCGGATCTACCGAGTCGAGGCAGGGAACCCGAGGGGAAGGCAATGAAGACGCGCCCGCTGGCCGGATTGGTACTGTCGCTTTGGGGCGCGCTCGCCCTCGGCCAGGGCGCGATCTACGAATCGCAGGGCAAGTCGGGCCCGGTGTTCTCCGACCGGCCTTCCCCCGGGGCCACGCAGGTGATCCTGCCCCCGCCGAACGTCATCGCGCCTGAGCGGCTCGCGCCGGCTCAGCCCGCTACCCCGACCCCGGCAGACCAGGCCCCGCTCTATGAGAAGCTCGCCATCGCGTCCCCCGCGAACGGCGACACCGTCCGCACCAACACGGGTGAGTTCGACGTGCAGATCGCTATCGTGCCCGCGCTGCGCGACGGTGACCGGGTCCAGATCAAGTTCGACGGGACGCTGCTGCAGCGGGCATTCCGGTCCACTGCCATCAGCCTCACCGAATCCGACTGGCAGCTGGCTGCGGCCGAGAATGTCGAACATACCCTGCAGGCCGCCGTCGTCGACGGGACAGGGGCGGTGCTCGTCGAGTCCCCCGTCGTCAGCTTCTACGTGCATCGCGCGACGATCCAGCGCCGCCGACGCTGAGCCCAACGGCCCGGCGGCGGGGCAGATCCGCGACGCGTTGGCACTGCCGAGCGCAGCGCGGGCGCCGGCTTCACCCTGTGGTACGGCGGCAAAGAAAAAGCCCCGCGGGGGCACGCGGGGCAACCGAAGGAGGGGGGTGAATCTGCGCGGCTGCCCTTTGAGCAGCAACGCTGACCAAAGCCTAGTCCCCCGGCCGGAAATCGTATTGATCTCGGTCAAGAACGCTACGTAGAAGTACGTAGGACTCGTAGCCGGACAGCCAAGTCGCGTGAGGTCGACACCATGCCCGATCACAGGCCGCCCGCGGTGGAAGACGGCTCCCCGGTCAGCGCCTTCGATTTCGGGGAGGCCACGGCCGCCGTCTTCGACGACATGCTCGAGCGGAGCGTGCCCGAGTACCGGGAGCTGCAGCGGATGATCGGCGAGCTCGCGGCAACCTTCGCCGAGCCGGGGACGTGCGTCTACGACCTCGGCTGCTCGACGGGGATAACGCTCGAGACCCTCGCCGGAGCCATCCGCGCTCCCGTCGAGCTCATCGGCCTCGACTACTCGCCCGCGATGCTGGAGCGCGCCCGCGCCCGCCTCGCGAGGCTCACGCTGCCTGGCGGCCTCACCCTGACCTGCGCCGATCTCAACGGCGGCGTCGAGATGGCGAACGCGTCGGTAGTAGTCCTGAACCTGACCCTGCAGTTTGTCAGGCCGCTTCGCCGCGATCGCCTCATCAGGGACATCAACCGCGGCATGAATCCGAACGCCTGCCTGATCCTCGTGGAGAAGGTGCTGGGCAACGACTCCCTGTTCAACCGCACCTTCATCCGCCTCCATTACGAGAGAAAGAAGCGCAACGGCTATACCGAAACGGACATCGCCCGCAAGCGGGAGGCCCTCGAGAACATCCTCATTCCATACCGTGTCGACGAGAACCTCGAGCTGCTCGCCCGCAACGGCTTCGGCCAGGCCGACATCTTCTTCAAGTGGTACAACTTCTGCGGCTTCATCGGCGTGAAGGGCCCGTGATCGCGGTTCGGGCAGGGGCGGCGGCGCGGCGGAAGGTGATGTCGCGGGCACCGTCCGGAGGGGTGCCGGTGTCCCAATCGGGCATCAGATTGTCCCAAAAGATCAACGCACTTCGCCCCGGCGCCAGTCACACTCCCAGCTCGGCCTGTCCGCGCCGCGGCGCGCGGTGGAGCGGGGCGGACACCACGGCAGCGGGACAGGGTCCGGCTGCCAGCTCGCGAATTCACCATTGGAGGTAGAGGTACTGTGGGCATTTCGACCTCGAAGCGTGTCTTGAGCGTGGCCCTCGGCGCCACGTTTTCGTTCTGTGCGGCGGCTTCCGCGCTGGCGCAACAGGTCATCGGTGAGCTGGGCTCTCCCAGCGCGACCACCACGATCAGCGGCCAGCAGCTGCCACCGCCGGATCCAAAGTTTGGCGGCATCATCAAGGACGATGCCCTGCAGTCGAAGGCCTGGTGGGCGCCGCGCGTGGTGCCGCCGGAGGGCGCGCCGAACGTGCTGCTGATCATCACCGACGACGCCGGCTTCGGCGTGCCGAGCACCTTCGGCGGCGTGATTCCGACGCCGACGATGGACCGCATCGCCGCCGAGGGCCTGCGGTACAACCGTGTCTTCTCCACCGCGCTGTGCTCGCCGACCCGCGCCGCGCTGATCACCGGCCGCAATCACCACTCGGTTGGCTTCGGCGTGATTTCGGAGCAGTCGACGGGTTTCCCCGGGTACAACAGCATCATTCCCAAGGACAAGGCGACGATCGGCCGGATCCTGCTGGACAACGGCTACGCGACCTCGTGGTTCGGCAAGGACCACAACGTGCCGGCCTTCGCGGCCAGCCAGGTCGGCCCGTTCGATCAGTGGCCCGTCGGTATGGGCTTCGAGTACTTCTACGGCTTCGTCGGCGGCGACGCCAACCAGTGGCAGCCGAACCTGTTCCGCAACACGACGCAGATCTACCCCTTCAAGGACGCCGCACCCGGCACCTGGAACCTCGTCACCGCGATGGCCGACGACGCCATCGACTGGATGACGCGGATGCACCAGATCGACCCTTCCAAGCCGGTCTTCATCAAGTACGCGCCGGGCGCCACGCACGCGCCGCACCACCCGACCAAGGAGTGGGTGGACAAGATCAGCGCGATGCACCTGTTCGACGACGGCTACGAGAAGCTGCGCGAGCGCATCTTCGAGAACCAGAAGCGGCTCGGCGTGGTCCCGAAGGACGCCAAGCTCGCGCCCTGGCCGAAGGAGGTGCTCAAGCCTTGGGACGAGCTGACGGCTGACGAGAAGAAGCTGTTCATCAGGCAGGTCGAGGTGTTCGCCGCCTATGCGGCCTACAACGACCACGAGATCGGCCGCGTGGTCCAGCACTTCCGCGACCTCGGCCGAGGCGACAACACGATCGTCATCTACATCAACGGCGACAACGGCACGAGCGCGGAGGGCGGCCCGCTCGGCACGCCGAACGAGGTCGCCTTCTTCAACGGCCTGAACAAGCTGCCCGCCGAGGTGCAGCTGAAGTTCTACGACGTGTGGGGCACCGAGCAGACCTACAACCACATGTCGGCCGGCTGGTCGTGGGCGTTCGACACGCCGTTCGACTGGTTCAAGCAGAACGCGTCCAGGCTCGGCGGCATCAACCAGAACATGGTCGTGTCGTGGCCGGCACGGATCAAGGACAAGGGCGGCCTGCGCGAGCAGTTCGTCCACGTCATCGACGTGGTGCCGACGATCCTCGAGGCGGCCGGCATCCGCGCGCCGGAGGTCGTGGACGGCATCAAGCAGGAGCCGATGGAAGGCACCAGCTTCGCCTACACGTTCGACGCGGCTAATGCCAAGGTGCCGTCGCGCCACAAGATCCAATACTTCGAGATGATGGGCCAGTGGGCGTTGTACGACGACGGCTGGCTGCTCTCCACGAAGGTAAACCGCGCGCCTTGGGAAGCCTTCGGCCCGGCGAACCCGGATCCGCTCAACAATCAGGTGTTCCAGCTTTACGACCTGACGAAGAACTTCAACCAGACCGAAGACGTCGCGGCCAAGCACCCGGAGAAGGTCAAGGAGCTGAAGGAGAAGTTCGTCGCCGAGGCGCGGAAGCACGAGGTGTTCCCGATGGATGCCTCGGTGGCGGCCCGCATCGTCGCGCCGCGGCCGAACATCACGGCCGGACGCACCGAGTTCGTCTACACGCGGCCGATGACGGGCCTGCCGCAGGGCGACTCGCCGATGCTCCTGAACTCGTCGTACAGCATCACGGCCGAAATCGAGGTGCCGCAGGGCGGGGCCGAGGGCATGATCGTGACCTCGGGTGGGCGCTTTGCCGGCTATGGGTTCTATCTGCTGAAGGGCAAGCCGGTGTTCCTCTGGAACCTGGTGGACCTCGAGCGGCTGAAGTGGGAAGGCCCCGACGCGCTGGCGCCCGGCCGCCACACGCTCGAGTTCGACTTCAAGTATGACGGCCTGGGTGCGGGAACGCTGGCGTTCAACGACTTCAGCGGCATCGGGCGCCCCGGCGTCGGCACGCTGAAGGTGGACGACAAGGTCGTGGACACCAAGGAGATGAAGCGGACCCTGCCGATGATTCTGCAGTGGGACGAGGCGTTCGACGTCGGCTCCGACACGCTCACGGGCGTGAACGACGCCGACTACAGGCCGCCGTTCGCGTTCACCGGCAAGCTCGACAAGCTGACGATCAAGGTCGACCGGCCTAAGCTGACGCCGGAGGACGAGAAGAAGCTGATGCAGGCCATGCAGGAGAAGAAGGCCAGCGAGTAGTCGCACCGCACGCCGCCTTGGTCGACGCCCTCGTGGCCGGCCTTGGCGGCGTCTCTTTACACCCTTCGAGGAGTAACCCGATGCTGCGAAATCATTCTTCGATAGCGAGCGCCGTGGCAGGCGGCCTGCTCTGCGCAATGGCCGGGGTGGCTGTGGCGCAGCAGGCCGCGCCGTCCGCCCCGCCGGCCGTCGCGCCAGGGGCGTCGGCCGCTCAGATCCAGCTGGTGAAGGACCCGCGCGCCCTCGCGGCGCTCAAGGCGATGAGCGATCGGCTCGCCACCGCGAAGTCCTTTACGTTCCACACGCACAACAGCGTGCCGATGCTCAGTCCCAACCTGCAGTGGGTGACGCTACTCGGCACCGCACGCGTGGCGCTGGAGCGTCCGAACAAGCTGTTCATCGAGCGCGGCGGAGACCAGACGCCGATGGAGATCTACTACGACGGCAAGACGCTCGCCCTGCACGAGCCGCGGGCGAAGCTGTTCGCGGAGGCCCCGGCCCCCGCCACCATCGACGCCGCGCTGGCCGAGGTGCTCGGGCCGTCACTGGCCGGCTTCCCATACCTCGATCTCCTGCTGGCCGATCCGTACGCGGCGCTGACGGCGAGCCTCGGTGGCGCCCTCTACGTTGGCCACTCGACCGTCGACGGGGTGAAGACGGAACACTTGGCGTTCCGCGGGCCGGGGGTCGACTGGGAGATCTGGATCGGGGCGGAGGACAAGCTGCCGCGCCTCGTGCAGGCGAAGTACGTCGACCTCGGCAAGGCGCCTGCCATCACGACGCGGTTCACCGACTGGAAGCTCGACGCGCCTATTCCGGCGTCGACCTTCACGCTGGAGAAGGCCGCGGGCGCGCAGCAGATCGAGCTCGCCAGGCCGGCGGCGCCGGTCAAGCCGAAGGCCGGGCAGTGATCCTGCGTGGCCCATGACACGAGCGTCGGACGGAACAGGAGCGAAGAAATGAGAGCGACGAGAGACTATCTGATTGGCGCGGCGCTGGCCGTGGTGGCTGCGATTCCGGTACAGGATGCAAACGCCTGGGTGCACCGGGGGTGGGGCGGCGTCAGCGCCGGCAGGGCCGGCGATGGCTGGGCCCATGCCGGCTGGGGCGGCGTGACCGAGGGCAAGGCCGGCGATGGCTGGGCCCATGCCGGCTGGGGTGGCGTGACCGAGGGCAAGGCCGGCGAGGGCTGGGCACACGAGGGCTACTACGGCGGGGCCGCGTACGGCTACCACGGCGACGTGACCACGGTGCACAACACCTACGTGGCTGGCGCCTATCCGGCATCCAGCTGCTGGAACTGTGGGGCGGCCGCCGCCGCGGTCGGCGGACTCGCGATCGGCGCGGCGGCCGGTGCCGCGGCGGCCAGCGCGGCGCAGCCGACCACGGTGATCGTGCAGCAGGGCCCGGCAGTCGGGTCGATCGTGAGCTCGCTGCCGGACAGCTGTCAGCTGATGACGGTGAACGGCAAGACCTACTACCAGTGCGGGTCGACCTGGTACAAGCCCTCTTTCGGCGCCGACGGCGTCGACTACAAGGTCGTTAACGTGCCCTAGGCACCGCGCGGGTCGACCTTCGTGCTAGAACGTCCAGCTGAAGTACGCGGCGGCGAAAATGGCCCCCGTATCCTCGAAGGAGCCGACGACGTCGCCGCGCCCGCCGGCCTCGACCGGCAGTCTGCTCCGCAACTCGGTGTCGAGCGTTCCCCCGTACACGTACTCGGCTGCGAAGCCCCAGAAGGTGCTCGGGCTGAGCTGCTGCTGCGCGCCCACGCCGAAGCGCCAGGCCGAGTTCGTCGGGAGCAGCGGCGAGACGGCCGAGCTGTCCTGGAACGCGGTGTCGTAGGCGATGCCGAAATTGAGCAGCCAGGGCTCGCTCAGGCGATATTGCGCGCCGACGGAGAAGTGCCAGGTGTCCTCGAAGTCGAGGTTGGTCGTCAGGCTCGTGGGGGTTGGACTGTCGATGCCGATCTCCACCTGACCGAACTTCGACCACTGCTGCCAGCCCACGCTGCCGAGCAGGGCCCAGCGATCGTCGACCTGCGAGAAGATGCTGCCCATCACCTGCTGCGGGACGTTGATGCCGATCTTGAGATTGGAGTTGAGGAGGCCGCGTTGGCCGAGGAAATCCTGCAGGCCGGGCGCGAGGCCAGAGAACTTGGTCTGGCTCTCGAAATTGAGGTCGACCTGCGAGCTCCAGGTCAGGCCGAGGCGGGTGCGGTCGTCGACCTCGTAAAGGATGCCGAGGTTGGCGCCCCACCCCCAGTCGGTGTCGTCGAGCTTCAGCTGACCATCGCCGAAGCGTGGGTCGACATTGTTGATAGCCACCTCGTTCTTGTAGATGCCGTACATGGCGTTCAGGCTCGCGCCGAGCGAGAGCTGCTCGTTCACCCTGTAGGCGACGGCCGGAACGAACGACACACCGAGCAGCACCGCCTTCTGGGCGTAGTACCGCCCGACCCAGTCGTCGTCGTAGTCCAGCCCCAGCCCGAAGTTGCCGGTGAGCGCCAGCCCGAGCTTGAGGTCGGGCGACATGCTGTAGCTCAGGAAGCCGCCGCCACCGGGAAACCACCCGTTCGACCCGATCGCATAGCCGCCGTCCTCGTTGCCAAGCAGAGGAGACGTGCCGGAATCGATGGAAAACTTGGTGTTGCCCCAGAGCAGCTGTCCCCCCACCAGCACCTGCGTGCCGTCGAGCCGCGTCATGCCGGCCGGGTTCGTGAATACCGTCGAGGCGTCCTGTGCCCTGGCCCCGTAGCCCGCCGCCGCCAGGCCGACGTCGGCGGTGCCGATCTCGTAGAGCAGCAGTCCACCACCGACCGCCTGCCCCGCGGCAAGCGTGCCGGCACAGGCCACGAGGACCAGGACGGGGCCAGGGCCGCGTCTGGTCGAAGAGCACTTGACCGTCATGTAGTTCTCCAAAGTCGGCTGCAGTTGATGTCGAGGTGATGGGTCCGATGCGCGCGGCGCGTCGAGGGTCCCTGTTTCACGGCAGGCGCCTGTCCGGCTGCAGTGTGCGGCTGCCAACGTCCGTCTGCCACGCCATTATCTTCGAAAGTCTAACGCTCGCACCGTTCGAAGACTTGGCAATATGGGACAGCATGCGGCCAATTGGCGATTCCGGCAAAGGGACAAACCGGCGCCGGCGCGGGTCCGCCCGTGCCTCGGCGAGGCGGGCATGGGGACGCCGCCCCATGACGGCGCTTCCGGTACTATTCTCGGCCAGTGCCAGGAGGACGGGATCGGCCGCACGTAAACCGCGGACCTGGCCTCGAGCGCCACTGGCGCACCGCGGACATGGGTGAGCGGCTCACCCGGTTCGTTCGCGAGCTGGGGCATGCGAAGGACACCATCGCCAAGTGGGCGGCCCTCGGGGCGAAGTGCTTCGCCGAACTGCGCGGCTTGATCCCGTCGACGTAGCCGCGTCCTTACAACCGATGTCAGAGGAGATACGAGGATGAAGAAACTTTCTTGGAGTACGAAGGCGCCTCGGCGCGCCATCGCCCTGGGCCTGCTGCTGGGGCCTGTGCTGCTGGCTGGCTGTGCCGGGCAACCGAGCGGCGGCGGCTCGGACTTCGATCAGGTCAACCTCGCGCCTGGCAAGACTGCGTTCTGCTACTCCGACCCGTGTGCCGTGATGTTCGCGATGCCGCCCGGCAAGGGTTCGTACACGGTGCGCGCCAACAACCAGGTGCTAGGAACCTATCCGGCGGGTCAGGTGGCCAACCTCGGCAACTTCTTCCGGGAGAACTCGCCGTTCACGTTCACGATCGACGGCCTCGACGCCAAGCCAGCGATCTTCTACGTCCAGGGGAACTTCTGATCGGCGCCCGGGGGGTGCGGCAGCATCCTCCGGACACGCCGACCTGTTGAGGTATTTCCCGACTTTGCCTGGCTTTGCTGCGACGATCCGACCGCGCAGTACTACGCGCGCCAGTCTGAGCAGGGTTATGCGGCGCCCGGCTGTGCCGTGCTGCCGCCGTTCGACGCGCCGGACTGCCTGCAGAACGTTTTCCCGCCGCGCTGGCGGACAGGCTCGACACTCGTCGACATCGGCCGCGTCGAGCTGTCGACGGGCTACCAGGGCGCCTGGACCAACGGCCTCGGCGACTACCTGCTGTCGGATTCGCCGGGCTTCGACCCTGGCCGCGACCTGGGCGGCAGCTGGCGGGAGCTGCGGCGCGAGTGACCAGCCGTCAGTTCCCGGACGCGTCCGGTCGTGTCGCGACGCGCACGAGCTTGAGCGCGAGCAGCATCCAGGGTACGGCGTGCAGCAACAGGTCGAAGACGTCGATCGGCCGCGACAG
>Ga0208980_10003115_pt1 | contig 10055 bp, 6 predicted proteins | sample WetSurMetagenome_3_FD_187993 | JGI IMG/M metagenome (GOLD analysis project Ga0208980, IMG submission 187993) | Wetland microbial communities from Twitchell Island in the Sacramento Delta, sample from surface sediment Aug2011 Site A1 Bulk (version 2) | ecosystem: Environmental > Aquatic > Marine...
TTTGATCTTTATATGCTTTCCCTTTGTTGCCGGCGGAGGTGTTGTGGAAATTATCTGAAGCATCACTTCATTCAGCTGCGAGGTGGATATCTTCCTTCTGCGGTTCTCGTAAACCTTCATGATCAGCTCAAGAACCTTGTGTATCCTCTGTTTCGTGGTGGCAGAGATGAACAGCACAGGGTAATCGGTAAAAGGCGCAGTACGTGATCGGATCTCGTCCTCAAATTGTTTTGTTGTGTCGTGGTCCTTTTCCACAAGATCCCATTTGTTGACGAGGAAAACGACCCCTTTGTTGTTTTTCTGAATGATGCTGAGGATGTAGAGATCCTGTGCCTCAATGCCACGCGTTGCATCGATGAGCAGGAGGCATAGGTCAGATTCCTCGATGGCTCTAACCGACCTCAGGATTGAGTAGAACTCGATGTCTTCATCAATTTTGGATTTCCTTCGCAGACCGGCGGTATCAACCAGGTAAAAAGTGGTGTTGAATTTATTGTACAGGCTGTCGATTGAGTCACGGGTAGTCCCTGCCACAGGTGTGACAATATTCCTTTCCTCCCCCAGTAGGGCGTTTGCCAGTGATGATTTACCGACATTCGGGCGTCCGACAATGGCAACTCTCGGTATCTCCGGTTCTTGTTTCTCGGGAACATCAGGCATGTGCCTGACGATCTCGTCAAGCAACTCTCCGGTACCGCTTCCGTTGATGGAGCTTATGGCAAAATATTCACCCAGGCCAAGACCGTAAAATTCTGGAGCATCGAGCAATCGTTTATTGTTGTCAACCTTGTTCACCACCGTGATGACTTTTTTCTGAACTTTTCTCAGCATGGCGGCTACGGATTTGTCAAGCTCATGTATCCCGTCCTCTACATTGACCATGAAAATAATCACGTCAGCCTCACTTATTGCAAGCTTCACCTGGCGGTTAATCTCGCTTTCGAACATATCTTCAGAATCTTCTACAAAGCCACCGGTATCCACTACTGAAAATTCAACTCCGTTCCATATCACCTTACCATAGTGCCTGTCGCGCGTCACTCCGCTGACTTCATTAACGATGGCGTCACGGCTCTCGGTCATCCGGTTGAAGAGAGTTGATTTACCCACGTTGGGCCTGCCAACTATTGCTGCTATTTTGCTCATGATCAGTAAAAAAGGCTAAAGGTAACCAAATTTCTTCAGCACTCGCGGATTATCTCGCCATTCATGTTCCACCTTCACATAAAGCTCCAGGAAAACCTTTTTCCCCAGGAACTCCTCTATCTCTTTTCGTGCGCCTGTCCCAACGCGCTTAAGCATTGAACCTTTGTGGCCGATAATAATTCCCTTCTGACTGTCACGGGCAGTATATATTACCGCGCTTATCCTTGTCAATGCCGGCTCTTCCTTAAAGCTCTCTATTTCAACCTCTACGGAGTAAGGGATCTCCTTCTGATATGTCTCAAAAATCTTTCCCCTGATTATTTCTGAAACAAAAAATCTCTCGTACCTGTCAGTAAGCTGGTCCTTAGGAAAATATGGAGGTCCTTCCGGCAGACATTCAATGACCTCCCTCAGAAGCATGTCAGTGTTGAACCTGTTCAGGGCAGAGACAGGCAGTATTGGTACACCGGGTGCCATCTCCTCCCATTTTGCCACAATTTTCTCAAGCTCTTCCTGTGTGGTAAGGTCTATCTTATTAACCACAATAATCTTTGGAACCTCATTATTGAGAATACGGGTAAGTTGCGCTTCGTTTTTAGAAACGGTCTCCACAACGTCGGTAACATAAATGATAAGGTCAGCATCTTCGAGAGCAGACTCAACTGACCTCATCATGGCGGCCTGCAGTTTGTACTTTGGATTAAGAATGCCTGGAGTATCTGAGTAAACGATCTGGTAATCATCGCCCGACAGAATGCCCATGGTCCTGTGGCGGGTGGTCTGAGCTTTTGGTGTTATTACCGAAAGCCGTTCGCCGACAAGAAGATTCATCAGCGTCGACTTCCCGACGTTGGGGTTTCCGAGAATATTTACAAATCCTGATTTATGTCCCATGCAGTTCAATACTATTTGTAAATGCCTCTTTTGAGCATACTTACTTCTTTATCAGTGAGATGCCTCCATTGACCGCGCTGCAGGTTTTTCTTGGTGAGACCGGCAAAGCTGACGCGGTCAAGCTTCCTGACCCTGTAACCCAGCTTCTCAAACATGCGTCTCACAACCCTGTTCTGTCCTGAATGGATCTCCAGGCCTGCCTGGGTATGGTCAGCAGGTTCAGGAAACGATATGGCATCAGCACTGGCGGTACCGTCATCAAGCTCCACTCCGGTAACGATTTTTTCCATGTCGTGCTTTGTGATTTCCTTGTCAGTAAAGATGTGATATACTTTTTTGGCACCATAACTGGGGTGTGTAAGTTTGCCAGCCAGATCGCCGTCATTTGTCAGCAAAAGCACTCCGGTGGTCGCTTTATCAAGCCTGCCGACCGGATAGATCCGTTCGGTGGTGGCTTCCCTGACTAGATCAAGAACTGTATATTCTGCGTGAGGGTCTTTGACTGTTGTTACATATCCTTTGGGTTTATTAAGCAGGATATATACTTTTTTGCCGGGAATGAGAGTCTTGCCGTTATACTGTACGTTATCCGTAAGCTTGACTTTGACACCCATATCGGTCACCTTTGTGCCGTTGACTGATATATGCCCGTCTTTGATCAGCTCATCAGCCTCCCGTCGGGCACAGACACCGCTGTTGGCGATGAATTTGTTAAGTCTGATCAGCTCTTCAGCAGGCGGTTCAGCTACAGATTTCCCTGTTCTCTTTTTTTGAGGCCTTTGTGGCTTTCTTTCCATTGTATTGTCTTTCAGCGTGCAAATTTACAACTATTTACCGGTTTTCTCCGCGAACTTTTTCGCACCTTTGCACATTAGTAAATTAACCGAAATATGGCTCTGATAAAATCTATTTCCGGTATAAGGGGCACCATCGGCGGAAAGCCCGGCGAAGATCTGACTCCTGTCGATATAGTAAAATTCACTTCAGCTTACGGTACTTGGGTTAAAAGGCGGAACAAGGGCCCTCTGACTGTTGTGACAGGAAGAGATGCGCGTGTATCCGGTGAAATGGTGGCATCACTCGTCAATGCCTCGCTGCGCAGTATCGGAATAAACGTTATAGATATCGGCCTTGCCACAACCCCTACGGTAGAGATGGCCGTAACCGGGAGTAAGGCCGGTGGCGGAATAATTCTCACCGCCAGCCACAACCCCGCTCAATGGAACGCCCTTAAGCTGCTTAACGAAGCAGGTGAATTCCTGAACGACGTTGAAGGCAGGGTTGTGCTCGCCCTTGCCGAATCTGGAGATTTTGACTATGTATCCTACGACAAACTGGGTTTTATTATGACTGAAACAGGATGGACGGAAAAACATATAAAGTCTGTGATTGAGATGCCCCTCGTTGACATGGATGCCATAAGAAATGCCGGCTTCACTGTGGCAGTTGATGCCGTCAATTCAGTGGGCGGCATAGCTATTCCTGCGCTCCTGAAAGCTCTCGGAGTCAGGAAGGTCATCGAACTTTACTGCGAACCCACAGGTTTGTTTCCGCATAACCCGGAACCGCTTCCCGAACACCTGGGTGAGATCTCACGGGTTGTGAAAGAAAGCGACGCTCATCTCGGTTTTGTGGTTGACCCTGATGTCGACCGCCTGGCGGTTATTTGTGAAGACGGCTCGATGTTCGGCGAAGAGTATACCCTTGTTTCTGTTGCAGACTACGTTCTCAGTCATAATAAGGGAGCTACGGTGTCAAACATGTCGTCATCGAGAGCTCTCAGGGATATTACCGAAAGCCATGGCTGCAGTCACAGCTCTTCCCCGGTGGGTGAGGTAAACGTCGTTGCAGAGATGAAACGCACAGCTGCCGTCATAGGCGGCGAAGGGAATGGAGGCGTCATTTATCCGGCATTGCATTATGGGCGTGATGCTCTTGCGGGCATAGCGCTCTTTCTCACGAACCTGGCAACATCAAAAATGACCTGCAGCGGACTGAGACGCACATATCCTGATTACTTCATCGCAAAGAAAAGGGTGGAAACAGCCGGGGAAACCGATCTTGGGAAATTGTGTGGCATACTGTTGGAAGAGTACCCGGGAGCTGCCTGTGACACCCGTGACGGCATTAAACTCGACCTTCCTTCTGGATGGGTGCAGATCCGCAAATCTAATACCGAACCTATTATCCGTGTCTATGCCGAGGACAGACAAAGAGAATTGGCTGAAAAACTGGCTGATAAAATAATTTCGATTGTCAGGAATCTATAATGAAAAAGTATTCCGAAGCTTCACCGAAACTTCATTGATATTACCTGATGTCGCTATACTGTTTAAGTTAACGAAAGTTAATGTTTGCCTAAAACAATTGACTTAGCACATTTTTGTAATAATTTCACCGATTAATTCAAAATACAGAAAAACATCCGAAGATGAAAAGGACTATAATTATTACCTCGATTATTGTTACAGTGGCGATTATAGCAATGATCGTGATTAGCAAACTCGGAAGCAAAGATGACCTGAGCAAATTATACACTGATGTTCAGAAGGGAGATTTCGAGATTGTTGTTACAACCACAGGCGAGCTGCAATCTGAGGTCTCACTTGATATCAAGGGACCTGAAGGGCTTATGAGTCGTAACATGAGGTTCGGCGGGATTAAAATTCAGGATTTGGTTCCTGAAGGCACGGAAGTGAAAAAGGGTGATTATGTAGCCACTCTTGACCGTTCAAGTGTTGACAACACTCTCAAGGATGAGCTTGACAGGCAGGAGCTGCTGGAGACAGAACTTCTGAAGAAACAGATTGACACCACTATATCCCTGGGTAATCTAAGGGATGAGCTTGTCAACCTCAAGTTTAACCTTGAGGAAGCTGAGATCACTCTGGAACAATCGGTGTATGAACCGCCAACGACAATCAGGCAGGCAAAGATCTCACTTGAGAAGGCTCAGAGATCATATGAGCAGGCGCAGAGCAATTATGACCTGAAAGTACAACAGGCCAGGGCAGACATAAAAGATACCCAGCTGCAGCTTACAAAACAGAGACGTAAAGTGGCTGAGATGCAGGATATCATTTCAAAATTCGTAATTATGGCACCAGCTGACGGAATGGTAATTTATAAAAGGGAATGGGGCGGCGCAAAACGCAAGGTGGGATCGGAAATAAGTCCGTGGGATCCGGTAGTGGCAACACTCCCGGACCTGAGTTCAATGATCTCCAAGACCTATGTCAATGAAATAGATGTGAGCAAGGTCAAGGCAGGGCAGGAGGTGAGACTTACCGTTGATGCCTTTCCCGAGAAATCGTATACCGGTGTAGTGACAAGTGTTGCCAACATAGGAGAACAGCTCCCAAATACAGATGCCAAGGTGTTCGAGGTGATAACCAAGGTAGACGGCTCTGATCCCATCCTGAGACCATCAATGACAACAGGCAACAAGATCATAACAAAGACATTCAAGGATGTTGTTCATATCCCGTTGGAAACCGTTTTTGCCACAGCTGACAGTATTCCATTTGTATATAAGAAGGATGGAACCCGTCAGGTGGTTGTGCTTGGAGAATCAAATGAGAATGATGTAATTGTAGAACAGGGTCTTACGAAGGGCGAAAGATTATATCTCAGCATCCCTGAAGGAGGGGATAAATTCAAATTGCGTGGTGAAGACCTGATCCCGGTCATCAGGGAGCGCAAGAAAATTAAGGCCGATGAGGAAAAGCGCACCCAGGATGCCAACCCGCGTACCGGTATGAGACCTGATATGACACCGGAACAGATGCGCGAGTATATGCAGAACCTCACACCAGCACAGCGTGAGGAAATGCGCAAGATGAGGAACGCTGGTGCACCCGGCATGCAACAGGGGGGGCAGCGCCGTACTTCGGGAACAGATACTGCAGCAAGACAGCAGGTAGTTATCCGAAATAAATAGGATCAGAAGAGTTTCAAATATTTATTTAACAGAGGAAGAAAATGTTCAAGAGATACTCGCACGATATACGCATCGCTGTAGAGTCTATCCTTTCCAATAAGCTGAAGTCAATACTGACGGCGCTCGGCATTATCTTCGGTGTAGCCGCTGTAATCAGTATGCTGGCAATTGGAAAGGGAGCGCAGCAGGAGATACTTGATCAGATTAAAATGGTCGGGGTGAATAATATTCTTATCAGCCCGATTGTGCAGGAAAAAGAGACCGAAAATACTGAGGGTGAAAAACAACTGAACAAGTTCTCCCGTGGACTGAGCCTCCTTGATGTCGATGCCATACGCAGCACCATCCCGGCAGTGAAAAGAATCAGCCCGGAGATCTCCTTCAACTCGACCATCGTTCTCAGCGGCATGAAATACTCAGCCAAGCTCGTAGGTGTTTCCAATGACTACTTCGAACTGTACAACCTACCTCTTTCCCAGGGAATGTTCTTCAACGATTACCAGGAAGAATACGGCATACAGGTATGTATCATCGGTGCAAATATCAGAGCTAAGTTTTTCAGTCAGGTGGATCCCATTGGCCAGTACCTGAAATTTGACGAAGTGTGGCTCAAGGTAATAGGCGTGCTCGAGAAAACGAATGTCTCTCTTACCGGTTTCGAAGAAAAGGGAGTTAATGTCTATAATGACAATGTATATATTCCCATAAATACAATGCTGCTCCGCTATCAGAACAGGGCGCTTGTAAATACAAAGCTCGCTACCCAGGCTACTTCAGTGCAGATATTCGGTGGTGGCGGTCACGTTGGCAGGATCGTTGTCAGCAGTTCAGACGCCGCAGCCAGTGAGACAAACTACAACCAGCTTGATAAGATTGTCGTACAGGTCAATGAAACGGAACAGCTCACCCCGACGACAGAAATACTCAGCAGAATGATGCTGAGGAGACATTCCAACGTGAAAGATTTTGAGATTACCGTTCCGGAATTGTTGCTTAAACAACAACAGAGAACAAAAGACATTTTCAATATTGTCCTCGGTGCCATTGCAAGTATTTCTTTGATAGTGGGAGGTATTGGTATCATGAACATTATGTTCGCTTCAGTCATGGAAAGGATCAAGGAAATAGGCACCAGGATGGCCATTGGAGCCAAGAAAAAGGACATTGTCGTGCAGTTTCTTTCTGAGGCTATCCTGATAAGCGTCACTGGCGGTTTTATAGGGATTTTCCTTGGCATCATTCTGGCAGTGGCCATACAGAAGATAGCCGGTATTACAACAATTGTTTCACTTTTCTCTGTCGTGGTTGCTTTCGGTGTCTCAGCCGCTGTGGGAGTTATCTTCGGATATTCGCCTGCCAAAAGGGCTTCGGAGAGGGACCCGATTGAATCACTTCGCTATGAATAAAAACCCGTCATGAAAAGAATTAGAACATATATAATAATTATTACAGCAGTATTATTTACTCCCGCCCTTTTTTCGCAGGAAGTAAAACGCCTTACGCTTGATGATGTTGTAACTATTGCTGGCGAACAGTCACCGGATGCTCTGATTGCCAAGCACAGGTTCCGTGCAAGTTACTGGCAGTACAGGACCTTCGTTGCCGAATATCGTCCTTCCCTTAGCCTGACAGGAACATTACCCAATTACAGTTCCGCATACAGCAGGGTCTGGAACTCGGTGACGCAGCAGTACGAATATGCCTCAACAAATATTCTTCAAACAACGGGTTCATTATCTCTGGCTCAGAATATTGGCTTTACGGGGGGTACTATTTCACTTGATTCTGATCTCACTTATGAAAAAGACTTTGAAAACAACACTGAAAACTATATTACTGCTCCGCTGAATATTGTTCTGTCCCAGCCGCTTTTCAGGTATAACCCACTAAGGTGGCAGAAGAAGATAGAGCCACTCAAATACGAAGAGGCACGCAAGACCTACCTGAGCAATGTCGAAAACGTACACCTGATGGCGGTTCAGCATTTTTTCAATCTTGCTCTTGCTCAGATCAACAGGCAAATAGCGGAGACCAATATGCAGAACGCTGATACCCTCTATCAGATAGCAAAAGGACGTTATAACCTAGGGACGATCTCTGAAGACGAGTTGCTGCAGATGGAGCTCACCTACCTTAATGCCGGCACTGCCATTAACGAGTCAGAGATAAACCTTCGTGACCGCGAGCTCAAGCTCAGGTCTTTCCTTGGTTTTAATCAGACTGTAAGACTCGAGTTGCTTATTCCGGTCGAAATACCTGATCTTGAGGTGGCGGTAAGCGAAGTGCTTAAACTGGCAGAAGAGAACAACCCGGATCTAATAGCTCTTGAGAGACAGCTAGTAGAGGCACAGAGCTCAGTGGCAGAGGCAAAGGCAGAGAAAGGCCTGAATGCTAACCTGACAGCTTCATATGGTCTGCGTGACCAGGATCCGAATTTTTCACTGGCATATGACGAGCCCAACAAACAGCAGAGTATCAGGGTGGGTTTCTCACTTCCGATACTTGACTGGGGACTGGGACGCGGGAGGTACAAGATGGCACAGTCAAGCCAGGAGCTGACACAGGTCCAGGTGGAACAGTCCAGAGTAGATTTTGAACAGAACCTCATGCTTGACGTTCAGCAGTTCAACCTGCAGGATGACCAGGTCAAGATTGCAGCAAAGTCAGACACCGTGGCTGCAAAGATGTACGAAGTGACTAAACAGAGGTTTCTGATCGGAAGAATAGATGTTTTGGAACTTAACAATGCCGACACAAAGAAGGATCAGAACAAGAGAAGCTATATCCAGGCGCTGAGCAACTATTGGAGCTATTTCTACAATATTCGCGCACTTACCCTCTATGATTTTATAAACCGTAAACCGCTTGAGACGGATTACGAAAAGCTCGTCGAATAGAGATCCGGCGATGATGCCCGACTGCCGGCCATGGCCGGCAGTTTTGTTTTTTAAATATGCTTTAAGAAAATAAAGTTATATATTTGCGCCTCGTATAATTAAGCGAGTCAAACACTAAAGCTAATTTTAAAAGAGTATACAGATGCAGAACAAAGGATTAATCACAGCTCTGGCTATCGCCCTGACCCTTGTTTGCATTTACCAGCTTTCTTTCACGGTGACTACATACAAAGTCAAGAAAGAAGCCAGGGAATATGCAAAAGGTGATCTTAACAAAGAGGTGAGTTATATTGATTCAGTCGCCTCCTTGCCCAAGGATCAGTGGTCATTTCTGGGCAACACCTATAAGGAGGTGCAAAAGAAGGAGCTTAACCTGGGTCTTGACCTCAAGGGTGGAATGAACGTAACACTGGAGATCTCAGTCGAGGATATTCTCAAAGCACTTTCAAACTACAGCACAGACAAAACATTCAATGATGCACTTGCCCTGGCGAAAAAGAAGAAGGTTGGAAGCAATGAAGATTTTATACCTCTCTTCGTCCGCTCATTTGAGGAGATTGATCCGAACGCCAGACTCGCAGCCGTGTTCGGGACTGTTGAACTGAAGGACCGTATTAATTTCAACTCCACAAATGCGGAGGTTCAGAAAGTACTTGAGGATGAGACCAACTCTGCCATTGACAATGCATTTAATGTCCTGAGGAACAGGATCGACCGTTTTGGTGTTGTGCAACCGAATATCTCGCAACTTCAGCCGCGTGGCCGCATTCTTGTTGAACTACCGGGTGTGAAAGACCCGCAAAGGGTAAGAGACCTCCTGCAGGGAACAGCAAACCTTGAGTTCTGGGAAACATACGAAAACTCAGAAGTGATAGGGTATCTGGTACAGGCCAATGAGTATCTTAAGTCTATCCAACCGGCTCCGGCCACTCCAGTAACTGATACCGCTACCAAGAAGGAGAGTACAACAGGAGAAAAATCACTCCTTGACATAGTGAGTAAGGATACTGCCTCTAAGCCTGAGGAGGCTTCCTCACTTGAGGATTTCACTCGCCAGAACCCTCTGTTTGGGTTACTTAGACCAAACGTATCACAGGACGGTCAGCCGGTGCCGGGCTGCCTTATAGGCTTCGCCGCAGGTAAGGATACCGCCAGGGTGAACGCTTACCTGAAGATGA
>Ga0208980_10003116_pt1 | contig 10053 bp, 8 predicted proteins | sample WetSurMetagenome_3_FD_187993 | JGI IMG/M metagenome (GOLD analysis project Ga0208980, IMG submission 187993) | Wetland microbial communities from Twitchell Island in the Sacramento Delta, sample from surface sediment Aug2011 Site A1 Bulk (version 2) | ecosystem: Environmental > Aquatic > Marine...
CCCGTTTTTGGATCGCGGTTATCTGCCACCAGGCGGGCAAACTGATGCGCATTATTCATGTTCCCGGTTATAAGTGCAGTTTGCGTATAGGCTGTAAGGTAATCTGAGAACTAATCTTCTGACGGTTTCCATTCTTCATTCATACGTAAGGCAGCACCTCCCAGATCGAATGAAGATCCTGAATTTTCCATGACTCCCCAGGCCCTTATATAATAATTCGGGTTATTCACTTCCACTTTTCCCGAAAGGATTTTGAAATCCCTTGCAGCAAAACGGTTCTGGGCTGTATATACACTCGTTCCCTGGGAGTAGTTCGCCTGAACCACTGCTCTTGTCCGGTCTGTAATGAAATAGTGCAAGGCAGCAGCCAGCCTGACGTTTTCAGTCTTATCATCCGAAAGATCTTTCTCAAGCCATCCTGTACGCGTAACCATCTGGTCAGGAAAATAGGGCATTGCTTTGTTAACGAGCGCATCATATTCCGGAGTTCCGGGACTTATACCCTGAGATGCAGCAATGCCGCTTATCACCTGTGGAGCCACTTCTTTCAGGTTCAGGGAGACCAGCGATTCATCGCCATACACGTTTACGCCATCATATCCCGGGTTTGTAAGCCGGGTCAATGACGGATCATTTAAGTCGCCCCGATCCCTGGTATCGCCAGCCTGCCAGTCGGTGGCCGATAAGTAAGATGCGACAATCTTAAGTGCAAACCGGTCATTGAAGGCCTTGGCATACCTGACATTCACATCATACATGGGTGTGGGATTATCCACTACTGCACTTCCGATGTTCATGATTCCGGTTTGAACTGATGCCGACAGTCCCTGGTAAGTAAAGGGGTCTTTGCTCGTCATCACCAGGGTTCCATTCATGCCACCGGGACCGTAGAGTGCTGATGAGGCACCAATTACCATTTCCAGACTTTCAATGTCGAGTTGTGACAGGCCAAAAATATTGCCGGCTGCAAAGCTTAATCCGGGTGAAATATTTTCTACACCATCAACAATCTGGTTCATCCGGTAGTTCGTATAGTCATTGAATCCCCTGGCGTTGGGCAGCCGGAATGTTAATCCGTGCACATTCATATCAACCCCTTTCAACTGATACAAACCGTCATAGAAATTAGCCGTGGAAATTTGCTGAATATCTTTCAGATTCATTTTTTCAATACTTACAGGGGATCTTAATATATTTTCCTCCATGCGGCTGGCAGATACAACCACTTCCTGCCCCAGATAAGGCTGTTCAATCATCTTTATGTCAAGCAGCTTGCCTGGGTCAGATACATTTATTTCCTGCGTTTCATACCCTACAAAGGAAAACCGCAAAGTAAAAGGGGGTGCTGTCTTGCTCTTCAAAACAAATTTTCCATCATAGCCGCTTACGGTTCCATGTACGTCCCCTTTAATAATGATGTTCACTCCGATCATGGTTTCGCCGGTCTTGGAATCCGTTACTTTTCCTTTAATTTCATAGCCCTGACCAGATATAGCTAAAGAGCTGCAAAAGAAAACTACAAAGGGGGTAAGGTATTTCAGGAGTTTCATCCGGTTAAAATTAGTTTCTTATTTTTAGTCCCAGTAGCCAGGATTCCGGACTCTCATCATCTCTTCATCCCCTCCTGGCAATTCAAAAATAACGATTTAATTTTAAAAGTGTTTAAATCCTTGCAAGGGCCAAAAACACCGCATGCAATGAAATGGTGAAGAATAAATACAGATTTCTGGATGCTTCCGGACTCAATTTCAGGTATTTATATTTTATAGAATGATCCCTGCATGCTGCAAGACAGTCTCCACAGAGCGTACAGGAGAAAGATGGTTTTTTGTTTTTAATGTCCTGTTGATTTAATGCATCATACTTGCAGAAACTGGTGCACTTCATGCAAAGGCTGCAATTGCTGTCAATGTACATTCTGAAAGGATTGGCGTATCGGAATACGTTCACCACTGTACCAATCGGGCAATACATAATACAATGGATCATTCTGCCTTTTTTACGCGAAATAAAAATCATTACACCGATTCCTCCGGTACCAAAAGCCACAGCCAGCAGGGTTGCCCAAAGAACCGGCACATTAAACAAGCGCAAAAGAATAATGGTAAAAATAATGAGCAGCAGTATGGTTGATTTTATGGCGATTTTATTTTTCAACGCACCGCGTTGAGTTCTGCCACGTGAGGCAAGTGCATCAAATGCGCCGAAATAGCATAGTTGACTGCACCAGGCCGGCCCCGAAAGTACAATTGTACTTAAAAATAAAAAAGTCATTACGGAGGTCTGTCCCCGGTATAAAGGCCCTCCCAGAATCATCATAGGAATAGGAAGGTGAAGTTTTCCGGTCATCAGGAACTTCTCAAAGCCCGATAGTCCAAGGATTAGCTGGAGGAAAAAAAATGTTGAAAAGGTAATCCAGGTTATCCTTCTCCAGCGAGGGACATTCAATGGATCCTGCATTTTATATGACACAAAAGCCCCATAAAAGGAGATCAGCCCTATTTCAAACCATCCGGCACCGGGGATGAAACGTTCCAGGATAAGCATGGGCAGCTTCATTTTCATTTGTACCATGGATAACATGAGGAATACAAATGCAAAAACCGCAAGAGGCAGGGTATATTTTCTATTATAAGTACCTGACATATAATTGTATGTGAGAAGCATATCTGCTTACTGATTGCTATTCATCTTCGAACTCTGACAGGAAACAGGGTGAAGAAAAGAACAATCGGGTCGGTTTCTTATATAAGGTGTTGCCGGATTCATAAACATCGGGAAATTTTCCGATATAATCCCTTTGTACATCAGTTTTTTTAATTAATCGCAATTTTTCAAATTTGTATGTAGCCATAAAAATTCGATTTCCGGGGCTAAAGATAATTGAAAATCTATAAAAAGACCTGAATGTCTTTTTAAATATATGTTAAAATGAAATAAAGTAAATCTTTTGGGAAATGAGCGGATTTTGACGTTTATGCGGGTGATTATGAGGAAACTGGTTTAATCAGGATTGTCAAGAAAGAGTTCGTACATTATTTTTCCTCCATACATGTATTTTTGGATTTCCAGCTTGTTGCCATCGAAGCTGTAATAGTAATTTCCTCTTGGAACAAAGGCATATCCGTAAGCATGGAGTATAGGCAAATACAGCGTATCTTTAAATTCAATCACATCCTCACGGGCTATGAGTTTGCCTGCACCTCGTCCGTTTGGCAACGTGGTGTTGAATTCATAAGACCCGTTATCAATAAGCAGGGTTACGGGACCGTAATAGGCGGATGTGGCAAAAATTCCATGGAAGAAAAGAGAATCTTCCGGGTTGATCATAATGCCCTTGTGCTGCTTTTCACACCCGCTGCAGGTAATCAGTATCGATAATATAAATACCAGCAGATACTTCATTTTCATGGGATAAAGGACATCTAAATTACACATAAAACAGTTAAAAAACTAAAAGATATGCCGAAGGCATCCCTTCAGGAAAAGCTAAAAGTGGAATTCCCGGGCAAGACATCTTCGATATCCCATGGTGTGCTTATTCTGGCATCCTGGTTGCTTATGTTTCTGTTACTAACTACAGGCCCTGCTTCAGAAAAACCGGATTATTTTTATTAGATTTGATTTAGTCTTGCCATGATTACTAATCATTTTGCATCCTTAATTACATTACAGTGTCTATTCGCTTAAAACAGCATAAATATGGTATATCAGAATCTGCTGGTCTTTGTCCTGTTCATACTCGTGTATGGGCTGATAGCTAAACGGATTGAAAAAACTGCCATTAGCGGACCCTTTCTGGCTGTGGTGGTGGGACTGCTTGCAGGCCCGCTGGTATTGGATCTGATCGACTTAAAACTGGGCATTGAAAACTACAGGGTTATCGCTGAACTGACCCTGGCGCTGGTACTTTTCACAGATGCTTCAAACACAGATATCCGGGTGCTTATAAAGAATGTCACAATTCCTTCACGGTTGCTGCTAATCGGACTTCCACTCACCATTGCTCTTGGTATAATGGGCGGAAAGCTGCTTTTTAACGGCTTTTCGTGGATAGAACTTGGAATTCTTTCAACCCTGCTGGCACCTACGGATGCGGCCCTGGGGAAACCAGTGGTTACAAATTCCCGGGTCCCGTCAAGGATAAGGGAAAGTCTAAATGTGGAAAGCGGATTGAATGATGGTATCTGTGTTCCTGTGCTTTTTTTGCTGATGGCCTTATTTTCAGCCCAGACAGGGGAGGGTATCGGTTTCCGGGATGGCCTGCTGCTTTTTGCTGAAGAAATTGGCATTGGACTGGCATTTGGGTTGGGTGTCACATTTATTATGGACCGGGTAATTCACTATTCTGAAAATCATGGATGGATAAGTAAATCCTGGCGCACGATACTGATAATTGCCCTTTCATTCCTTTGTTTCACCACAGCCCAGTTGGCCGGTGGAAGTGGTTTTATTGCCTGCTTTACAGGCGGGCTTTTATATAGTGCAATAAACCGTAAATATAAACATGACCTGCTTGAAGAAGCCGAGGGGGCAGGGGATACCCTGAGCATGTTCACCTGGATCATTTTTGGCTCTGTTGTCATTGCAGAAAATCTCAGGTTCTTTACCTGGAATATCATTGTTTATGCCTTTTTGAGCCTGACTGTCATTCGTATGTTACCCGTCATCATTTCACTGATTAATACCGGACTGACACGAAAGGAAAAACTATTTATAAGCTGGTTTGGTCCGAGGGGACTGGCAAGTATCGTGTTTGCCATTATAATTTTTGATATCGGACTGCCTCATAAAGGCACTATTATCCTTACAGCGGCCTGCACAATACTTCTAAGCATAATTCTGCATGGAATAACGGCAAACCCGTTTATCCGAAGACTGGATAAGGAAAAGGGAACCCGGCCGTGACTTATTGCAATAAAAGTTCCCGCAACCGGACAAGGTTGTTATGAAACATCTTCTCAATTATCGGATCCTGGATATACCGGGGAAACATAGGCGGTGTATTCGACATGGCGCTGAAAACAATATGAACTTTTTGAGGAGCAGTTTCTGTGATCGTCCAGGTTGCATTGTAATCTTTCAATCGTTCAATGCCAGGCTTTGAAGGAACATGATCCGCCCTGCTGTCTATATTTATTATTACAGATTTGTTTCCGGGATTGGTTTTAATTGCATAAGACGATACCAGGTCGCGATTGTTGAACGGCCAGGGAATGTCGTACAAGGTATACGTGTACCATTCTGAAGGATTGGATTTCGATAACATGTAATTTTCGGATACACCCGACATCCAATTTTTGGTTTCTGCAGGGTCAGTCAAAACTTCTACCGTTTTTTTAAGACTGCAGTCCACCAGCATGTCTCCCTTCCTTTCACGCGTTTTGGTGCCATCGTCATGATGAAGCCATCGAACATAACTTACAACACCATTGTTGTTTTTTACCTCTTCCCATCGATCGGAAGATGCAGGCTTTCCATTTACTACTTTGGTTTCCTTACTATTAACAGGTGCCGCAACCAATATCCCGGCAAAAAAAATCAAAGACCTAATCATTACCAGCTTATTCGTACATTAATCTATCTATAACAGTTCAAAAGTAATTGTAGCTTTTGAATCTGCAAGATAATTTTTCCAGTTCTATAAAACAGATGAGTAAGAAAGCATAAATAATGAATTATTATATTTGATTAATAAAGATGATCCCTGTCAAAACTTCAAGCAAAGCGAACCATGGCATATGATCAAAAATTAGCGGACCGGATTCGGGAGAAATTGGTCAATCTGTCAGATATCCAGGAAAAGGAAATGATGGGTGGTCTGGTTTTCATGTATAATAACAAAATGTGCATTGGCATAATCAAAGATGAGATGATGTGCCGTATTGATCCCGAGATGCATGAAACTGCCGTGGAAAAAACTGGCTGCAGGACAATGGATTTTACCGGCAGGCCGATGAAAGGGTATGTTCTGGTTGATGAAACCGGCATGCGGTCAGAAAATGATTTCGAATACTGGATAAGCCTTTGCCTGGAGTTTAATAGTAAAGCCAAAGCTTCAAAAAAGAAAAGTAAACACTGATTGTTGGATTCCAGGTATTCAGATCCATCCAATAATTTACTGCTTATAAAAGAAACTCCGGGAAAATTGCCAATTATAAGGACAAACTGAACTGTAATGCTTTTTTTACGTATATGTAACCATACTGCATTACTGTACTAAATCAATAGCTTGTCTCTTTTATGAAATATAAGCCATTGGCTTACTTACAATATCCGATCTTCAGGATTGCTCTCTTTTTCCTGTGGTTTATACTTATTTCTCCTGTAATTTGCGCTGACGACTTTGGCGATATTAAAATCCAGAGTTATTCCGAAAGAACCTTAATTCATTCCATGGATAGTGGTTTTACCACGTACGTAACAATAACCGGAACCACTAGCGGGAGTGCTTTGTATATGCCGGTAATTCTTGATCCTAAAAACCAGATACTCACTGATTTTTCATTGTATTTTAAGAAAAAGAACAATTACAAACGGGTTACTGACTTCAACCTGTTTGAATCTCCCGATGTGTATTCTTTTTACAGGAGCCATGTGGTAAAATTGCTGCAGTTTGACGAAGCAGTGAATTTCAAATGCACCTATCAAATCGAATGCAAAACCATGATGTTATTCGGTTATATTAACTTATGCTCATTCTACAGCACAGATACTGCCAAATACCTGGTATCTCTTCCGGTGAATCTTTCAATAAGGTATGAACCGGTTAATTTTGATTCGCTTTCTTTTCACAAAATATCCTATTATACTGAAAAAGACAGTCATTACCTGGCACTTAAAGTAAAGCCTTACAGGATAGACCCGGAGAATCAAACCGAAAGATTTCCGTTTCTCAGGCAGATCATTGTACCGGCAAATCAAGCCAATCATGAAGACAGGTATTTCAATGACTGGTACCTGGCAAATCTTGACAGCCTTTCGGTTTTAAATAGCAGTTCAAGATCAATTATTGACAGTCTTGCCATAAATAATCAGGGGAGAAAAGATTTAGTATCCCTGTATTATGATTATATCAGATCACGCTTCAAATACCTGGATATTCAAATAGGGATGGGAGCTTATATTCCAAGGGATGTGAATACGGTGTTCCGGAATAAACAAGGTGATTGTAAGGATCTGTCGAATTTATTATGTTCAATTTTACGGTATAAGGGATTTGATGCCAACGTTGCCGTAGCGGCAACCGTCATGCATTTCTGTGATTTTACTTTTCCCTCTCTGGCTTCGGGCGATCACGTGATTTGCACAATTAAAACAGATTCCCTTTTTACACTTTTGGATCCGACGGATATTAATCATGTGATCGGACAGCCTGTTCAAAGCCTCCAGGGGAAAACCATATTTATTACGGGTAAAAATGGTCCGCTTTATTACAAGGTTCCGGTAATGGATCCAGATGCCAATAATTTCAAAGTTTATCTCAATCTGTCCTATCAACCGAAATTCATGGATGGTGAGTTCAAGGTTGTGTTATCCGGATATACGGGGAATGACCTGAAATGGGCTGTATTAAACCAGGGCCAAAGTGAAGTGGATCAGTTATTTAAAACTGAACTGCAGGATATTTTTCATAACCAGACCCTGGAAGATATTTCATGGGCAATAAAGGGCGACAGTATTGTAATACTGGGCAGGATCAAATTTTATAACAAATGCTATTTATCCGGCAAGCTTGGATATTTATATCTGGACTACCTCCCCTGTATTTTTTCAAATGAATTCCATAAATCCAAAATAAAGGAAAAGACCCTGATCGGCACTACAATGCATAAAACATTTAAAATGGTGGTGAACTTTGCGGACACTATTTGTAAAACTGAATTTTTACCCTGGAAAGAATTTAATGAAAATTATTCCATTGATTTATATGTTGCCAGGTTAAATACTAAGTCCCTGTGCGTAGAATATTCCTTTGATTATAAAAAGATCTGGATAGAAAAAACGGACATTGAGAGTTTAAATGGTTTGATAACCAAGTTTAATGACAAATCACATGAGACTGTTGTTTTGCATCTTTAGTATACTGTCCATAATAAGTAATCCGGAATCAGTAAGTGCCTTCAGTCTGCCTGCCGGCAAAAGCCAGGCGGATAGCAGGGGCAGGTTTCACAATATCGAGAGGGAAAACGCCTATTTTATCTATAGCAATATAGAAATGGAGGTTATCAACGAAAATTCAAACCGTAAACCGGAGGAATTTAACCCCTTTGCCGTTTCAAAGAAGGTGGCTGTGCGGTATAATTCACGAATGAAATTAAACACCAAAAGTGCCATCCAGGATTATGCCTATATTTCGCTGAATAAGGAAAGCAGAACTATTATAAAATCCTTTGAGATTATTACTTATAAACCGGATGGAACAACCGTAAAATTTGATTCGAGCCAGATATTTCATTCCATGTTGCCAGATATGCTTGACACGAGCAATAAGCTGGATGTGATGAAATACGTTATTCCGGGTGTAGAACCGGGTGATGAAATTAAGGTCAATTATTCTTTTGAATATGAAGGGGATATTACATCCAGGCTTTACGGTAATATTTTCTTTACCCAGGAATTGCCCGCGCTGAAGTATAGTTTTAAAATACTGGTTCCATATCCCTATAATGTTTTCTATAAATGTTATAATGGTTTTAAGGAGCCTTTGGTTGAAAATACTGAATCAAAGGCAATTTGCACTTTTTCACAGGATAGTTGTTTCGCCTTGAAGGATGTCAGCCAGGCTTCGTTGTTTAACGAGTTGCCTTATTTTTATTTCTCCCTTGAGTTTGACAAGAAACTGGAGGAATATACCCGTTGGAAGGATCTGTATAACCAGTTTGGAATTTTTGCCGAAGCTCCGATACACAGGTGGGATCCGTATGACCGGGAATATAACCGATGGGTAAAACAGAACTTAAAGGATCTGAAAGACATGGATAAATATCAAAAGTTTGAAATTCTTTATAACCGGATAAGAGAAAATCTAGAAACCCGGTCAAAAGAGGAAGAGAACAGTATTCTGGGCCTGGATGAGCATTCTGCTGAAAATGAATTTTATTTTTACAGGGCATGCAAACCCTATGCTAAACTTTTGAAGAAACTGGGAATCGATTACTATGTTTGTTTCGCACGCAATAAGTACAATGGGATAATTGATGAGAATTTTATTAGAAAAGATGAAATAACGGATATTCTGATGATGTATTACGACAAGGATAGCAACCGGATCATTTTATATCCGAACGATTATATCCATAATTATTATCTAAATGAATTACCAGGATATTTAAGCGGAACGGATGCCCTGATGATCAAAATGCCGGGCATAGAAACCAAAAAGGGTACAAAAAATGAGAACTGGGCCATGAATGACGCCAGTCTTTCAATAAAAAAGGTCTCTATACAAAAGGGAAATGAAAAGACCAACTATTACTACAGGTTAAGAAATGTTGGCATAAATACTAAAACCGAAGCATCTTCCTACTTTTCGGTGATAAATCTTTCGGGATATACCTCAACAGATAACCGCCCTATCTACAAAGTCCTTTTCAGGGGCAAGGATTCATATAATGATTATATGACCGTAATGGAGGCTGATACTGCTATTTTCAGTGTAGACAGCATTTATAAGAATACCGAAAGCAGCAATTATCCCTATAAATTTACGGTAAGCCTGTCAGGAAAATTGAGAAAGTTTTATAATTATGTAAATGACAGTACAATAGTTATTTCTACTGACGACATATTAACTAACAATACTGTAAATTATGACCGGGAATCCAGGAACCTTGATGTTTTGTTGCCATTTGCCTATTCTGATATCCAAGATCTTATAATTGATTTCGACAAACCGGTAAGCATTATTAATGCCGATGCTCTATATAAGGAATTAAGCAACAGCGCGGGAAGTTATAAATTCGAAGTGGTCCAGTTGGGTGACAAAAAGGTTAAACTTACTTCAACCTATGTGATTAAGAAAGACCTGATCGAATTGGAATCCCTGAGCCA
>Ga0208980_10003117_pt1 | contig 10051 bp, 10 predicted proteins | sample WetSurMetagenome_3_FD_187993 | JGI IMG/M metagenome (GOLD analysis project Ga0208980, IMG submission 187993) | Wetland microbial communities from Twitchell Island in the Sacramento Delta, sample from surface sediment Aug2011 Site A1 Bulk (version 2) | ecosystem: Environmental > Aquatic > Marine...
TCGGTGTGGCGGCGCAGGTTGTAGGTGATCGCGTCAGGGTAATCCATGGTGACCAGGACGGAGTAGATCTCATCCATGCAGGTCAGCAGCCGTTCGGCTTCCGCGCTGTATCCCTGGCGCAGAATATCCAGGCAGCGCCGCCTCAGCTCGCCGGTAGTCTCAGCCATGCCGTTCAGGTAGGCGGCGTATTCCACCCCCAGCTCCTCCGGGGACTTAATGGGCTGATTTTCGATCAGGGCGCAGGTGAGGGTGGCCTCCACAAATTCCTTGATGGCATCCTGGGTGTAACCGGCAAAATAGAGATCCGGGAACCCTGCAAGTTCGCGCCTGAGGTCTTCCACCAGGGCGCGAGCCTGATCGAGGTTTTGATGAGCCAGCGCCGCCTCGCTGCGGTGAATTGCGCGGATGGAGTGGGCAGCGAAGCGGGTCAGGTCGCGGGCGCGCGCCAGGGCCTTATCGCGGGCGGCGGTGCGCGCTTCAAAATTTTCGCGGGCTTTGTCGGCGATTGAATTGAAATTATCCAATGGTTTTATTCTTTCGGCGGCTCGGGGGGGTGAGGGGGTTTGAAGAGATCTGTGGCAAGGGAGCCACCCCCGGGCAGCGATATTTCTCCGAAATTGGCTTCATAGCGGGCCAGGTTTTCGCCCAGGGCGTGGTAGAAGAGCTTCGCCCCGATGGGCGACATCAGAATGCGCGCGTTGATGCGCGGGTTGCCAGCCGGCGAGCCGGGTCCCTGCCCGGGCAGCAGGCAGGCGAAGTCCATCACTAGCTCCGCCACCGAGTGCGAGATGCGAACCAGGTTGGCGTAATTGGGCAGCAACGCCGGGTCAATATCCAGGGGAGGGAAGGGTTGCGGCGCGGCAGGTTGCTCGGGGGGGCGCTCCGTTTCCATTTAGAACGGGATATCGTCGCCGCCGCCGGCAACCTCGGGCGCATCTTCTGCTGGAGCAGCGCCACCATCCTCGGATTTCGAGGTCAGGAATCGCACTGTGGAGGCCGAGATCTCATAAGAAGCGTTGGGCGTCCCGTCGGTGCGGTTCCAGATGCGCGGGCCACCTGTGGCTGAATCCGGCGTTAAGCGTCCTTCAATCAGCACCTTGCTGCCTTTATGCAAATACTGGTTGCAGGTTTCGGCCTGTTTGCCCCAGGCGGATACTCTGAACCAGATGGTTTCTTTTACCTGGGCACCGGCTGAATTTGTGTAATTCCGATTGGTGGCCACCGAGAAGCTGGTGACGGCCTGGCCGGCCGGCGTGTAGCGCATTTCCGGATCCTTGCCAACATTTCCTACGATGATGATGGTGTGATACATATTTCCTCCTAAAAAAGTGTACAGTTCGTTTGATCTGCCGACCAGATAATTGTATATAAATCCCAAAAAAGGGCAACTAAATTAGGGGGGAAATTTGTTATTTTTCAGCAGTTGCTGTGGCAGTTGGGAGAATGAGGGTTGCTCCCCGCGGGGTGGGAATGGGCAAGCTGCCGGAGAGGTTATACACTTTCAGGTCGCGAATACCCGCAGAGACGGGCGTCTCGGTGGTGGAGCGGGCAAAAAAACCCACCCCACCGCTCTGGAAAGCATTGTCGAATACACTGAACTGGTAGATATCATCCACAAAGAAACGCAGCTCATTCCCATTGGCCAGCAAACCCAGGCGAAAGGTCTGTGGTGCGCCGGGCAGCACCTGGGAGGATGGGGACCAGTCCTGCAGCACGCTCACACTCCCGCCGCGCACCCGCTCCACGCGCTGGTAACCATCGCAGTTGATCTGCCAGCGGTAGTAATCCTGAAAGGTGGAGGTGCGAAAGAGCAGCCCGAAGGAGTCTCCGCCGCTGCACAAGCCGGTCTTGAGGGTGGCTTCCAGGTAGAAATCGGATAGGACGGGGTTGTTGCGCTGGCTAAAAAGATAGCCGCCCGCGCCGGAGAGCGAAATCGCCAGGTCCGGGCTGCTAATGACCACCTGCCCGGAGGGGCGTTTGAGCGATTGCCAGAGGGAAGGCTGGGAGAAATCATCCTCGAAGGCCAGCGCGCCGATACCGGTAAGCATCTCAGGTGTGGGGGTGATGGCAGCGGTGGGAAATGGTGTAAACGTGGGGGTGGGCGGAAACCACACCGCCGTAGGCGAAGGCTGCGGACTGGGCGAAGCAGTGGCGGTGGGCAGCTCCAGCACAGGGGCGGCGCAGCCTGCCAGGAGCGGCAGCAGGAGGAAGAAAGCCAGTGGGTTGATTTTCATGCGGTTGATCTTATAAATTGTAATATGAGACCCCGAAACCTGCCGCGGGGGAAGCGAATTCCAATAATGTTATAATCTTTTCGACATGAATGGCAGGCGGATCGCGGTTTTCGTACTTTTTGGGCTGCTGGCAGGCTTGCTTCTCTTCGGTATGCCCGGCCTTGCCCGCGGTGCACGGGTGCTGGCCGAGGCGTATTACTTCACGCCCACGCCAGGACCAGACGGGAAGATCATCTATATTGTGCGGGATAACGACTCCTGCCTATCCATCGCGCTCAAAAACGGTGTATCCAGCGACCAGATCACCCAACTGAATAACCTGAAACCTGCCGAGTGCGAACCGGGCGCCACCCTGGAGCCTGGCAGGCAGCTCATCCTGGCGGTAGTGGAAGTGCTGCCCACCCCGACCATCACCAACACTCCCAGTGGGCCGACTCCCACACCATTCAACGGCAACGGCAAGGCCTGCTTCATTCTCTTTGAGGATCTGAACGGGAACGGGATCCAGGAAGCCGGCGAAGGTTATGTCACCGGCGGAACGGTGGGGGTTGTGCTTCCGGAGAATTCCTCGCAGCCCTACAATTATTTCACTCTTCCCGATACCGGTCAGCCGGCTTCGGCCATCACCGGTGCGTCCAATCAACCCGTGTGCATCGATGGTCTGCCGGAGGGCGAATATATCCTGACTGCCACGCTGCCACAACCCTTTCAACCTTCGACAAACCTGATCTTCCCGGCGAAGATCCTGGCCGGGCAGACCATCACTGTACGATTCGGGGCAGTTCCCCCCGGGAAACCAGCACCGGAGAATGGCAGTGGATCGAACCGCAGCCCCGTTCTGCCACTGGTCTTTGGGGGCATCCTGGTTCTCGTCGGCGCGGGGCTGGGAGCCTATATGATCTTCCTGCGCCGTGCGAACAAAAAACCTCCCACCAATGCGTAACCCTGAAATCACACGGCGAGTCGCCCTTGCCTTAATATTCGGATTCTTGATAATTTTGGGGGTTCTACCCCTGCAGTTTTCCACTGGTTTTGGGCAGGCAGTGGAGCCCATGCCGACTGCTGGCGTGGACGGGCGCATGATCTACCGGGTGCAGCCCGGGGATAGCTGCATCTCCATCGCCGCACGCTTTGGGGTGGATTACAAAACCCTGCTTGCCAACAACAACCTCACCGCGGATGATTGCGCCGCTCTGAACGTGGGGCGGGAGATCCTGCTGGGCGTCGTCTCCGGACCAACTGCCACGCCGCTGGCCACAAACTTACCCCCCACACCCTCCCCAACGCCCACTGTCACCACCGGGCGCATCTGCGTGATCCTCTTCGAGGATATCAACGGGGATACGCTGTTCCAAACGAATGAATCACCCATTGCGGGCGGTGCCATCAGCATCACCAACCGTCTTGGGACGGTCTCGCTCACCGGCGTGTCGAAATCCGCACTGGATGCAGCAGGGGACTGGGTGCCAACTTGCTTTGAAGGCGTCCCCGAGGGGGATTTCAACGTGAGCATGGCCATTCCTGAGGGGTTTAATGCAACCATGAACACGAATTACCCCCTGGTGCTGCGCGCGGGGGATGACACCATCCTGGATTTCGGCGCGCAATATAGCTCCGCGGGCCAGCCTCTGGAGGACCCCGCTCAGCAGCGCTCACCCCTCCTGGCAGTGCTGGGTGCGATCTGCATCCTGGCGGGGGTGGGGTTGGCCATCTGGCGCGGGTTCCTGTTTATTTCCAAGCGGGATTAATTTTGAAATAGGGCAGGCTTCTGCCTGCTATTTCTGCTCATTCTCCTGGTTATCCCAAAAAACCTTCAATACTGTTTCTTAATTATGGCGGACAAGTGTCCACCCTACTATTAAGAATAGCGCTCTTCGCGCCATACATTGGCGTTGTTGTGATAACCGGCCTGCTCCCAAAAACCCGGGTGGTCCTCCGAAGTGAATTGCAGCCCGCGCAACCATTTGGCCCCCTTCCAAAAATACGGGGTCTCCAGCTCCGGTTGACCGGGTAAAGCCCCCACGATACCCCTCAGGGGGAAACCGTGTTCTGGGCTGAGCGGTTTGCCGTTATAGTGTGTGGCAAGCAGAAAGTTCTCCGCGCGGGTAACCGAAAGAGGCAGATTGGCAGTGAAACCATATTCGGCGTGCTGGATAACGTGTGTACAGGAAGGGAGGATCTCCAATATGCCTACATCGCACAGAGTCTGCAAGCTCACGCCCTCCCAGGCGGTATCCATCAGGCTCCAGCGGGTGACGCAGTGAATATCCATCACCAGGCGGGTGCGGGGTAGGGAGGAAAACTGCTCCCAAGTGAGGGTTTGGGAGGTTTTTACCTCCCCCCACAGGCGGAGATCCCAGACCGCCAGATCGGTTTTGGGAACGGGTCCATAGTGCAGCACGGGGAACTTCCGCGCCAGGGATTGCCCGGGGGGGAGTCGGTTATTATTTTCCATTAAGATTCTGCCAAAATTATACCCTCGGTGTGACCTGATATAATTGGACTGAAACGGTATGATTCATTTCGACCCCAGCAAGTGCCTGTTATGACCGAGCAGATCCCGGATCCGCTGGTAAAACGACTGTCCGAATTGGATAGATCCGGGCTGGAGTTACTTTCCGCCCGCTCCACTGACGCCCTTTTTAAAAAGATCGTGGAGGTTGCCTGTCACCAGGTGGATGCCGCTTACGCGTTCATGAATGTACGCAGCGATGACCACAACTCCGAGGAAGTCATTACCTTTGGCCTTCCGCGCAAGGACCTGCAGAAAGCGCTTTCGGGCACCCTTTCACAGGTTCTAGTCGCTGAGCTGCGCCAATCCTCTTCCCCCAAACGCAAGAAAAATCCCCTCACCAAAACCGGCAGCCTCCCGGGGGATGCTTTCGGAATCCGTTCCGCCATCGGCGCGCCCATCCGTCAGGCGGAAAAATCGCTGGGAGAGATCGTATGCGTCAACAAGCGCAACGGAGAGCAATTCACGGTTGATGACGAAAAGGTGATGGGTGCGCTGGCAGTGTATGCCGCGGCGGCCATCACCAATACGCGCGTGTATGCCAAGCTGGTCTCGCGCGGCAAGGAGCTGGTGCGGCGCAACGAGAATCTGGCGCTCCTGAACCAATTGGCTGTAACCCTGGCTTCTTCCACGGAGATAAATGAGATCCTGGATGAGGCACTGAAAAAAGTGATGGAATACCTGCGCCTGGATGTGGGTGAGGTCTATTTGCGACAGGAGGAAAGCAAGACCCTCCGGAAGATCATCCACCGGGGGAGCTCTGCCCAGGCACTTTGGACCCAGGATCAATACGCCATCGGGCAGGGGTACGTGGGCACCACAGCGCGTTATAACGAGCCGCGGGTCATCCGTGTGGACGCCGAGGATGCCTCGGCGCAGTACCACCCTTCCATCCTGGAAGGCTGCTTCCACGAGATCGGTTGTTTTCCCCTCACCGGGCGCAAAGGGCCGGTTGGGGTGCTGTGCGTGGGCGCCTGCCAGCGCAGCAGCCTGGATGAAACCGAGCAGCAATTCCTCTCGGCGATCAGCACCTGGATCGGGATGGCTATTGAGAATATCCTGCTCAACCTTAAGGCAAGGCGCCTGGCGATCCTGGAGGAACGCGAACGCATCGGCATGGACCTGCACGATGGCATCATCCAATCCCTCTACGCAGTGGGGCTGAACCTGGAAAACGTCAGCCTTACCATCGATGAATCGCCAATGGAGGCCAGGAAGCAGATCAACCGCTCGATCGGCGACCTGAACGCCGCCATCCGCGATATCCGCTCCTATATCCTCGACCTGCGCCCGCACCAGCTCTATGATGAATCCCTGATGGAAGGCATCCAGCGCTTGATCCTGGAATTCAAGGTGAACACCTCCTGCGAGGTATATTTGCAAGGTCCCGCCTCGGGGCTGGACGACCTGGGGAAATCGCAGGCGCTGGCGCTCTTCCATATTTGCCAGGAAGCCCTGGCAAATATCGCCAAGCACGCCCACGCCAAAAAGGTGGAAGTGATCTTGTGGCTGGTGAGCGACCGGGCGCTGCTGGAGATCAAGGATGACGGGCGCGGGTTCGATACGAAAATGGTGCATTCCAGCATCGGGCATGGGCTGGCGAATATGCAGACGCGCGCCAGCAATGCCGGCGGCGAGGTGGATCTCAGCTCCGAGATTGGCAAGGGAACCTCGGTGCTGGCCTGGGTGCCGCTGGTGCTGGAGGAATGACCCCGGGCTCTGGAGCCGCACACCTGCTGAAAGGCAGGTTTTTGGTTTAATTGGGTAAAATTATCCCCATGGATTCCGAAACACCCAAAGCACCCATGCAGCCCTCAGCCAAAGCTGCCGAGCGGGGAGAACCTTCCTACGTGTGGCGTGCTGGTCAGGCGCGGCGGCTGGAGATGATCCGGGCTGCGGCTGGGGCGAGGTTGCAGGGAACCATTCTCGAAAATGGCTGCGGGGTGGGCATGTACCTGAAGCGCCTGAGTGTGAATGCAACGCTCGCAGCCGGACTGGAGATCGAGCTGCCGCGAGCACGCGAGGCAGCTGCGCAGAAGCTAGTGGTGCTGAACGGCGCGGGGGAATCCCTGCCCTTTGAGGACAAAAAATTCGACCTGGTGCTCAGCCACGAAGTGCTGGAACATGTGGCGGATGACCGCCGCTGCCTGGAGGAGATCGTGCGGGTGCTGAAGCCGGGCGGACGGCTGGTGCTTTTTGTGCCAAACCGGGGGTATCCGTTTGAAACGCATGGCATCTACTGGCGGGGGAAATATCACTTTGGCAATATTTTTGGAGTCAATTACCTGCCGCGGAAATGGCGGGATAAGCTCGCCCCACACGTGCGGGTCTATTCGGGAAAGGATCTGGAAAAGCTCATGGCGGGGCTGCCAATAAAAGTGATAGAAAAAACCGTTATCTTCGGCGCGTACGATAACATCATCGCACGAAACCGGTTGCTGGGGAATATGCTGAAGCGGTTCCTGCAGTGGTTGGAGAGTACGCCGCTGCGGGGATTGGGATTATCTCAGTTTTGGGTGGTGGAAAAAGAAAATATTTTAATGGCTTAAATTGCTTATCCTGTACATATATGTACAGAATAAGTAAACATCATCATCTTTTCGATAAGTGTATCAGCCCCCTCTTCCCCTTCTCCCAATCAACGAATCAACTTCTCAACATGATTCCTACAACCCTGTCTCCCTTGCCATCTCCCTATATTGGCAAAACTTGCACTCATCCGATGCTGCAGGCGGCTCGGGGGAATCCAAAAGCGCAACCACGCCTTCGATAAAACCCAGAAACCCGGCTGCGTCGCGTTGGATCGGCTGCCAGCCGAAGTGCCCATGCAATGCCAGCTCGCCATCCTCCGCGAATTTCATTGTGTGCGGGGAGTAATACGCCAGACCCAGGTGGGTGATCGGGGAGCGGGCTAATTTTCCGCTCAGGGGGTGCTCCAGGCACCAGGCGTACGCCTCCAACTGTCGGGCATAGAAGGCGATGTGGGCTTCCTTCGCTTCGGAGGTCTTGAAATCCACGATCCCGAACTCCCCGTTATCAAATTCCAGCAGGGCATCGAACTTGCCGGCGAAATAGACCTGCAGGTCATGACCCGGGCTGGAAACGGGTTGCGAGACGATGAACTGCTCGGAGAAGTAGAATTTCCCGGGGGGCAGATCGGGCGAGAGGCTCTGCACGGGCAGGTCGCGGTAATGGTTCTTCATCGCCCGGTCGATACTGCTGAAGATGGAGGGGAATGGCGCGGAGGGGCGGGAGAGCCTGCCCGTCACCTTCAGGTAGAAGCAGCGCGGGCACTCGTCCCATAAAAATGTAAGCTCTGACGGGCTGAGCTTTAAAGCATCCATAAATCCCTCCTTTGATATTTGGTTTTATTTTAGACGGAAATCATAGATCCCGCCCCGCACGGGGTAACTCTTGTGGCAGCGGGGGCAGTTCAATTGTGGTGAGGTATCCTCCAGCGGGCCAAAATCACAGTTCGGGCACTTGAAGATCGACCCGTCCTGGATCGGCTTCACAGTTGTAACCGCCTTCGAGCGGGTGAACACGCTGGGGGAATATTGAAACAACGCTCCGGTGGGCTGCAGCACGGAATCCATCCAAACCAGGATCTTGAGCGGGATACGCGCTTTGAGCGCGCTCACCCTGAAATGGCTGACGGTGAGGGTTCGCTCAAGACGGAAACTGGTTTCCGCAAGCCATCTGCGGATGGACCGGGGATGGAAGTCATAGTTCAGCTCGGCGAACTCGACCGGTTCAGGTGAAAAGGGATTCCAATCCTGCCGGCGCAGCCAGTAACGCAGAATCGCTTTTAAATTTCGTTTGTTGGCGTACTCGAGGATAAAATGGGCGTCCTTCTGCAGGGTGCCGTGCACCTGCTCCAGCGCCTGGCGCGGATTGGCCATGTGGTGCAGAGTGCGGATCATGGTGGCGCAGTCGAAAGCACCTGGCATGAAAGGCAGGCGGTAGATATCTGCGGCGATGAAGCGGTAACAGGTCTTTTTCCCCAGACGCTTCTGGGCATGCTCCAATTGGCTGACGGAATAATCCAGCAGTACGATCTGGTCAAAATCGGAATATTTCAGCGTATTGCGTCCCCCTCCAGCGCCAAGCTCCAGCATGCGTGAGCCGCCTTTTGGCAGCAGCTTGAGCAGCGCGTTTGATTCGCACTCGTCCTCATAGGCGCGCCCGCCCTGCTCCCAGAAGGAGGTGGGGTAATCGGAGCCTTCGTAGCTGCAAATGGGGGGAGTGTCAGTCATGGAAAAAAGTACGCCTGAACAGGTTTGCCGGCGGCGCCCAGAGGTGCCTCCTTACCGATGCTTCCTCTCGGACCTGTCGGGGTTCGGGGGTTTCTGCCGCGCCGGTCCCGCCCAGGCGCCGGATAAGGATACCCCAAGGCAGGGAGGCTGTCAATAAGAGGGGGTTGGGAAAGTTGAGTGGTTGAAGCGAGGAAAGGTTGAATTGTTGAATAGTTGAGTGATACATTGCCTGCCGGATAAACTCCTGTAATAAATGTCATCGCGAGCCGTCGCAGACGGCGTGGCGATCTCAAGGAAAATCACCAATCGGATGGGGAAAGATTTACGTGGGATCGCTTCGTCGGGCTGCGCCCTTCTCGCGATGACAACAAAATGGCGGGCATGAGCCCGCCCTACGCGGGGATATTACCCAACCAACCCATTAACAACTCAACGATTCAACTTTCTTTCAATCCTCATAATTAAACTTCACCACCGTCACGCCATCGCCGCCCTCGTTTTCGTGTCCGCGCACCCAACTGGAAACGTGCGCGGATTTCCTCAGTTCGGCGCGAATGGTCTCGCGCAGCTTGCCCGTACCCTTTCCATGTATGACACGCACGTAAGGCATTCCGGCCAGGTAGGCATTATCCAGATAATCCTCCAGCTTCGGCAGGGCTTCCTCGGCGGTCTGCCCGCGCAGGTCCAGCTCCAGCCCCGGGGAGGGGTGCATCAGCGTGGGAACCTTTGCGGCCGGGGTTGGCTTCTCTTCTTCAACAGACGAGGCGGATTTCCGCTGAAGATCCTCGCGGCGGACGCGCACACGCATGGCACCCACCTGCACCTCGGCATCATCTTCCCCGAGGGTGGTGACCACGCCATCGGTTTTTAGCGTGCGCAGGTGCACCTTTTCGCCCACCTTGAGCGGTCCGGTGCGGCGAGCGGGGGCAGGCGCAGGAAGGGGGGTAGGTTCAGGTTCTGGAAAGGCTTTTTCGATCTCCTGCAGCTCCTGCTGGAGCGATTTGACCTGATCCAGCGGTTGATGAGCCCGGCTCAATCCACGCCGCACA
>Ga0208980_10003118_pt1 | contig 10051 bp, 9 predicted proteins | sample WetSurMetagenome_3_FD_187993 | JGI IMG/M metagenome (GOLD analysis project Ga0208980, IMG submission 187993) | Wetland microbial communities from Twitchell Island in the Sacramento Delta, sample from surface sediment Aug2011 Site A1 Bulk (version 2) | ecosystem: Environmental > Aquatic > Marine...
TCAAAATCCGGCGTCAGTTGAATCGCATTCGTCGGGCAGGCTTCTTCGCAAAATCCGCACATAATGCAGCGAGAAAAATTGATACGGAAAAATTCGGGATACCAGCGTCCGTTCTCATCCTCAGCTTTCTGCAAGGCGATACAGTCCACGGGACAGGCTACGGCGCAAAGGTTACAGGCAACGCAGCGTTCTTCACCGTCCGGATCGCGGGTTAAAATGATACGTCCACGATATCGGGGAAAAAGCTCCCTTTTCTGCTCCGGGTATTCCACCGTATCCGGCTTCACGAAAGTGTGTTTCAAAACTTCCCACAGTGATCGCAGTTGACTTAGCATCGCTTTTTCCTGTTCCGAGTCATTAACCGTGCAATGACAAAACTACTGCACCGGTAACCAGCAGGTTCAATAGCCCTGCCGGCAATAGTATTTTCCAGCCAAAAGTCATCAGCTGATCATAACGGGGCCGAGGCAGCGCGCCCCTCAATAGAATAAAGAACATGATGCCGACAGCGGTTTTCAGGCAAAACCATACCAGTGGCGGCAACCATGGTCCCAGCCAGCCGCCGAAAAAAAGCGTCACGATGATTGCCGAACTGAGCGTAATGGCCAGATACTCGCCGACGAAAAACATGCCGAATTTCATACCCGAATACTCGGTATGGAATCCGCCTACCAGCTCTTGTTCGGCTTCAGGCAGATCAAGCGGAGCCCGGCGGCTCTCGGCGATGACGGCAATCAGGAATATGACAAAGCCGAAAAACTGGGGAATGATGAACCAGCCGTCACGCTGAGCTTCGACGATCTCTCTTAAATTAAAAGTACCGGACAGCATTACCACGCCCATGATCGAAATACCCATGAACACTTCATAACTGACGGTCTGCGCAGCCGCGCGGAGTCCCCCAAGCAGCGAGTATTTGTTATTGGACGCATAGCCTGCCAGCACGATACTGTAAACAGACAACGAGGACAGCGCCAGGAAGTAAAGCAGTCCAAAATTGAAATCAATGATGCCGACGCCAGGCGCAAAAGGGATGACTGCGAAACCGGTCAGCATCGTAATAAACACGATGGTGGGCGCCAGTACAAATACGAGTTTGTCGGAAAAGGGCGGTATCCAGTCCTCCTTGAAGAACATTTTGATCATATCGGCTATCACCTGCATTAAACCGAATGGCCCGACCCGATTGGGCCCCAGACGATCCTGCCAGACCGCTAAAAGCCGGCGCTCCACCCAGATCAGCATGGCCGCAACGATGATCACCGAAACCAGAATGCCGATGATGTCAGCTGCATCGCCCAAGCCTGCATTCATAAGTAAACCTCCGTAATATCCAATTGTTCCGGATTTACTTTTTTTAAAGTTACCTGAGCCCAGGCCTTCATAGACTGAAATTCAGGCCGTCCTGCCGTTATTCCAAGCAAACTGCGAGGCAATGTTTTTTCAATTTGTACCGGAATTTTCAGAATAGGGACACCTCCAAGGTCACTGATTTCTATTTCGTCACCGTTTACGATCCCCAATGCTTCAGCATCCAACGGATTCAGCAAGGCGCTGAATGGGGGGAGACGTTCCGCTATCGAAGGCGAATGAAGACTTAACTCATCACTGCCGAAAATGTGCGACAACGGCATGATTCTCCATAGACCCTGTTCCGGTATGAAGGCAGGCGGAATATCACTGAACCATTCCAGCGTACCGGTTGCTTCAAACAGCCGCACTCCGGCGTCTCCGTCACGTAAATGACCGCCTGTTCCTTGCTGGAATTTGTTGATCGCCTGATTGGAGTTCCACCCTGGAGCCCAAATCACCGGTAATAATGCCGGCGGGACTTGAGCTGTATTGCCTTCCATCGAAAAAGCGAACGGCGTTTCCGGATCAGGCGGCTGGCCTGGTTCGCTGACCTTGATGTCGGCGTGCATGGCGGTACGTCCGCTGTAACGGTGGGGCTGCCTTGGGATCTTGCTGCCTTTGACCGTGTAATCAGCCCCCGGCGCGGTGTTGACGATAGCGGCAAGGTCGGGGAATGCACTTGCGCAAGCCACCGTAAGTGCATCGTGATGCTGCCATTGGGGATCGTCCATGATACCCGTCAGCCACTGCCAGCTGCTGTGTACCGACTCTGTTGCCGGGTAAACCGGGAAATAACGCTGAGCCCGTCCTTCATTATTGACCCATGTACCTTCGGATTCGGCGAAAGTCGCCGCAGGCAGCAACAAGTCGGCTTGCTCCGTGGTTTTATTTTTCAGGCTGTCGATGACGATCACATCTGCAGCGGTTTCCAGAAACAGGTCCACGTTTTGAACCGGTGCCCGACGGTAGAGATCGTTCTCAAGAATAATCACGCTTTCGGCCAAGCCGTTGCCGACACGTTCGAAGGCCTGTTGCAATCGTCTTCCGCCCATGATTGCCAAACCGATGCTGTTGCATTCAGGAACGGTAAACGTCAGTTGTTTGTCTTTTGACGGCAACGCCCTGGCGACGTTGTAGGCCGCCTGAATGACGCCGAGGCTTGCACAACTCGTTCCCGAAATGATCAGGGGGTATTTCGCCCGTTTCAGGCTGTCGGCGATGGCTGACGCCAGAGCTTGTTCGGTATCGTCCAAAGATGAAGGCGCGGGAGCCAACCCATCCAGATAGTGGGCGATGGCAAAGCCCAGACGGGCAATATCTTCAGGGCTGCCTCGATAAGTGTTCGTGGCCACATCATCCAGACGGGTGGCGCAAATGCTGGCAACAAACACGGGACTTTGGGCCTGATTCTCCAAAGCCCTGACCGCCGCATCCTGCCAAGGCAATATGTGCAGGGTGCGGGCCATCTCGAATGATGCATTGCGCGCCGCCTGCCGCAACGAAAGCGCCAGCCTTGGGGCACTGTGGGTTACGTCTTCGCCGAGAATCAGCACGGCATCGGCTTGTTCGACTTCCCGCAGGGAGGGAGAATGAATGCCGCCGTTGCGCATCAGCTCGACAATAGTGTTAAGCAGGGTATGTTCCGTATCCTCCAGACCGAGGAAGAAATTTTCTTCTCCAACCAGCGTGCGCAAGGCAAAATTGGCTTCGAGGGAAGCGCGTGGCGAACCGATGCCTATCGCCGGTTTGTCATCTTCCAGCAACTGACGTAAATGGCTTTCCGCCGCATTGACTGTGATGTCCGAATAGTCATTAAGCAGCGGTTTTCGGAGGCGTTCAGGACTGTTGACGAAATCGTATCCGAAACGGCCCCGGTCGCAGAGAAAATAGCCGTTGACCTCACCGTTATAGCGGTTGATAACGCGCCTGAGTTCTCCGTAGCGTTCGCCGGGAGCGGTGTTGCAGCCCAGGCCGCAATGTGTGCAAACCGATGGCGCTGTCTGCAAATCCCATTTCCGCGCATAGTGGGCGCTGAAAGTTTTGTCGGTGAAGACGCCGGTAGGACAGACTTCGACCAGATTGCCGCTGAATTCGTTTTCCAGCGCGCCGTCCTCAAAACGGCCGAAATAGACGTTGTTATGGACGCCGAGAACCTGAAGATCATTGCCCCCGGCATAGTCGTCATAGAAACGGACGCAGCGGTAGCAGGCAATGCAGCGGTTCATCTCGTGATTGATAAAGGGGCCGAGATTCTGGTTGTTGTGGGTTCGTTTCTGGCCCCGGTAGCGGCGAAAGGTGTGCCCGGTCATGACCGTCATGTCCTGGAGATGGCATTCGCCGCCTTCTTCGCACACCGGACAGTCGTGGGGATGGTTGGTCATCAGCAGTTCGATATTATCGCTGCGGAATTGCCGCGCCTGTTCGGCGGCTATGGAAATGCGCATGGCATCCGTAACCGGCGTCATACATGCCATGACCAACCGCCCCCGTTTGTCTTCCGCATCCTTGTACTGGATGACCGCACATTGCCTACAGGCGCCCGCCGACCCCAGCGCAGGATGCCAGCAAAAATAAGGGAGATCCAGGCCCAGGGATAAGCAGGCGGACAGCAGATTGTTGCCGTCCTTAACGTCATACAAGTTGCCATCGATTTCGATGCGAGCCATCACACAGACTCCATTGCAACGATGTAGCGTTCAAAATCCGCACGGAAATACTTAAGCGCGCTTTGCAACGGCTCCATGGCTCCCGGGGCCAGGGCACAAAATGTATTGCCGGGGCCCAGCATTCGCGTTAGTCCGGCCAAGGTATCAAGATCTTCCATGCGGCCTTTCCCTGCGATGATGTCTTTCAGCAAAGTTACCGTCCAGGGCAGGCCATCCCGGCATGGCGTACACCAGCCGCAAGACTCCTGGGCAAAAAACTGTTCCAGATTTAGTACCATTTGTACCGGGCAGGTAAGGTCATCCAGAACAATAATGTTTCCAGTGCCCATGCGGCTGCCAGCTTTGGCCACGGCCTCATAATCCATAACCACATCCAGATGTTCGGGCAGCAGGAAATCGGTTGATGCGCCGCCGGGCAAAAAGCCGCGCAGCTTGTAACCGTCCTGCATGCCACCGGCATGTTCTTCAATGATTTCCCGAATGGGGGTGCCCATCGGCAGTTCCCACAAACCGGGATACTTTACGCGGCCGCTTGCCCCGAACAACTTGGTTCCCTTATCGACGCCCCGCGCCAAACCCTGATACCACTCGACACCATAATGTAAAATGTGCGGTACGTTACATAAGGTTTCGACGTTATTGACTACTGTCGGCTTGCCCCAAAGTCCACTGACCAGCGGGAAAGGCGGTTTGGCACGAGGATTGGCCCGCTTTCCCTCCAAGGCGTTGAGCAGCGCCGTTTCCTCGCCGCAGATATAACGTCCTGCGCTGGTATGTAGATAGATCTCCAGGTTGAAATCGGAATTCATAACATGTTCGCCCAGATAACCCTTGGTCCGGGCTTCCAGCAAAGCATTTTCAAGACGCAGCGCGGCAAGGTGGTATTCTCCGCGCAGAAATATATAGGCAATGCTGGCTTGAATGGCATAAGCCGCAATAATCATTCCCTCAATTAACTGATGCGGGTCTTGCTCCAGTAGCAATCTATCCTTGAATGTTCCCGGTTCCATTTCATCGGCGTTGGCAACCAGATAGCGTGTTTGGGCGGTATTGGCATCCATGGGGACCAGACTCCATTTGAGGCCGGTACCAAATCCCGCCCCGCCCCTACCCCGCAACCCGGCATCTTTGACCCATTGCTGCACTTCTTTCGGCTGTAATTGGGTGATTGCCTTGCGCAGCCCTTGATAACCGCCAGTGCTCTCGTAATCGGCAAGCGTAGCGTAGGCACGATCCTGACGGATATTTTTTGTTAACGGTTTATTCATGTTATCCATAGCGATCTACCTTCCGAGAATCTCATTAACGGCATTTTCGGTGATATCGAGCTTCAGCTCATCGCCAACCATCACGACCGGTGCATGGTCACAGGCACCCAGGCAGACAATCGGCAATATCGTGTATTCGCCGTCTTCAGACATTTCGCCCAACTCGACGCTCAAATGCTGGCACAAGCGCTCGCATATTTTCTCAGCGCCCAGCATCCAGCAGGTAACGCTGTTGCAATAATGAATAACTGTTTTACCTACCGGCTGGCGGTAAATCAAATTGTAGAAGGTCGCCACCCCTTCCAATTGCGCCGGCGATATTTTCAACAGTTCTGCTACGGCAAGGAGACATTCGTCCGAAACCCAGCGGCGGTGTTTTTGAACGATTTTAAGCGCCTCTATAGAAACAGCTGTTTTATCTTCGTAATGACTCATCTCGGCATTAATCGCCTGGATTTCAGCGAGACTTAGACCTTCAAAGCCAGTATTTTCTTTTTGTTTTTTCATTTCAGCGGTCCACGTCAGCCATAACAAAATCTATACTGGCCAATATTGCAATCAGGTCAGCGACCATCATTCCACGACACATCATCGGTATCATTTGTAAATGCGGGAAGGAAGGTGTCCGGATACGGGTACGGTAAGACATGGTGCCGCCATCGCTGGTCAAATAATAAGCATTCAAGCCTTTTGTGGCTTCGATGGTTACACAAGACTCACCGGCTGGAATCACCGGACCCCAACTCACATTGAGAAAATGCTGAATCAGGGTTTCTATATCATGCAGCGTGCGCGCTTTAGGCGGCGGTGTGGTCAATGGATGATAAGCCTTATAGGGTCCTTCAGGCATATTTTCCAGGCACTGTTTGATGATACGAAGACTTTGACGCATCTCCTCAACACGCACAACACAACGATCATAACAATCGCCGTGATTGCCGGTGGGTATTTCAAATTCGTAATTTTCGTAGCCCGAATAAGGCCGCGCTTTGCGGTAATCCCATGCCAGGCCGGTAGCTCGAAGGCCCGCGCCGGTCGTGCTCCAATCAATGGCTTCTTCGGTGGTATAAGCGCCAATGCCCTGCGTTCGGCGTTTGATGGTACTGTTTTGCATCACCAACTTGTCATAGTGATCCAGCCGGGCAGGCAAATAGTTAACAAACTCACGTATTCGTTTATCCCACCCCCGCGGTAAATCCATAGCGACACCGCCGATCCGGAAGAAACTGGAATGCATGCGGGCACCGGTAATCGATTCCAGAATATCGAATACTTTTTCGCGATCGATAAACATATAAAAGATAGGCGACATCTGACCCACGTCCTGGGCATAGGTGCCATAGAACAACAAATGGCTGGCAAGACGGTAGAATTCACTGATCATCACACGGATTGCCTGAGCCCGCTGGGGAACTTCGATGCCGGCCAATTGCTCCACGGCAAGCACATAGGGCAGATTGTTCATGGAGCCACCCAGATAATCGACCCGGTCCGTATAAGGGATATAAGTGTGCCAGGACTGTCGTTCTCCCATCTTTTCCGCGCCGCGGTGGTGATAACCGATATCGGGTAGCGCATCGATAATCTCTTCTCCATCCAGTTGTAAGGCAATACGAAATGCACCATGCACGCTTGGATGATTGGGGCCCATATTCAGAAACATGAAATCACTGTCTTCGCTGTGCCGCCGCATCCCCCAATCTTCGGGCACGAAACGCAAAGCATCTTGTTCGATTTCCTGACGCTCATCGGAAAGACTAAAGGGGTCCATCTCAGTAGCACGTGCATAATGGTCCTTGCGTAGCGGATGTCCTTGCCAGGTCGGCGGCATGATAATGCGCCTGAGATGCGGGTGACCTTCAAAGACGATGCCGAACATATCCCACACTTCGCGCTCATACCAATTGGCCGAGGGCCAAATATCACTGATAGTCGGAAGGGATAAGTCAGCTTCGTTCAAGGCAACTTTGAGACGAATATCTTCATTGCGGTCAAACGAGAGTAAATGATAGACGACGGTAAATTCACTGACGGGGAGTCCTTGCCGATGAGTGCGTTGACGCTCATCGATGGCCGTCAGGTCAAACAGCAGTGCGTAGGGAGAAGTCGCCTGCAGTTTTAAATAGCGGAGAATGGTACGCAGGTGTTGCCGGGTAATCCAAAGAGTCGTAATACCATCACGGGTTGACTGGATAGTAAAGTCATTGATACTCAGACGCTCGGTCAGTTCCCGCAGAATCTCGGGACTATCGGAAGGAATTTCCATTTTGTCTGTGTTACCGTCCAATGACTATTCTCCTCAATTCTTCATATTAGCCATGATAGGACTATATCTCGTCAGGATCTCTCAACTGCCGCGTACGCATCCTTTCCTCAGTGAGTAAATCGCGGTAACTGGGCTGGCTTGTTGCCTTGAGGACAGTTTGATCTCCCGCGACCCAACTTAATGGACGTCTTTCCTTGCCTATCGAGTTTTGCAACAGCATTAAACCTTGAAGCAGCGCTTCAGGGCGAGGAGGACAGCCGGGCACATAAACATCGACGGGTAAAAATTTGTCTACTCCTTGCACAACACTGTAGATATCGTACATACCCCCTGAGTTGGCGCAGGAGCCCATGGAAATAACCCAGCGCGGTTCCAGCAACTGGTCGTAAAGACGCTTGACTACGGGCGCCATTTTGCGGAAAACAGTGCCTGAAATAATGATCAGATCCGCCTGACGGGGTGAGCCTCGAATCACTTCGGAACCGAAACGGGCGATGTCATGACGGCTGGTAAATGCAGTCGCCATTTCTACGTAGCAGCAAGAAAGACCAAAGTTAAAAGGCCATACCGAATTGGATTGTCCCCAGGCGACCATATCTTCAAGTCTGGCGAACAGGAAATTGCGCCGCATTGCTTCTTCATAAGACTGTTGTCCCGGCTTCGGCGCGGGATCATTGTCTGCTCGAGTCAAAGTCCAATTCATAGCTTTCCTTTTTGTCTGTTATTGGAAGTGCGGGTGCGCTGCCTGCGGGTACGCCAATCCAGAGCACCTATCGCGCCAAGGTAAATCAGCGCAGAGATCAGGACACTGATGAAGATAAGAGCTTCAATAAACCCGGACCAACCGGCTTCCTCTAGTGCTACCGACCAGGCAAACAGAAATACGCTTTCCATATCGAAAATAACAAAAAAAATGGCGAGCAGATAGAAATGTACAGAAAAGCGAATATGGATATCACCGGTAGGAACGATGCCGGATTCAAAGGGTTCATCGGCAGCTTTAGCGTGGTGTCTCTGTCCCAGGAAATAGGCACCTCCGAGCATAATTACAGTAATAGCAACTTCGGCTCCGAAATAGATTATCAGTGGAAGCAGATTAGCTGCAGGAATGGCTTCAGTGTTCATCTTAAGGACCTTTGTTCTCCAATAACCAGAAATAGAATTGAAATAAAGATCTGTCCCCACGACCCGGAAACTTTCGCGAATATTGGCACAGAACTATTAAGCTTGGCAAGCATTAAGCGTATCCATTTCAAAATCGAGACTATGGCTATTCTGCCTGATTATTTCCGCCCAATTTCCTTTCTGAATTATTCCGGGTTATGCAAACAATCATGCATCTCAACCTGCTCCACAACACCGTTTGAATTTCTTGCCGCTGCCGCAGGAACAGAGCGCGTTCTTACCCTGATTGGTTTGCAGCCCGACTTTGCCAATTGATTTGATCACGCCGTCAAGATAAAACCAGCGTCCGTTGATTTTTGTAAAACGGCTGATTTCATTCATGACATGCTCTTCGCCATCCTGCATAAAATAAGCTTTAAACGACACCACGCCCTTACTGTCCTTAGATCCGCCTTTTTTGGTTTCAATAATTTCCAGTCGTAACCAGTCAATGTTTTCCCTGGAAAAATCAATTTTCTCAGGTCGCTTGGTGGCATCCCAGGTTTCCTGCAAATAAGCACCATTATGCAAGGCATAAGCCGTATAACGCGAACGCATCAAGGCTTCAGCGGTTGCTGGTATTTTTTCGCCGGAATGAAAGAGTCCGCAACATTGTTGATAGTCAATGCCGGAGCCGCAGAGGCAGGGTGTGTGAGTATTCAAACGATGTTCCTTATAACAAGAGCTTAGCGAAAGAAATCCTTAATAAGCTTTAATTACAACAAAAACTTTTATCGATAAGAAATATTGGGATTCGGAAAGCTTTCCCCAAACTACACACTCTCTCAATGAATTTTGGAGTTATATTTTGTATTGCTCAAAAAGGTTGCTATCAATTGGGGAATATCATAGCATCTAATCTAACGGATTGCCGATATGGTGGTATGGACCGGCGATTGAAAATTAATATACTTCTAAAAAGTGGTCTACATAACGTTAGATGATCTATTTATCAGGAGTCAATATGCAAAAAAAACAAACTCAAAACTGCCCTCTCTGTGGAAACCCCGCTGAATTCGCATCCCGTGACCACGGAAATAGAAAACACTTTTGGTGTAATACCTGTGTTGAATTTCAAATTTCACTCAGTGCTGAAGATATATTGAAATCTTCAATAGCAGAATGGCGCTCCCAAAACTCAGAAAAAGCAAAACAATCGAATGAAACACATGTTTGGGTAATAACAAAGTCAAATACACCAAACCAAGAGGGTGTCGCGAATGCAGTGCTTAATGTAAAGTACGTGCTTCGGTCTGAGCTACCATTATAAGTAAATCTTCTAACCCTGCACTCAAGCGGGACAGCGCAAAAACGGCCCCGCCCCTTAGCTCCAT
>Ga0208980_10003119_pt1 | contig 10048 bp, 5 predicted proteins | sample WetSurMetagenome_3_FD_187993 | JGI IMG/M metagenome (GOLD analysis project Ga0208980, IMG submission 187993) | Wetland microbial communities from Twitchell Island in the Sacramento Delta, sample from surface sediment Aug2011 Site A1 Bulk (version 2) | ecosystem: Environmental > Aquatic > Marine...
ACAAGGAGATAGCGGCCAAAGGTCACGTGCTAGCTTGCCAGAGTTATGTGGTCGGGGACATCCTTGTCACGATCCCTGAAGAGGCTCGGCTGAGAGGCCAGCAAATATTGAAGGCGCACCGCGAGCACGGGCTGCTCAAACTCTCGCCCATGACCTTGATTAAGACAGTAAGCATGGAGCCGCCCTCGCTAGGAGATAACATCGGCGATCTTGAAAGGCTTGCCCGGGCGATCAATGGCAATGAGGGCATCCAGGCGCCCATTTCCATTCTCAGGGAGCTCCCTCGTAGCCTAAGGGAATGGGGGTGGAAAGCCTCAGCCATACTCCTGGCCGAAGACCTAGGCGACTGCTTGGTAGCGCTCAAAGATCCCAAGGAGGCTTGCCATATCGGTGCCGCCTTGGACATAGGGACCACCACCCTGGTACTCTCGCTGGTTGACATGGAGACCGGAAGGACCATCGGCACGTCATCGGATTATAATCGTCAATCAAGGGCCGGGGACGATGTCATCGCCCGCATCGCCTATGCTGAGGAGGGCGGACTAGATGAACTACAGAATCTTGTTTTACGAACGATCGACCACCTCGTCTCAGAGGCCAAGGGGTCATCAGATCCGCCTCTCAGATCATGTGACATCACCGCACTCTCGGTCGCGGGAAACACCACCATGGTACATCTATTCCTGGGGCTTGATCCCAAGCACATTAGATATGAGCCGTACATACCAGTAACCAACATTCCGCCCTTGGTCAAAGCCAAGGACCTGGGGTTGGGGATGAACCCCGAAGCTCCGGTCTATATCGTCCCTGGGAGAGCTGGGTTCGTGGGTGGAGATATTACGGCGGATGTCCTGGCCTCTGGAATGCACGAGAGCGAGGAGCTCACCTTGCTCATCGACGTCGGTACGAATGGAGAGGTCGTGGTGGGGAACCGCGAGCTGCTGGTCGCATGTTCCACCTCGGCTGGACCGGCTTTCGAGGGGGGCGAGGTCGTCTGCGGGATGAGGGCTACCGATGGCGCCATCGAAAGGGTTCGTCTCCGACCGGACCTGGAACCGGAGCTGGAGGTGATCGGGGAAGGAAGGCCTGTGGGATTATGCGGTTCAGGCCTAATCGATCTGGTGGCGCAAATGTTCCTGAGAGGCCTGATCGATAAGAAAGGACGGATACAGGACGTCGATAGCAAGAGGTTAAGGCGCCATGAGGAAGGTGCGGTGTTCGTGCTCTCGGGGTCATCGGGCAAAGCCAAGAAGGAGATATCCATAAACGATGCCGATCTCGCAAACATTATCCGCACCAAGGCGGCCATCTATGCGGGGTGCAGTGTCCTCCTGAAGGCCATCGACAAGAGGTTCGAGGACTTGGGTAGGGTCTGTATCGCAGGAGGCTTCGGCAATTATATCGACATAGAGAATGCAATCACCATCGGCCTCCTGCCCGACCTTCCTAGGGAGAGGTTCGATTTCATCGGCAACGCTGCTCTCGCTGGTGCGGTGCAAGCATTGCTTTCCAAGGAGAAGCGGGACGGAGCACTTCAGATATACGAGGATATGACCTACATCGAGCTCTCCACCTCGCAGTCGTTCTTCGATGAGTTCTCCTCCGCCTCCTTCTTGCCACACACCGATGGGGAACGATTCCCTTCGGTCTGGAAGAGGATCAAAGGCTAATGGACAGGCATCCTGGTTCGATTCCCGGAAAGCTTTAATCTCCCGTTCTGGTTAGTTACCAGCATGGAATGGAATTGCCTTCCCACCTGTATTGGTTCCCTGCCTCACATTCGGCCAAAGCAGGCGGTGGACATAGCCTTTCGGCACCTGAAGCACCTGCCCTACTGGCCCCAGCTCCCAGCGATCGGCTTTGAGGAAAACATGTACGCCCAATTCGCCACCTTTCTTCCAGGGGCAAGAATCGACGTGCACGCCAAGAAGATAATGGTGGACCTGGGCAACTATGATCCGGAAAGATTCTACGAGGCGGTCCTGGGCGAGAATTTCAATTACTTCGAGTACCCAAGAACCTGCTTCCACGGTCTCTTCGAGCTACTTGAAGAATGGGAATTGCCCAGGGAGACCATGTACTTGAAAGGTCAGGTGACCGGGCCCATCAGCATGGGCCTTCAGGTGTTCGACCAGACAGGTAAGAGCGTCATTTATGATGAGTCATATTCCGAGATCGTGAGGATGAACCTCAATATGATGATGAGGCAACAGGAGTTCATGCTCCAGCAGAAGCATCCCAAGACCATCCTATTCTTGGACGAGCCCTCTCTGTCATTGGTCGGAACCCCCTTCGCCGCCATCTCCAAGAAGAATGTGGTAGGCTGGATAGATGAGGTGCTTCAAGGCGTGACCAGTGTGAAAGCTCTGCATTGTTGCGGCAACACCGATTGGCCCATGGTCCTGTCCACCAAGATAGACATACTTTCCTTCGATGCCTATAGCTATGGCTATACCATCTCTCTCTATCCGGATGAGGTTGCGTCCTTCCTGGAGCGGGGAGGCGCCATCGCCTGGGGCATTGTACCTAATGACGAGGAGGGGTTGCAAAAAGAGACCCCGGCCAGTCTAGTAGAGCGTTTGGAGAGGGAGATGTCCGTCCTAAGCTCCAGAGGCATATCCAACGATCTCGTCCTTCGCTCCGCGCTCATCACGCCGCAGTGCGGCCTAGGCTCCCTGAACGACGAGTCCCTCGCCGAGAAAGCCTTACATCTTCTGGTCAGCACCTCTGAGCTGATGAGGGAGCGCCATTCCTTGAGGTAACATGACTTACAGGATCGCTGTGGCTGGCAAGGGAGGAGTGGGGAAGAGCACCCTATCTGCCATGCTGGTGAGAGCCCTTCATGAAAGCAAGGGCAAGGTGGTCATGGCGGTCGACGCTGACCCTAATTCCAATCTTGGGGAGAAGCTTGGCCTTAGACCGGAGCACACCATCGGCGAGCTGCGCGAGGAGCTGCTCAAGAATGCCGATAGCCTTCCTCCGGGCCAAAGCAAACAAGAATATGTCGAGTATCAGATGCGCCTGGCCACGGTCGAAGGCCCCGGCTTCGACCTGCTGACCATGGGTCGGCCGGAGGGGCAAGGTTGCTACTGCTACATCAACAACATCCTGCGCACATTCCTGGACCTGGCGATGGACAAATACGATTTTGTGGTTATTGACAACGAGGCAGGCATGGAACATCTTTCGCGGAGGACGACGAAGAGCATGGACCTCCTCCTCCTCGTGACTGACCCGACCAAGGTCGGGGTGGAGACGGCCTCAAGGTTGCTTGCTTTGGTCAGGGAGATGAAGATTGAGGTCAAGATGAAGGCGCTGGTCATCAACGGAACGAGGACGGTATTGCACGCATCGGTTCAGGACGAGATCGACAAGCTAGTGATCGATAAGGTCTTGCATATCCCCTTCAGCGAGGAGGTCCTCAACTTCTCCACCGAGGGTCGTCCCATTTGGGATCTCAGCGAGGCCGACCACGCCTACAAAGCCTTGGCTTCATGGATAGTTCATATCACCTGATTACTGATCGCTTCGCTGGAACTGTTCGTATTAATTTCAATTGAGTATCCTTAAACCAGAAAACGAAAAAAGGGGTGGCCCTGATGGACGATGGACATCCCTCGGTCCATCAGGGAATATGGATTTTAAAGTTTTACTTGCCGTACTTTGCCCAGTACTCAGCGAAGAGGGCGTCGTCGGTTGGTATAGGCTTCGGCGTCTTGAGGATGCGCGAGACCCAAGTGAGGTTCACGAACATCCTTGCATTGACGTTCTCCGTGGTGATGTTGCGTCCCCAGGTACCGCACGATAGCGAGAGCGTGAACGGTAGGCCGTTGCGCGGACCACCAGCACCCTCGTTCATGTTCTGGTTGACCATCACACGTCCGGTCTTGGTGTTGAACGCCAGCTCATCCACGTGCTTGTCGTTCTTGGTGTGGATGCCGCAGGAGTGTCCCAATCCCTGGTAGCCGGTGATCTTGTTGACCCAATCGACAGCGTTCTTGAACGGGTCATGGTATTTATATAGGGCTAGAACGACGGAGAGCTTCTCGCCAGAGAATGGATGCTCAGGTCCGGCTCCATTCTCTTCCACGACCAGATAGGTCTTGCCCTCGGGGAGGTTGATGTTGGCAAGCTTGGCGATGTGCGGGGCCGACTTGGCGATGACGTCCAAGCTGGGAATCGCTCCTCCGGTTGGCCACATCACCTTCTGCAGCCGAGCCTTCTCCTCGGGGGTGCAAACGTACGCGCCCATTTTTTCCATCTTCTCGACCAGGGTCTTGTAGATGGACGCATGAGCAACCACGGAGTTGTCGGCCAGGCAGCTGGTGGCGTAGTCGAATAACTTTCCACGGGTGATCATGAGGGCGGCGTCATCAAGGTCAGCGGTCTCGTCCACCACATGCACCGTGTTACCGACTCCCACTCCATACGCAGGGGTCCCAGAGCTGTACGCGGACTTGACCATGTCCACGCCACCGGTGGCGACGATCAGGTCGGACTGGCGCATGAGCTCCTGGGTCTTGGCGATCGAGGGTTTCTGGATGATCTGGATGAGATCCTCGGGCACGCCGATGGCCCGGCATCCGTTGCGCATGAGGTTGACGGCGAGCTCCGAGGACTTCTGGGTCTTCGGGTGAGCGGCGACGATGATGGCGTTCTTTCCCTTCAAGGCGCAGAGGGCCTTCATTGGTGGCGTAGCATCAGGACCAGTGGACGGGATGATTGCCGCCACCACGCCTACTGGCTTCGCGATCTTGACCAATCCCTTCTCCGGGAGCTCCTCGACGATTCCGACCGTCCTGATACTCTGCATATCTTGGATGGTACCGGTGACGCGCAGCCTGATCTTGGTGATCTTGTCCTCAACATTGCCGAATCCTCCCTCCTCGACAGCTAGCTTGGCAAGTGCTTCCTTCTCCTTGACCACGGCCCAGCCTATGGCCATGACGAGCATGTCGGCTTGGGCTTGGTCGTAGTGCTCGATGGCCTTCATGGCGTTTCGGGCGCGCGCCATCATCTCGGAGATCTCTGGCTTCGGATCAGGTTTTGGCTCGGGCGGCTTTGCGGCCGCTGGAGCGGCAGGGGCAGTATCTGGTTGATTTGTCATGAGCGCAAAAGCGGAAACTGCCTACTTAACTCTTATCTACTTCTCTTGCAGGGAATGACGGATTATTTCACGACAAAGCTGGGAAGAGCTCGGAATTCCTGTAAAATATCCCAATTTTCTTCCTTCTGTTAAGCCTATTCTCACCTTATCCATTCAATAGGAGGCACCTGGGTTCTTGCGTCTGTTGCTAAAGGTTTTTGAGGAACTTTGGCAGCCCGGAGGATTCCTTCGGGCCCACAAGCACTTTCATGCCGCTCAACTCCTGCAGTTTCCCGCTCATCCTGGATACCATACCAGGCATCACCAGGAGACCCGCCCGGCTCTTCTCCCTCGCTCCGGACGAATCGAGCGCATTGGACACTATCTCGGGCGTGAGCTTGCCCGCGGAGAAAGCGGTCATCACGCTCAAGCCCTCCGAATCCACCACCAGCAACCAAGCAGGGACCTTCGATTTCTCGATATCCGCCAGCACCGTGAAGTAGGTGAGCGAGAAGTTGGTGGTAAACAGGATGGGCGAGTCCTCCCTTGCTCCATTCACAGGGTACATTCCCGGCTTGACCTGGATGGGCACCTGGGGATCGGTAAAGATGTTCTGCCTTAGGACGAAGAGCGGCAAGGCCTGAGCCTCAGAGATATCCTCGAAGATGACCAAACTGCCATACTTCATGACCGCGAGCATCCCTCTGAGCACCGCCTCCTCCCCCTTTCCGGCATCCACCAGGATGGGGTACCCCAATCCGCGGAAGAGCTTTTTCACGGAGAGTTTGCGCACCATACTGCTTCTCTCTAGTTGCTCCTTTAGGCTCTTCGGCCCAAGGTCGAGAACCAGGTCCTCAAGGCCTGCGCCCTTGGATTTGGTCACCAGAGCCGCCATCTCGTTCAGGCCCTTTGGCTCGATCAGTGTCAACGGGCATCCCAGATCCTTGGCCACCGTGGACATGGCCATAAGGTTCTGAGCATCGGCACCATACAGCAGTGGTTTTCTTGACGCAATCGTAGAGGCTGCTGCCCTGAGTCTCTCCGGGGAGCTTGAAACCAAGATCAACGGCGTATCGCTGGCGGCTGCCACCGCCTCCACCGCAGCGGTGAACTTGGAGGGATCGCCCGAATCATCGCGAATGGCGATGGCGTCGAAGCAAAGAATCTGGCCCACCCTTTCGAAGCGGAAGGAGCAGATGCCTTTTACCCTTCCTCGTATTTCCTCCTTTGTCAGCAGGTCGGACACAGCGACCGCGAATGCGGTGGGATGGAAGAACTTCTTCTCATGGCGGTAGAGCTCGGTCTCATCCCCAATTTCGACCAACCTCTGTCCATTACCGAACTTGACCAGTCGTATAGGCGGTGCGGACGAGGCGGCCAGGGCGGCTTTGCCCTCCTCCGAGACGAAGGGACAGTCTTCCAGCTTGGCCTTAGAGTTGGCAAGCTGCATGGCGAAGGCCAGGCAGGTAGGATAATTACATTTTCCACAGTTCTTCTTGGGCAAATGCTTGAAGATCTCGATGGCTGTAGGCATTCAGATGCCTCCCCGCAGGTCATCCCTTGCCTTTCGGACCACGTCAGCCGCGCGAGGCGAGCGCATGATCAAGGCATCGGCGCCGGAAATCAGAGCTGCCATGGCGGTGGTTGCCTCCCACCACATCGCACGTTCCTCGAGACCGTCCTGGCCCTCGATCTCCTCGCTCGCCTCCTTCGCCTTCCAGGCCGAAGTGGTATCACAAATCAATGGCACTTGTAGCATGGAGTCGCCCATGAGCGCTGCCAGCCTTATCCTCTCCATGACGGAGTAAGAGTACTCCAGCCCCATTCCCAAGGAGGCGAAGAGCGGATCGAGGACGATGCGGTCCTTCCTCGTGCCGAAATCCGTAAGGAGGATGTTGATCTGTTTGCTCAGGTTCACATCGAGATTGGCGAAAGAGATGATGGCATGCTCGTTGGCCATGGCCGCGGCCGAGATGCTCTTGTAGGCTGACTCCTCCGCCTGGCCAAGGAGAAGGCGCTCCTTCGGGGCGATATTGCTCACCGCCTCCATGACCTTGGCGTCCTTCTCCTCGTGTCCTGAGCCATAAACGATGAGGGGAAGCCCCACCGCCCTCAGGACCTTGAGGACGGTCTGGGAGGCCTCTTCGGGAGAGCAGTTGAGCTCCTCCGGGTTCGTGGAGTGGAGCTTGAGGCATATGATGTCGGCGCCGCGTAGCTCCCAGGCCTTGGCCCAAGCCACGGGGTCCTCGGTCGCCCCCTCGAACTCCTTTCTCACCAGCTCGGGCAGCTCGCCTGGGCAGTCCAGCACCTCTCCTGCGATGAGTGGGCGATTGGGCATGGCCCCTTCATACGAGAGGAACGGCATCCCGGTCTCGCCCCCCAAGACGAGACTCCTCGAGCGGGTCCCTCCATCCTCTGGGGTTGCGCCTAGCACCACCGTGCCGATCTTGCCTGACCATCTCTCCTTGGGTACTGGTACATCTGCCATTTCCTCACCTTGAGCATCACTGCAGCAGCGGCGGCATCCTCAGGGCGGGATGGTCGACCCTGACCATCCACTCCACCAGGCCTTCCGCCGTCTCGGTAATAGTCTCGTCCGCGATCTTTTCCACGAAGCCCGGCTCGCCAAGCTCTTCGGCCCGCTTCTTCAGCGCCTCGTGCATCTGGGCCTTGAGCTCCTTAGGCATCCATGCGATGCGCAGGAATCCCCCGTCCGCGGATATGAACTTCTTGGATAGGATGTACTTACGACCTACCCCTATGAAGCCAGGGGTCTGCTTCCCTCCTCCGATGCTTCCTGCTAGAGTGGAGAACTTCATGCCCACCGGGGTCATGCCCGGATACTCCCGGTTCACCAGGATCACCGCTTGAGCGTCCGCGGTCATGGCCACGATGACCTCGAAGCAGCCGCAGGAGGTCATGGGGTCCTCCATCATGGTGTAGGCGTTGAACCTCTCCAGCTTACCATGCGTAAGCTCGAATACTGCCTCGTTCACACCCTGCCACTGTCCCTTACAGGCATCGATGACCTCTCCTTTTTGTATAGGCTGGTTCGGTCCAGTGGGTGCAATCTCTTGGGCGGCCTTTGCGTCGAGCCAATTCAAAGCACCACATAGCCCGAGCCGCTCTGGGGTAATGATGCAGATATGGTCTGGGGCGAAGGACTGGCACAAGGAACAGGTATACATCGTTTCGACCGCTTCGTCGGTCAGTCCGGCTAGTCGCTCGTCCCTGGTCCTGTACTTCTCGATGGCCACGGGCAGTAGCTCCCTGGCCTTGGCCTCGTCGGTGATGATCGTCACCTGCACCCGTGACACTATGTTGCCGAACTCTGCCTTCATCTTGGTGACCAGGATGTCCCCGAAATGTTTGAATCTCAATCCAGCGCGCACCGAGGATTTAGAGAGGCGCACCCAGATGGTGTTCCTTTGACCGGTGTGCCAAGCGCCCTCGGCGAAGTTGATGAATTGGTGTATCCTACGCTCCAGTACGGTCTCGAAGTCCTCCTGCATCTTCTTCCCGTATACGTCGACTATAATTGCTAAGGGCGTCCTGCCGCCCTCGGGCAGATCGTCCACGTCCTTTCCGATAAGAGTTATCCTTCCATCCTCTACCTGATCCTCGGGCAGCATTCGCAACAGCTCGAAGGCCAAGGTCTTTGCCGCCCCTCCCGCCTCGATATAGGTGTCAGGCCTGCGCACGGTCTCGCCCTCGAACGCCGGGCCATAGGCAACGGGGACATCCACATGTGCCAGCCTGACCTGGATGCCTCGGAGCTCGATGGCGGTCTGCACCATCTTGGCATATTCTGGCTGGGGCACATACTTCTCTGGAATGGGCTCGACATCTTGGTCGGTGATCGTCGGCGAGCCATTGAGCAGGACGGCGAACTCCGCCGCCGCTTTTATGGAGTCGATGGGACCAAGCTGCAGAACGAAGACCTTCGGCCTTTTCTGCAGGTACGACCGCAAACGCTCGCGATCGCCCTTCTGCACGTTCCCGAAGGTCAGGGCGGCGCGTATGGCGAAATTGAGGCCATGTATCACCTGGGTGAACTCGCCCACGGGATAAAGCATGACGTCCAGGCCAACCTTTACTCCCTGGTCCTGCAATTGGCGGATGGTATCGAAGGAGGCGATTATCAACATCCCCTTGGACTGGCAGTCGCGCACAACCTTGAGCAGGGCTTTAGGATCGCTAGCGCTCCCCACGAGCACCGCGCATCCCGGTATGGTGTCGTCCACGAACGCCACCCCCAACTCTCGCAGCACTTTATCAGGGATGAAGCCGCAATAACCAGTGCCTTCATATGGCCTATCGGTGGGAATGTATTTCAAGGCCTCAATGACCTCTGCCGCGACCATGACCGCTTCCCCAGCGGCTAAGGCGTTTTCATACGTGTCCTCCTCCTTGATCAGGGAGCGGACCTGCCCCAAAACCCCAGGCATATCGGCAAGGCGGTGTACCTCTTTTCCTTGCCAAGCGAAGATTGCCGGCAAAGAGTAACCGGTCTCGGGGAACTCCACCTTCTGCTCGTAACCGTAGCGCTCGATGGCCACGGAGAGGAGCTGATCGGCAAAACCGGTGGCGATGATGGCGCCATCGATGGCCTTGGAGTATAGTTGTTGGGCTCTGAGCGCCTGCCCTTTCTCGACCTGATAGCGATGATCGAGCCTCAGCTTCCAGCGCCGGCGCTCGATCTCGTTGAGAATCCTTTTCGCGGCGAGCTCGGGCGAAGGCTCGAAGATGAACCTGCCGCCGAAAACGTCCTGGGCGGTGTTAGTGAGGACCTCCGTCACGAGGTCCGAGCCATAGATGTAGTTGATGGTGCCGACGTGCACCGGCAGACCGAAGGCCACGGCCCACGTTCCTATGGACACGGCCTTCTCGTGGTTGGCCTCTGGTGCGCTCACCGCGAAGGGTATGAAGCTCACATCGGTGCCGAACTGCTTCGCCAATTCC
>Ga0208980_10003120_pt1 | contig 10047 bp, 3 predicted proteins | sample WetSurMetagenome_3_FD_187993 | JGI IMG/M metagenome (GOLD analysis project Ga0208980, IMG submission 187993) | Wetland microbial communities from Twitchell Island in the Sacramento Delta, sample from surface sediment Aug2011 Site A1 Bulk (version 2) | ecosystem: Environmental > Aquatic > Marine...
GCCAAGGGCCAACTCTTTCGCGACAACCTCTCTGTGGTCCGTCTCTATTTTGGAGAGACCCGTGGAGCTGGCTTCAACATCATGGCAGGCCTTGATCGTGAGATCCGCGAAAGATATGATCACGTCCTGGAAGCGCTTGCGTCAGTCTTTAGACGCGGGATTAAAAGGAAACGGTTCATGAGGATTGCCGACCCTTATTCCCTGGCCGTTGCCATCGAAAGCCTGACCAATGCCTTCCTTTTTCTCTGGCTTGAAGCGCCCGAGCGCCATCCTTATCCTGAGGACCCGGACACCATTTTGAATATTCTCTTCGAAGGGTTAGTTGCCGTGTGATCTCGTTCGAGGTTCTGGGCACTCGACCCGCTCGCCATCGATATTTTTGGAGGTTGCTACTAATGCAAGTTAACAGAAATATTCACGAAAAAATGAAATGGAGCGTGATTTTGACAGCTCTGTTGGGAGGCCTCTGGATGTTCGGTTGCGACCGCCCACAAGCCCAACCGCGGCCCTCTGTCCCTGAAGTCGCTACGGTGACGGTCCAGCCGCAGCAGATTGTGCTGACCACTGAGCTGCCGGGCCGCACGTCTGCTTACCGTATTGCGGAAATCAGGCCCCAAGTGAATGGGCTCATACAGAAACGCCTGTTTACGGAAGGTTCTGATGTTCAGGCCGGCCAAGTGCTCTATGAGATAGACCCCGCCCACTTTCAGGCGGCATACAACAATGCAAAGGCCGCCCTGGGGAAAGCCGAAGCCAATCTCCCTTCGATCCGGTCAAGGGTTGAACGCTACAGAGAATTACTTCCCGACAAAGCGGTCAGCCAGCAGGAATTCGATGATGCGGCAGCGGCTGAAAAACAAAATCTGGCCGAGATTGAAATTTGGAAAGCGATGGTTGAGACGGCAAGCATCAACCTGGGATACACCCATGTCAGTGCTCCGATTTCCGGGCGCATCGGCAGATCGAATGTGACGGATGGGGCGCTCGTGACGGCGCATCAGCCTGTTCCCCTGGCAACCATTCAGCAATTGGACCCCATTTACGTTGATGTGCCCCAATCCACCGCTGAACTCCTGCGATTGAGGAGCCGCATGGAGGATGGTCGTCTTAAACATGACGGAACGAACCAGAAGAAGGTCAACCTCATCCTGGAAGACGGAACCGCGTATTCATCGGAAGGGACACTTCAGTTTCGCGACGTCACGGTCGATCCGACGACAGGGTCCGTGATCCTGAGAGTCGTCTTTCCTAATCCAAAGGGACTTCTCCTTCCAGGCATGTTTGTCCGCGCAGTGGCGATCGAAGGTGTCAATGAGCAAGCCATCCTGATCCCTCAGCAAGCCGTGTCACGCGATCCAAAGGGAAACCCTCTGGCCTTGATCGTGGACGCCGAGGGTAAGGTTCAACAGCGCATGCTCACACTTGATCGCGCCGTCGGCGACCAATGGCTTGTTACATCAGGGCTGACGCCCGGTGACCGCGTCATCGTCGAGGGGATTCAGAGGGTTCGGCCCGGTGCCTCCGTGAAGGAAGTCCCCTTTGGCGCCGGTGAGAAAAGCGCTGCAGGGTCTGAGAAGACGATCCGGCCGGCTGCAAAATCGAATTGACGGAGGCCCCTGATGTTATCGAAATTTTTCTTGAATCGTCCGGTCTTCGCGTGGGTCATCGCCATCGTCATCATGGCAGCGGGGGGGCTGTCGATCTATAATCTGCCCATATCCCAGTATCCGCCAATCGCCCCGCCGACCATCGCCATTACCGCTTTTTACCCGGGGGCTTCGGCGGAGACCGTTGAAAACAGCGTGACGCAGATCATCGAGCAGAAGATGACCGGCTTTGACAAGATGCTGTACATGTCTGCCACCAGTGATTCAGCAGGCACTTCCCGTCTCGAGCTGACCTTTGAGGCGGGAACTGATCCGGACCTAGCCTGGGCTCAGGTGCAAAACAAACTCCAGCTCGCCATGGCGAGCCTGCCCGATGTGATCAAAAGTCAGGGGGTCACAGTCAACAAATCCACCATGAACTACCTGATGGTCGTGGGACTGTTCTCGGAAGACGGCAGCATGGACGGCACTGATTTGAGAGACTTTGCCAAATCCAACCTGGAGCGAGTCCTGGCTCGGGTGCCTGGCGTGGGCGAGGTGGAACTTTTCGGTGCCGGATATGCCATGCGCATCTGGCTCAATCCCGACAGGCTGATGGATTACAGACTTACGGTGGATGACGTGATCACGGCGCTTCGGGCCTACAATGTGGAGGTTTCCGCCGGGCAGTTCGGCGGGGCGCCGGCTGTGGAAGGCCAGCGTTTGAACGCCTCCATCGTCGTCCAGAACATGCTCAAGACCCCTGATGAGTTTGCCGCCATCCCCATTCGCATCAATCCGGACGGCTCTACCGTGCGGGTCAAGGATGTGGGAAGGACGGAACTGGGGACCGAGTCCTACGATATCGAAGCCTTTTACAACGGCAAACCCGTCTCCGGCTTGGCCATACGGCAAGCCGCCGGCGCCAATGCTCTGGATACGGCCGATGCCGTCAAGGCGAAGATGGCGGAGATGAGCCGGTTCTTCCCCGCTGGGATGAAGGTCGTCTATCCCATGGACACCACCCCCTTTATCAAGGTGGCCATCAATGAGGTGGTGAAGACGCTCATTGAGGCAATCCTGCTCGTTTTCCTGATTATGTGGCTTTTCCTGGGGAATATGCGGGCTACACTGATTCCGACTATTGCGGTGCCGGTGGTTATTCTTGGAACATTCGGGATGCTGGGGCTTCTGGGATATTCCATCAATATGCTGACCATGTTCGCCATGGTGCTGGCGATCGGCCTGCTTGTGGACGACGCCATCGTGGTAGTGGAGAACGTAGAGCGAATCATGCGTGAGGAAGGTCTTCCACCCCGGCAAGCCACCGCCAAATCCATGGAACAGATCACCAGCGCCCTGATCGGCATCGGGCTGGTGCTCTCGGCTGTGTTCGGCCCCATGGCGTTTTTCCCTGGCTCCACCGGTGTCATCTATCGCCAGTTCTCTGTGACCATTATCGTCTCCATGCTGCTCTCGGTGGTCGTGGCCCTGATCCTGACGCCGGTTCTCTGTGCATCCCTTCTTAAGCCTTTGGCCGCGGGGCATGGAGCGGCGGAAAACGCGGTCTTTTTCCTTCGCCCGTTTTTCAAATGGTTCGATCGCACTTTCTTTCGACTCAGAGACCTGTATGTGCGGCTGGTCGGTCATTCTCTTTCCAAGAAACTGCGCTACCTGATCGTTTTCCTTCTGATTGTGACGGCCATGGGGGTTCTGTACCTTCGCATGCCCACGGCCTATCTTCCGGACGAAGACCAGGGCATATTGTTCGCCCAGGTGATCATGCCCACAGGCGCCACTCTGGAGCAGACCCAGAAGGTGACAAACCAAATCGAGCGCTATTTCCAGGATAACGAAAAGGAGGCGGTGGCATCTGTTATGACCATTTCCGGAATCGGTTTTTCCGGAAGAGGGCAGAACAACGGCATGGTATTCATCAAACTGAAGGACTGGGAGCTCCGCGACCGGGCTAACCTGAAGGTTAAGGCCATCGCGGGAAGGGCCATGGCAGCCCTTTCGGGGATGCGCAACGCCATGGTGTTTGCCTTCCCCCCTCCGGCCGTCTCCGAACTGGGCATGGCCAAGGGATTCGACTTTCAATTGTTGGACCGGGGAGGTCTGGGACACCAGGCCCTGATGGCGGCCCAATACCAACTCCTCGGGATGGTGGCTAAGGACCAGAGATTGACCGCCGTTCGGCCCAACAGCATGCCAGATGTACCCGAATACCGGATCGACGTGGACTGGGAAAAGGCCGGCGCTTTGGGGGTTCCAATTACCTCCATCCACAGGACGATCTCGGCGGCCTTCGGCAGTGCCTATGTCAACGACTTCATTCAGGGCGGCCGGGTCAAGCGAGTGTACGCCCAGGCCGACGCGCTCTACCGTATGTTGCCCAGGGACCTGGAAAAACTCTATGTCCGGAATACGGCGGGCAAGATGGTCCCCTTTGCCTCTTTTGCCTCCGGCCGCTGGACTTCCGGTGCGACGAGGCTGGCGCGCTTCAACGGGTTCCCTTCCATCAACATCTGGGGGGAACCGGCGCCGGGCAAGAGCTCGGGCGATGCCATGCAGGCCATGGAAGAAGCGGTTGCGAAGTTGCCCAACGGGATCGGTTTTGACTGGACTGGGCTTTCCTACCAGGAGCGGATGTCGAGTTCTCAGGCGCCGCTCTTGTACGCATTTTCCATTTTCGTGATCTTTCTGTGCCTGGCGGCGCTTTACGAAAGCTGGACCATCCCGATTTCGATTCTGTTGGTCCTTCCCCTCGGGGTGATCGGCGGCATCATCGCCTCAAGCCAGCGGGGACTCCACAATGACGTCTATTTCCAGATCGGCCTCTTGACCACGTTGGGGTTGACCACCAAGAACGCCATCCTGATCGTCCAATTCGCCAAGGCCGGACTGGAAAAGGGCATGGGGCTGATCGAGGCCACGCTGCAAGGCGCGAAGCTTCGCTTCAGACCGATCGTGATGACATCGCTGGCCTTCGGTTTCGGGGTTCTGCCCCTTGCCATGACCACCGGCGCGGGCGCAGGAGCGCAGAACGCCATCGGCACCGGAGTGCTGGGAGGGATGGTGACCGCCACCGTCCTGGTGGTTGTGTTCGCACCCCTCTTCTATGTGATCATCGAAAGAATCTTCGGCAAGAAGGGGAGGCGTGCGGGGACAAAGACGGCTGATGAGAGTTCCCCGGAGGGCCACTAAGATGAACATGAAACCTCCCATCATTATCCACCTCAACGTCATTCCGGCGGAAGCCGGAATCCAGTGTTCTTCTGGATGCCGGATCAGGTCCGGCATGACGAAATGGCAAGATCATTATAAGATGATGAATAGAACTTTCATTCTTCTGTTGTTTATTGTTACCGCGTTAATGAGCGGATGTAACCTGACCCCTCCGTACACAAGGCCGGAAGCTCCGGTCCCGGCTAGCTGGCCGAGCGGTGCGGCCTACAAAGGGACCGGGACTGGGCCGGAAGCCCCTGTGGCTGATGAGCTGAAATGGCGGGAATTCGTCACGGACGAGCGGCTTCGGCAGATCATCGGAACGGCCTTGGACAACAACCTTGACCTGCGGCTTGCGGCCTTGAATGTTGAGTTGGCGCGGGCTTTGTACGGCATTAGAAGGGCAGAGCTCTTCCCTTCGGTCGATGCGGCAGGCGCTTGGAGCAAACAGCGAGTGCCTGCGGACCTCTCGGGCGCGGGGAGAAAGATCACTGCAGAGCAATTCAGCGTGGATCTCGGGATCGTGTCCTGGGAGATCGATTTCTTCGGCCGCATCCGCAGCCTGAAAGACCGAGCACTGGAAGAGTACCTTGCTACAGAGGAGGCGCAGCGCAGCGTTCAGATCCTGATCGTCTCGGGAGTCGCCAATGCGTACCTTGCGCTTGCCGCAGACCGGGAAAACCTCAAGCTGGCGGAGACCACCCTTGAGACTCAGACGAATGCCTACCATTTGATCAAAAGGCGCTTTGACGTGGGGCTCGCTTCCGAATTGGCCCTCGATCAGGTGCAAACGCAGGTCGACACGGCCCGGAGAAACATTGCCGTGTACACGCAACTGGTGGCGCAAGATGAGAACGCCTTGAACCTCCTGGTGGGTTCACTGTCCCCGCCGCCAGAAGAACTTCTGCCCGTTGACCTGGGCAGCGTCAACCCTCCGAGAGAGGTCTCTGCCGGTCTGTCTTCCGAAGTGCTCCTGGTCCGGCCGGATATCCTGGCTGCGGAGCATCAGCTCAAGGCGGCCAATGCGTCTATCGGTGCTGCTCGGGCAGCCTTCTTTCCCCGCATTTCTCTGACGGCTGCTGTCGGAACCGCAAGCGCCGAGCTCTCAGGTCTGTTCAAGTCCGGCCAGGGGACGTGGCTTTTTGCGCCGACGATCGTCATGCCTATTTTTGATGCGCGGCTTTGGTCGGCCTATGATGCCACGATAGCGCAGAGGGAAATTGCCTTGACCCAATACGAGAAGGCGATTCAGACGGCCTTCAGGGAAGTGGCCGATGCGCTCGCGGTGAACGGCACGGTGGATCAGCAGGTGTCGGCGCAACAATCCTTGGTGGATGCTCTCGCAAGAACCTATCGCCTCTCCGTTGCACGCTACACCAAGGGAATCGACAGCTACCTAGGCGTGCTGGATGCCCAGCGCTCCCTCTATCAGGCGCAGCAAGTGCTTATCTTGCTTCGCCTCGCAAAGGTTGCGAATCTGGTGAGGCTCTATGCGGTGCTGGGCGGAGGCAGCGAATAGAGCAGATTACTGAAAAACGCCCATCTACGGCGTTGCCCTCATCCCTCGTCGTTGCGACGTACTGGACTGTACGCCTCACTCCTCGGGATTTCGGACGCCTTGTATCTGAGCGTTTTTGAGCAACCTGCAAGCAGGGTTTTTTCACTGACCAGCCAGTCAATCTCACACCGAAGGGATTGAGGATAACGGCCGCCATCGCCCACTGCATCTCTCATATTGACCCATCCATGAGTTTCTAAGATAATCAAGACCGCAAGCCCCTTTTGAATTTCCTCTAGGAGGAAGTCATGAAAAGAGCTTTGTTGTTCAGCCTTTGCTCCCTGTTTTTCTTAGTCCCTGCCGCTTCCGGCCAGGAAGCAGCCAAAGTGGAATCCTTCTCACCGCAAGGGACCGTCAAGAATATCCGGCAAGTGAAGGTGCGCTTCACCCAGTCCATGGTCGCCTTTGGTGATCCGAGAAGCGTCACCATGCCGTTCGATGTCAACTGCCCGGTGGAAGGCGAAGGCCGGTGGGCGGACACAAGGAACTGGGTGTTCGACTTCGAGAAGAACCTGCTTGCAGGGGTTCGCTGCGAGTTCCAATTGAAGCCTGATCTCAAGACTCTTGCAGGAGCGAAGCTTGAGGGCCAGAGAAGCTTCTCCTTTTCTACCGGCGGCCCGGCCATAAAAGCCTCCACCCCCTATGAGGGGACCAAGCAGATAGACGAGGAGCAGGTTTTCATTTTGACCCTCGACGGGGAGCCTGACGAGGAATCGCTGCTCAAGCATGTCGCTTTTTCCATCCAGGGCATCGAGGATCTCGTGGGCATACGAATCATCGAAGGCGAGGAAAGAGAGAGGATTCTCAAGGAACGATACCGTTGGATGAAGCGTCCTGACGTGCCCCTGGTGCTCCTTCAATGCAAGCAGCGATTTCCCGCTGAGACACCGGTGAGGCTCATCTGGGGAAGAGGGGTGAGGTCAAAGACCCTGATTGCAACGGAAAGCGATCAGATCCTGCCCTTTGTCACGAGACCCAAGTTCACCGCATCCTTTCAGTGTGAAAGGGAGAACCCCAAGGCGGACTGCTCCCCGCTTTCTGCCATGCATCTGCGCTTTTCAGCGCCCATTTCCAGGGACCAGGCCGGCGCCATTGTTCTCAGAAGCTTCGACGGGAAAACGTGGAAGCCGCAGGAGGATGAGCAGAATGTCGTCTACGGTGTGTCTTTCAAGCCCCCCTTCCCGGAGCAGACCGCGTTCACCATCGAACTGCCGTCCGGCCTGAAGGACGAAGCGGAAAGGCCGCTCGCCAATGCGGACAAGTTCCCGCTTTCCATCAGGACAGACCGATACCCGCCTCTTGCCAAGTTCCCGGCTCGATTCGGCATCGTGGAATTGAAAGGGGACCGGTTGCTCCCTGTCACGCTCAGGAATGTGGAGCCCGAGGTCAAGGCCAAATCCCTGAAGCTCGGCAAGGAAGAGGGGATCATGGCTCGAATCATTGCGAGGATCAGCAATGTCCCCTTGGAAAGGCCGGCCAATCTCCAGGCGGCGCTGAGGAGAGTGGCTTCAGCCTCCAGGGAACGCTCCATGCTGACATGGGATCAGGAGATCAAGGAGTTTAAGGTTCCCAAGCCCTCAGGATCGAAAGCGTTCGAAGTGGTGGGGATCCCTTTCAAAGATCCTGGCCTCTATCTCGTGGAACTTGAGAGCACGCTTCTGGGTCAGGCTCTTCTCGGCAGCCCGAAACCCATGTATGTTCCCACCTCGGTGCTGGTCACCAACCTTTCGGTCCACTTTAAATGGGGCAGGGAATCCTCCCTGGTCTGGGTGACGAGCCTTGACAAGGGAGAGCCCGTGAGCAAGGCCGTCGTGACAATCATGGACTGCAGGGAAACGGTGCTCTGGACCGGAAAGACGGACGGCAATGGGATGGCGATCATTCAAGAGAAGCTCCCTTCTCTGTCGAATCTTCCCATTTGCCGATATCCGCCTGACTCTTTGGACTACCCTCAGCTGGGCGCTCTGGCCGGGCTTCAGCAAGGGCTCTTGGTGGTGGCCCAAACCTCGATCGACATGTCTTTTGTTCACTCAAGCTGGGACAACGGCATTGAACCTTTCCGGTTCAAGCTCCCCAATGATCCCTATCCCCATGGTGTTATGGCGCACACGGTATTCGACCGGACTCTCCTTCGTGCCGGCGACACCATTCACATGAAGCACGTTCTGCGGCGGCACACCATGAGCGGATTCTCCCCGGTTCCTTCAGCACAAGAACCCAACACGGTGTCCATCACCCATTTCGGCAGTTTCCAGACCTATGAATTCCCGCTGCAATGGGATCCCAACGGTGTGGCTGAAACCGAATGGGCCATACCAGGAGAAGCCAAACTCGGGACCTATGGTGTTTCGCTGGTCAGGAAAGAGGGCTCTGCGACGCAAAGGGTGCCGGCCATTGCTCGCGAAGAGGAATCGGAGTTCTACGGCGAGGACATGCCGGGGTCGCGGAGTTCCGGAACCTTCAGGGTGGAAGAGTTCCGTGTGCCCCTGATGAAGGCTTTCATCAAACCGCCCAGCGAGCCTCTGATCAATCCGGACAAGGTCCCTTTGGACCTCGGAGTTCAGTACCTCAGTGGGGGAGGAGCCGGTGAGCTTCCTGTCAAAGTGAGAAGTGATGTACGGCCAAAACTCTTGCCTTCCTTCGAGGGCTTTGACGGATTCGTGTTCGCCAACGGCCGCGTGAAAGAGGGCATGCAGGAAAGAGGTCGGGAATGGGATGACGAGGAAGGGGCCGGACCGGAAGCCAGAGGGGGCCGATTGAAGAGCATGGAGCTTGTCCTGGATGCATCAGGAACGTCTCGAGTGCTCATCCCAGACCTCCCGAAAATGGATGCCCCAAAAGAGCTTCTAGCTGAAATGGAATACCGCGACCCGAACGGTGAGGTTCAAACCGCCTCTTCAAGGATCCCTCTCTGGAACTCCAAGCTCCTCCTCGGCATCAGGCCTGACTCCTGGGCTGCATCCCGGGAGGCGTTCAAGTTCCATGTGGCGGCGCTCGACATTGCCGGAAAGCCGGTCTCGGGAGCATCGGTGAAGGTGGATCTTCTGCAGAGAAAAACCTACAGCCACAGGAAACGCATTGTGGGCGGATTCTATTCCTACGAACACTCGCAGGAAGTGAAACGGGTCGGAACGATCTTCGAGGGCAAAACCGATTCCAGGGGCCTATTGATCTGCGAAACCCGTTCCCCTGTTTCAGGGAACGTGATCCTTCAGGCTGAGTCTTCGGACGGCGCGGGCAACAAAACTTCGGCCTACCGGGAAGTGTGGATCGCGGACAAGGGACGGTGGTGGTTCGATATCTCCGATCACGATCGGATGGACCTTATTCCGGAGAAGAAAAGGTATGAGCCCGGCGAGACCGCCGTCTTTCAGGCGAGAATGCCTTTCAAAGAAGCGACCGCGCTCATCACGGTCGAGCGTGAAGGGGTGATCGAGGGCTGGGTCAGGACGCTTTCAGGTGAAAAGCCTGTGATCGAGGTTCCGGTCAAAGGTTCCTATGCTCCCAATGTGTTTGTTTCCGCCCTGGTCGTGAGGGGGCGCGTCGGCGACGTGCAGCCCACGGCCCTCGTGGATCTGGGGAAGCCCGCCTACAAGCTGGGCATTGCCGAGATCATGGTCGGGTGGAAAGAGCATGAATTGAAAGTGAACGTGAGCCCTGACCGTCCGGTGTACA
>Ga0208980_10003121_pt1 | contig 10046 bp, 6 predicted proteins | sample WetSurMetagenome_3_FD_187993 | JGI IMG/M metagenome (GOLD analysis project Ga0208980, IMG submission 187993) | Wetland microbial communities from Twitchell Island in the Sacramento Delta, sample from surface sediment Aug2011 Site A1 Bulk (version 2) | ecosystem: Environmental > Aquatic > Marine...
GAAGCCGGCATACTGCATCGTATATGAATTCAAAAGGCTTTGAAATAGTAAAAAATCTGAAAGGCGGAATCATAACCTGGCATAATTCAGGACGGAAGATAATACAGAATTAAAATTATTTCTGTAAATAAAAATTCTCGGTATTAAGAAACATTTTAATTCATAGCCCGTAAAACGAATTAAAGTTCGTTAAAGAATCAATAAGGACTATGAAAAACAACATCTTTACTATTTTCGTTTTAGCAGTATCGATTGCCTCATTCGGAGGCAATCTTACTGCTCAGAATAAAACCCCGGATATAACTGGTATTATAGTTGATAAAACTTCAGGCTCCCCTCTCGAATCAGCAACAATTCAGGTTTTTAACAATCAGGATTCATCCTTAACAGGAGGCGGACTGTCAGATAAAGACGGGAAATTCATTGTATCAGGAATTCCCGAAGGAAATTATTATATAAGAATCTCTTATATCGGCTACAATAATGCCGTTGCTAAGAATGTCGGCATTAAAAACACATCTAAAACCATAAATCTTGGAACCGTCAGACTTGAACAGTCATCAGAAATGACTCAGGAAATAGAAGTAATCGGCGAAGCTCCGGTTATGACATTCGAAGCTGGTAAACAGGTATATGATGCTAAAAAGGACCTGACAGCACAGAGCAGTAATACTCTTGAACTTCTCAGGAATATACCTTCAGTAGAAGTTGATAACGACGGAAATGTGTCTTTGCGGGGCAGCAGCAACGTAAAAATACTTATAGACGGCAAACCTTCAGCACTGCTGAGTGCCGGAACGCAGGTCCTTCAGAATATACCTGCAAACATGGTGGATAAAGTAGAGGTTATTACTAATCCATCAGCAAAATATGAAGCAGAAGGGGTTTCAGGACTTATTAATATAATAATGAAAGAAAACAGCGCTCTCGGATATAACGGAAACATGAGAATAAACGGAGGCACGCAGGACAAATACAATCTTTCAATGACAGCATCTGCTAAGAAAAACAAACTGACACTGACCGGCAGTTACAGTTTCTGGGATTATAATGTCCCCGGTAAAACCCAGTTTGCAAGGGAAACATTCAACAGCATTAATTCCAGGTATATTGACCAGAACCTTAACTGGAAGTTCAACGGCATTTCACATTTTGGTTCTGCAGGCGTCGATTATGATTTTGACAAGGATAATACACTCTCTTTCCTCGGTAATATTTTCGTCTACAACAGGAATATCACAGGTACTGATGTTCTGAATTTTTACAGCCCGGAACTTACTAATACGGGTAATATTACTTATTACAATGATGACGGAAGAAACGGTATAAATCTGGAAGGTACAGTGACATTTACCAAAAAATATGAGAAGAAAGAAAAAGAACTGACTGCATTTGTTAATTATTCCAACAGGAATGAATATACTAACCAGAATTACGAATCTTATGATGAAAATAATTCACTTTACAAGACCAACAGGCAGGATAACTACAGGTTCAGTTTTCTTAACGGACAGGCAGATTTCACATCACCTTTCGGTAAAAACGATATGTTTAAACTTGAAACGGGGCTGAAATCGAATCTGAGGTTCATCAACGGTACATACAGTTATAATTATTTCGATAATCCGTTAAATTCATGGCTTTCCGTACCCGGAACAGAAAACAATGCAGATTATTCTGATATGATTAATGCGCTGTATGCTAATTTTTCCGGGAAATACAAGGATTTCAGCATGCAGGCAGGTCTGCGAAGCGAGCATACATTTATTGATTTCTCAATTCTAAACAACACGCAGCAGTACAACCGCAAATATCTGGATTTCTTTCCCAGTATCAGCGCATCACAGAAACTTGGCAATGCAAATCAGGTTCAGGCATCTTACAGCAGAAGGATAAACAGGCCGGGATTGTTTTTCCTGAACCCGTTTGTCGACAGGATTGACGAATACACAATAAGGTCGGGTAATCCTTATCTTAATCCCGAATATATAAATAGTTATGAATTAAGGTACATTCGCGACTTCAAGATTCTAACCGCAACCGTAAGCGGATTTTACAGGAACCTGAACAACATGATAACATTCATAACAAATACAGATACCAACGGGGTTTCTTACATGAAACCTGAAAACAGGGGCCAGAATAATACTTACGGACTTGAAGCGATTCTGCAGGGCGGATTCGCTAAATGGTGGACTTACAACGGCAGTATCAGCTATTATAATACAAACGTAATTGACAATACAAACGGTATCAATTTTGATGTCGATTATTATTCATGGGGCGGAAGGATGCAAACAAACTCGGCCATACCCGATTTGTTCGACGTACAGCTGACTTATTTCTATCAGGGCAAGCAGGTTAACTCACAGGGAGAGATTTCACCGTTCCAGATGTTTAATTTAGCAGTACAGAAGAGTATCTTAGATAAGAAACTTACTGTTGGACTCAGGGTTAACGATCTTTTCAACCAGCAGAGATTTAAAATGGTCAGGGGCGACGCAAATTTCAGCCAGAATCTTTACCAGAAAATGGAATCAAGAGCGGTATTTCTGACCCTCACTTATAACTTCGGCGAACAATTTAATACAAAATCCCAAAGAACATCACAGCGTAAACAGCGAGAAATGGAAATCGAAGTCCAGCAAACGGGCAATTAACAATACAATCGTATAATTTCATAATAAAAGTCATGACGGGAAAAAATGTTATGACTTTTTCCATTTTTAAAAATATAATATTTCATCATACGAAGTTTTCCACTGACTTGCCTATATAATTCTTTTTATATTATACGACTGTCCATTTATTAAACGCTCAATGAAAAACACTAAGAATTGCCTGTTTTTAACGGAAATTTCCCATTTTATAACTGTAAATTTATTATACAATTTAGTGTATAATTATTAAGCATAAAAAACCTTATTTAAATATTATTATTAAAGAAAATATATTTACTGTTTATTTTACATACACTTCACGGGTAAACATAATTTTTGACTTTTTTAAAAACTGCATTTAAAGAATTTAAAATGAGTTTATATATCAAATATAAGTGGCACAATTATTGTATAAATAATTGTAAACGATGAATAAAAATTTTAAAAATATAAAACTTATTAAACGGAGGTTATTGGTATGGTATTCATTTTAGTTATTATTTCGCTTTTTGTTCTTGTAATGCTGGACATATTCATTTTCAACAGAAAAACTGCAAAAGTTGCGGCAAAAGCAAACGCGCTTAATGCTTCATGCCAGGTTTTCAATCTTCACGATGCCGAACTGCCTAAAGATTACTATTTTTCGAAGGGCCATTCTTGGATAAAAGTTGAAAACCCTGAAAAAGTCGAAATCGGACTTGACGGATTTCTTCTTAATGCACTTGGCAAAATCCGCCTGTTCAATTTTGCCGAACCCGGAAAGAAACTCAGCAAAGGCGATATAATGTTTGAAACCGAAGTAAATAACGTAAAACTTAAATTCCACTCTCCGGTAGAAGGTATAGTTACAGCTACAAAATCTGATGACAATCTTTCAAAAGACGACTGGTGCTTGAAAGTAAAACCGCTTAATCTGAAAGATAATATTCAGACCCTTATTCCTTCGGATAAAGCCCACAAATGGATAAAAAGTGAATTCAAAAGGCTTAAAGACCTGCTTTATTACAGTATGGATACAAATTCACTCGCCGGGGCAACAATGTATGACGGCGGGAATATTGTTGAAGGAGCAGTTTCCTATATAGATAAAGACCGTATTAAAGACTTTGAAGAACTCTTCTTAAGAGTGCAATAATTTTTCCTGTTGTTATTTAAAGGGGTTTCACAGTAATTTGAGTAGATAAATAAGTTAATTGTAAATATGAATGTGTATGAGTAACTTTGAACAAGTAAATTACTATGAAACCCCTTTTCCTCAATAAATTAAGCTTTAAATTATTTATTTCAACTTTTCTCCTTCTTGTATCATTTCTGACCGCCCATACTTACTTCACGATAAAAAATCTTCAGGAGGATATGACTAAAATGTATATGCAGTCAGCTTACAATATCAGCGACCTGATTAAATATTCAACACGTTACAGTATGTTCCATAATAAAAGGGAAGATATCTACCAGATAATACAGGCGATTGGCAAGGAACAGGGCGTAAAACGCATTCGCATATATAATAAAACAGGGGTGATTAATTTTTCAACAGACTCTTCTGAGATATACCAGACCGTTGATATGACCGCAGAAGCATGCGTAGTATGCCATGACAGGGATTCAAAAAAATATGTTTCTTCCCCTAAAGACAGTATCCGTATTTTCTCGTACGGTGATGAAAAAATACTGGGGTTGATAAATCCCATACGGAACGACAAGGACTGCAGTACGGCAGACTGTCACGCCCACAAACCGCAGACCAAACTGCTCGGTGTGCTTGACGTTATGATATCAATGAAAAATGCTGAAAATACAGTCATAGACAGCAGACAAAATACAATTCTTGCATCAGTTGCTATTACAGTAATAATTTCGTTGTTCACCGGATTATTTATACTTTTCCTGGTCAACAGGCCCCTAAAGAAATTCCAGATAGGCCTCAAGGAACTTGGCAAGGGAAACTGGAATTACAGGATACTTGTACGCTCAAAAAGCGAACTCGGAAGCATCGCAATGGAGTTCAATGAAATGTCCAGGAAACTATCAGATGCATACAATGAAATCAAGGACTGGTCTGAGAACCTGAACTACAAAGTCGAAGAGAAGACAAAAGAATTAAAAAACATATATGAACAGGTAGTGCAGATGGAGAAACTGGCCTCTCTTGGTAAGCTTTCTGCTACGGTTGCCCATGAACTGAATAATCCCCTTGAAGGAATCCTTACGTACAGTAAATTAATAACCAAAAAACTGCAGAACAGCACTGGTAATGAATCTAATGAAAAAATAATAAAATACCTTATCCTTATTTCCGAAGAAACTTCCAGATGCGGGAATATAGTTAAGGATCTGCTTTTATTTTCCAAAACACGGGATGATAAACTAATCGATTCTGAACTGTCTGAGGTCATAGACAAATGCTCTGAGCTTATAAATCACCATCTGGAGATTAATAACATTAAATTAAAGAAAAACTACCCTGCATCTCCAGTTATTATTACTTGCAATCCGGAAAAGATACAGCAGGCTCTGCTCTCGCTTCTTATTAACTCAATCGAAGCCATGAAATCTAGAGGCGGAACAATTGAAATAAATTTAACACGCGAAGATAAAAATGCAATTATCAGGATAAAGGATGAGGGTTCGGGAATTGCCGAAAGTGATTTGCCATACGTCTTTGAACCGTTCTTCACGACAAAGGAAGCCATAAAAGGAACTGGACTCGGATTATCCGTGGCGTACGGGATTATAAAATCACATAAAGGAAAGATTGAGATAGAGAAAACTTCAATTAACGGAACAACTTTCAAATTAACATTGCCAATAATTTAATTTAACGGATATGCCGGAACCAAGACTATTAATAGTAGATGACGAAAAAATCGTAAGGGAATCTTTAACACACTGGTTCGAAGAGGAAGGGTACATCATCGAAAGCGCCGAGAACGGCAACGAAGCTTTAAAAATATTCGAACAGAACAAATTCGACCTTGCACTGGTTGATATGAAAATGCCGGGAATGACGGGACTCGAATTGCTCAAGAAAATAAAGGAAATTGATTCTGATTGTTTTGTCATACTTATCACAGCCTTTGCATCAGTACCGACAGCAATCCAGGCATTAAAAGACGGAGCATACGATTACGTTACAAAACCCGTCGATCCTGATGAACTTGAACATCTCGTAAAAAATGCCCTGGAAAGCAGAGCTTTGAGATCTGAGAATAAACAGCTGAAGAAGAGGATTGATAATTTTATAATACCGGAGAATCTCATAGGCGAAAGCCCGCAGATGAATAAAATATTCGAAATGATAAAAACCGTTTCCGAGACAGACTCAACTGTAATGATAAGAGGTGAAAGCGGTACCGGCAAGGAACTGATTGCTAAAGCTATACACCAGAACAGTAAAAGAAAATATTTCCCAATTATAACGGTTAACTGCGGAGCTTTACCTGAATCACTGCTTGAAAGTGAATTATTCGGGCATGAAAAAGGAGCATTCACGGGAGCACACTTCAAAAGGAAAGGGAAATTCGAACTGGCTAACGGAGGTTCAATTTTTCTTGATGAGATAGGTACCGTATCACCAAAAACTCAGGTTGAACTTCTGAGAGTTATTGAAACGAAGAAGTTTTACAGGGTTGGTGGCAATGAAGTTGTTCAAAGCGATTTCAGGATAATTACGGCTACAAATGAATCACTTGAACAGCTGATTGAAGAAGGTAAATTCAGAAAAGATCTTTATTACAGGCTGAATGTCCTTACTATAACGATTCCCCCGCTCAGAGAAAGAACCTCGGATATTCCGATTCTAGTCAACCATTTTGTTAAAAAATATTCTGAACTGATGAATAAAGATATAAAAGGAATCACAGAGGAAGCGAACAATTTTCTAATGAAATATGAATGGCCGGGGAATGTGCGGGAACTAGAGAATACAATAGAAAGAGCAATAGTTATCGGTAAGGGTGATATCATACAAATTGATGACCTGAATATGTCAAAAGAAAACAAGGAAATGAAATTAAACGGAACAACAGCAGAAGAAAACGGAAACAGCCTGAATGATATGGAGAAACGATATATTATCAAAGTACTTAATGACAATAACTGGAACATTTCCAAAAGCGCGGAAATCCTTGAGATTGAAAGGGTTACATTATATAACAAGATTAATAAATACGACTTGCGGAAAAATAAATAATGGTCTTAAACATTATCCCGTTAAAATTTTCCAATGATTCACTTCTGAAGAAGCTCATTTTCAGGCTTTCAGTTCTGTTTGATGATATCAAAATAGCATATGCGTTAATCGATATCGAGAAATCATACTCTGACCTGAGAAAGCAATATCATTCTACTTTAATTCTTGAATCAATTATCAAATCCAATCCTGATATGGATGGACACGTTCTGATCCTTACGGAAATGGATTTATTTGTTCCTGTTCTGACCCACGTTTTCGGAGAAGCGCAGCTTAACGGAAAATATTCAATAGTGTCAGTTTGCAGGCTCTATGAAGAATTCTATACTTTGGAATCCGATTCAAGGCTGATCTCAGACAGAAGCTATAAAGAAATACTCCACGAACTCGGACATAATTTTGGATTGGTGCATTGCAAAGACTGGGATTGTGTCATGCATGTATCAAACAGTGTTGAAGAAATAGATATTAAAGGTAACTACTACTGCGTTTCCTGTCAGAAGAAAATAAGAAGGAAATAATATATAAGCCTAAATACCAAAAAAGACGGAATTATCACTAAGAAACCGGCATTAGCCGATTTTTTTCCTTATTCTTCCAGAGTTGATAAATTACCGGGATCTTGCCCTAATGCACGAGCTTTAAGAACGCGCCTCATAATTTTACCGCTTCTTGTTTTGGGTAATACTTCAACAAATTCAACATTCTCGGGTCTTGCTATTGGGCCTACTTCGTGGCCGACGTGCTTAATGAGTTCTTCACGCAATGCCTCTGATTTTTCGACTCCTGCTTTAAGTATCACGAATGTATATATTGCATTTCCCTTTATTTCATGAGGCAAACCGATGGCAGCTGCCTCTGCAACATCATGGTGGCTGACAAGAGCACTTTCAATTTCAGCTGTACCCAGCCTGTATCCGGACACTTTAAGTACATCATCTGTTCTGCCTATTATCCAGTAATACCCGTCTTCATCCCTCCTTGCCGAATCTCCTGTCAGATACATGCCATCATATTTGCTCCAGTACTTTTCTAAATACTTATCTGGATCATTATATATTGTGCGCATCATTGAAGGCCAAGGTGTTTTTATCACAAGAAAACCTTCTTCATTCGGTCCGACCGGGACCCCATCATCATCAAGTATATCCATTTCTAATCCGAAGAAGGGTTTTGTACCTGATCCCGGTTTTAACGGAACCGATGGTGTCGGAGTTATCATAAAAGCGCCTGTTTCCGTCTGCCACCAGGTATCCATAATCGGGCAGTTTCCTTTACCGATTACAGAATGATACCATTTCCATGCTTCAGGATTTATTGGTTCTCCTACAGAGCCAAGCAGTCTCAGAGAACTTAAATCATGCCTGTTTGGCCACGCATTGCCAAATCTCATCAGGCCTCTGATAGCCGTAGGTGCCGTGTACAAAATTGTTATTCCGTATTTCTCAACTAACTGCCACCACCTGTTCGGGAACGGATAATTTGGCGCACCTTCATACATTAGCTGCGTTGCTCCGTTAAGTAAAGGGGCATATACTATATAACTGTGCCCCGTTACCCATCCCGGGTCCGCAGCACACCAGTATCTGTCATCATCTTTTATATCAAACACATATTTAAATGTTGAATAGGTACCTACCATATAACCGCCATGTGTGTGGAGTATTGCCTTAGGCTTGCCTGTCGTACCTGATGTATAAAGCAGATATAGCGGGTGTTCGGAATCTACTTCCTCGAGTTTATTTTTTGCATTAATTATTGGCAGACTTACCAGTTCATGATACCATATATCCCGTCCGTATTCCATGTTAACAGATTCACCGGTTCTTTTAATTACAAGTACACTTTCAACTGACGCGGCTCTCTGAAGTGCTTCGTCCGCGATAGCTTTTAAAGGTACTATTTTTCCTCTCTGAAATGCTCCGTCAGCTGTTACTAAAACCTTTGAATGGCTGTCTTCAAGCCTTTCATGCAATGCTTCTACGGAAAAACCTCCGTAGACAACTGAATGTACAGCCCCTATTCTTGCGCATGCGAGCATACCAATCATTAATTCCGGAATTCTCCCCAGGTATAAAGTGACCCTGTCGCCCTTCTGGACACCAAGGCTCTTAAGAACATTGGCAAATTTTGACACTTCCCTGTGTAATGCGAAATAAGAATATACTCTGTTTTCTCCTTTTTCACCTTCCCAGATAAGCGCAACTTTGTTTTTTCTGTGTGTTTTCAAATGGACATCTAGACAGTTATACGCTATATTTGTCCTGGCTCCCGTGAACCATTTGTAAAATGGTTTTTTTGAATCATCAAGAACTTTATTCCATTTGGAAAACCATTTTAATTCTTTTGCCTCGTTTTCCCAGAATGCCTCAAGATTGTTATCAGCAAATTCGCTCGTCTTTTCCCAATCCTTAATGCGGGCTTTTCTTAATACCTCTTTTGAGGGATAAAATATTTCTCCGGATAATTCTTTCATTTTATATATGTTTAATTTATTTGATATTCGTTTTATAGAACACTATAATAATTTTATTTGTTCAATAAATCAATATTTATCATTAAATTATTTGATAATTATTCAGAATAATAAAATGAGATCATCAATAGTTATTTTACTCTTAATACTGATTATTTTGCCGTGTTTAGGATGCAGTAAAGATATGAATGGGAATAAAACTACGGATAAATTTACAACATTACACGGTGACAGCATTAAAAGCAGATTTGAGACTCCCGAAGGATTCAGGAGAATTACAGCCGACAGAAATTCTTTCGGTGAATATCTGCGGAACCTGAAATTAAAACCTGAAGGTACTATTGTTAAAAACTATGACGGTAGCATTAAGCAACCGATGGATGTTTATGAAGCCGTACTGGATATTGATGTCGGAGATAAGGACCTTCAGCAGTGTGCAGATGCAATAATGAGATTGCGTGCCGAACATCTTTTTCAACAGCAGAGGTATGACGATATTGCATTTAATTTCACAAACGGATTCCGGGCTGAGTATTCAAAGTGGCGGGGCGGTTACAGGATTATAGTCAAAGACAAAAATGTTTCATGGTACAAGAAATTTGAATCATCTGATACGTACGATAGTTTCAGGGGATATCTTGATATTGTTTTCACTTACGCAGGAATTCTCTCGCTATTCCTGTTGAGTGTGACAACCAGGTGTCACCACTGTTCC
>Ga0208980_10003122_pt1 | contig 10044 bp, 8 predicted proteins | sample WetSurMetagenome_3_FD_187993 | JGI IMG/M metagenome (GOLD analysis project Ga0208980, IMG submission 187993) | Wetland microbial communities from Twitchell Island in the Sacramento Delta, sample from surface sediment Aug2011 Site A1 Bulk (version 2) | ecosystem: Environmental > Aquatic > Marine...
CGCGCCTTGGAGAGCCTAGATTTAGGCCTCGGATTCCGATATAGATCAACCAAAGGGCTGCCAGACCATTAACGATGATATTGAGAAAAGGTAAAATGAACCAGGCGAGTTGATCATTCTGAGAAACCAAATTACCAAGCCATAATGATCCAGGTATTACAACCAATACTAGCATGGTCAATATGAGTCCAAACCCTTGAGGTTCCTTTATCATCGAGCGGTCAGGTTCTGGAGATGAGATATTCTTCCAGGCATACCAGGCAGATGGCAGGATTAAGACCCCAACAAATGCAAGACTGGAAGCAATCATAAAAGATTGGGTGAGGTCCTGATTCCCAGATCCCTGAGTGAAAAACTGCATCATGCTTGAAAGTGCGATTAATACAGCCACACCCAGGAGGAAAAATGCTGCGAGGGCGCTAAAAATAAGCTGAAGGAGAGATGTCCAGTTGAAAGGAGAAGCTGAAGGCTGGTTTGATATTTGAGTGGTGTACATGATGAAATCTTCCTCCCAGAAACAGGCAACGATTACCGGATTCTGGGAGGCAAATTTTTATTTCTCTTCGATTGTTACGCTAAGGATTTTATCACCAGGGGGTAGCTCGGCACTTTGTGATGGATCACGAGGAGTGAGATTGGCCGCAACATCCATGCCCTGGATAACCTTACCGAATATGGTATAGCCCCCATCTAAAGAGGGTTGGGGTGCATAGGTTATGAAGAATTGGCTGCCATTTGAATCAGGGCCTGCATTCGCCATGCCTACAACACCGGGACCATCATATTTTAGATTGGAGGATATTTCATTTTTGAAAGCATACCCGGGAGTACCATAGCCGGTTCCACTTGGATCACCCGATTGGGCGACAAATCCTGGAATGACACGGTGGAATGTAACATTATCAAACCACCCATTTTGCGCCAGGAAAATAAAGCTGTTCACAGCAAGCGGAGCTTTATCGGCAAATAACTCGATGACAATATCACCTTTCTCTGTTTGCAGCGTGGCAATATATTGCCTGGTTGGGTCTATTGTCATTGGAGGACATTCAGTGAATTGGCGGCTTTCAAGAAGAGTCAATTCAAGGATGGTAGAAAGATTTGCGGCGCTCATTGGCAGGCTACCTGGCCAGGGCTGGTCATTTACCAGCAAAGTGGGTGTGCTGGAAAACCCCATTTTTTTCGTATTATCCCAGGCGGATTGTGCTAAATTCACTAGTTCTTCACTGGTCAAGTCTGTGGTGAATTTCTCCACATCGAGACCAAGCTCTCCAGCCTGCTGGATCAGCCATTGTTGAAAATCAGCCACGGAGAGTGGAGACCAAGCAGCTTGATTTTCGAAGAGCACATCATGCATTTCCCAAAATTTACCCTGCTTATCAGCAGCTTCAGAAGCCTGAGTGGCGAGGGCAGCTTTATCATGGAAAGGTGCTTCGGGGGTGCCGATAAGTGGAAATTGGCGATATACAAAACGAAGATCGTTGGGATAGTCTTTAAGGAGTTGCTCCATCACGGGAGCAAGCTGAGCGCAGTATGGTCACTGAAAGTCTGAGTATTCAATGATGGTCACCTTGGCATCATCCGGGCCTTTAACATGATCCGCTTCGGTCACAGGTGGGTAGATTGATTCGACAGAGGGATCAGGCGTAGGTTGTTTTGAGATTACCGTGCAATCGGAATTGGGTAGTAAAGCAGCTTCTGTAGGGACTGTCAGGACAACTGTGGCAGTGGGCCGTGCTTCAGTTGTGGCAGTGGCAGTGGATATCGATGTAGATGTTGGGGTAGCTTGCTCTTTGGGCAAGCAGCCAGCCAAACCCACAACCAGTAGTAAAACTAAAAACAGGAATGACTTCTTCATTAATTTCTCCATATTAAGTATCGCGCAATTTTACCAGCGAACGACTAAATCGGGAAACAGGTCAGCATATACTCACACGAGCTTAATATAGCGAGCCAGGTTGTATCTTGTGGTAAACTGCATGCGTGTTGAGAAAAATAGTGATTATTTACCTTGGGTTGCTCCTGTTGTCAGCTTGTGGCTCTTCTACTTTCTCAGCACCAAGCGTTACGCCCATCCTTAGAGAAACCCAGGGGTCCGCACAATCATTGGCGAGTGAAACTGCTGAGATCACATCGACGAAACAGGGCACATCCACCACCAGGTTACCCCATGCTACCCCAACACAAATCGTCCCGATAATCATTCCATCCAAGACAGTCACGCCAACTCCGATCGCTTGCATGAGGGCTGGAGGAAAGGTTGAAGTAAATGAGTTCACCACAACACTTTTACCCGACCCCTTCGTGTATCGGATATATTTACCTCCCTGTTATGATGAGCAACCAGAGCAATCTTACCCGGTTTTATACCTGATCCACGGGCAAACCTACACCGATACCCAATGGGACCTTCTTGGTGTTCCAGAAGTTGCGGACAGGCTGATTTCGACCGGTGAAGTTGCACCATTCATCGTCGTTATGCCACGAGACCGCAGATGGAAAGAGCCCACAGAAGATAAATTTGGACTAGCCATGGAGCAATCTCTGATCCCATGGGTCGATGAGCACTATCGCACCATACCAGACAGGGCACACCGGGCGATTGGTGGGTTATCCAGGGGAGGAGCCTGGGCGATTCACCTGGGATTATCACACCCGGAGCTATTCAGTGCGGTGGGGGCCCACAGCGGTTTTGTCTTCTATACAGACCTGCAACCACTTTACCTATGGCTCAATAATCTCCCAATTGGGATGGCACCGCGTATCTATTTGGACATCGCAAATGAAGACCGACCAGAGATTGCAGAATCGGCTGTATTTCTGGAGGATTTGTTGACCCAATATGATATACCGCATGAGTGGCACATGTTCGTTGGGGAGCATGAGGAAGAATACTGGCAGGCGCATTTGGAGGATTACCTGCGCTGGTATGTGCAAACATGGAATCAATAAATCAATGGAGTATCCATCAGGCAGGTTGCTACTTGTTGGATTATTCCATTACTCTAACACTTGAAAGGATGAGTTATGTTCACAACACTACCAAAAGACCCGCAGGTTTTCCTGCATTGGGATTGGGCACAGCTCAAACCTTATGCTGATGACCTGGTAAAGCGCTCGATATCGCCGAACAACCTTACCGAGTGGATGAAGGATTGGTCGGACCTGAGCCGTGTACTTTCAGAGATGTATGCCAGATTGTGGGTGGCGACTACGCAATACACTACCGATCAGGATATTCAAAACCGGTTCAGTACCTTCCTGGACGAGGTTCATACTCAGTGGCTGGCAACAAACCAGGTTTTAAAGAAAAAGCTATTAGACAGTGGATTACAACCGGATGGCTTCAGGATTCCTTTGGTGAACATGCAGGTCGAAGCCGAGATTTATCGTGAGGAGAACCTGCCCTTACTTATGGAAGAGCAAAAGATGGTGAATGAGTTTGATGGGATCATCGCTGCTCAAACCGTGGAATGGCAGGGGAAGGAGGTCACTACTACTCAGCTTCAACCTGTATACCTCAGCCTCGACCGCCTGGAGAGGGAAAAAGCCTGGCGGCTTGAGATGCAACGCAAGTTGGCAGACAGGCAGAGGCTGAATCAGCATTGGATTAAATTGCTGGAGTTACGAAACCAGATAGCCATAAACGGTGGTTTTACGGAGTATCGTGCCTATAAGTGGAAGGAACTCCACCGTTTTGATTACAAACCTGATGATTGTGTCAATTTCCATAAAGCCATCGAGCAGGTGGTCGTTCCAGCAGCCAGGCGGTCCTATGAGAAACGGCAACATCGATTGGGTCTCGGTCGTTTACGCCCATGGGATTTGAACGTTGACCCATTAGGTCGTGTGCCTCTCGAACCTTACCAGAACGTCTTAGAACTGGAGGATAAAGTTTCAGCGATTTTCCATAAGGTCGACCCTGATTTAGGATCGTATTTTGAGATCATGCGTAAGGAAGGCTTGCTGGATTTGGAAAATCGGAAGGGTAAAGCACCAGGTGCATACTGCAATAACTATGATATGGTCAGGCAGCCGTTTATTTTTGAAAATGCGGTGGGTCTGCACACAGATGTTGCCACCTTGATCCACGAGGGTGGGCATGCCTTCCATGTGTTTGAGGAAGCCCATTTGCCATATTACCACCAACTTTCGGTGGGTATGGAGTTCGCGGAGGTGGCATCCATGGCGATGGAGTTACTGACATCACCATACCTGCTGGCAAGCGAAGGGGGTTTTTACTCTGCGAAGGATGCAGCCAGGGCGCGAATCGAGCACCTGGAAGAATCCCTGCTTTTCTGGCCTTATATGGCAGTTGTGGATGCCTTTCAGCATTGGGCATATACGAACCAGGCTGCTGCGTTGAATCCGGATAACTGTGATCAGAAGTGGGGTGAGTTATGGGGACGATTCATGGTGGGAGTAGACTGGAGCGGGTTGGAAGATGCGATGGTAACCGGCTGGCAGCGTAAAATCCATATCTATGAAGTGCCTTTTTATTATGTTGAATATGGCCTGGCATCGTTAGGGGCATTCCAGATATGGGCGAATGCACTGAAAGATCAGAAGACTGCAGTCGCAAATTACCGGAAGGCATTGGGGCTGGGCGGAACAGGATCGATTCCTACATTATACGAAACTGCCGGAGTGAGGTTTGCGTTTGATGCAGGGATGTTACAACAGACAGTCGATTTGATAGAGGATATGATTGTGAGGTTCGAGAAGGTTTAAAATCGAATAGAACGAAATTTAGTGATTAATTATACGTGGCTTATATTTTCAAAAGCAGCATGATGGAAAAGAATACCGGTCTGGCGATGGCATAAATTAAATTGAATTCGCCAATTCATCAGCTGAAAAAACCACCTCTTCCTTGCCGGTAAGCTTTTCTTCCACTTTGAGGGCAATCAGATCCAGGTGACCCGGGTGGGCGACGTAATCCAGTTCATCAGCTGGAACCGTGAGGACCGGGCACAGGCTGAAATTGGCGATCCAGTCTTCATAGAGAGCATTCAATTGCCCCAGGTACTCGGAGGAGATGGTGCGCTCATAGTCGCGGCCCCGATTGGATATGCGTTTCTGAAGCGTACTCACTGTGGCGCGCAGGTAGACCACCAGGTCGGGAGGTGGCAGAAATTCGGTCAACACGCGGTACAAATCACGATAACTGAGGTAGTCACGCTCATCCATCCAGCCTTGTAAAAACAGGTTGTGGGCGAAGACTTCAGCATCCTCATAAACGCTGCGGTCCTGGATGGCAGAGGTGGGATGTTCCCATAATTGGCGGTGTGAGCGTAAACGACGAGTGAGGAAGAAAATCTGCGAGTGAAATGACCACTGGTGCATATCCCGGTAAAAATCAGCCAGATAGGGATTTTCACCCACAGGCTCAAAGAATGGTTGCCAGCCCAGGTGATCACACAGCATACTCACTAGGGTGGATTTCCCCACCCCGATATTCCCTGCGATTGCTACGAATTTTTTCATATTTGCTACTCCTCGTGTGTTCACACATCCAAATACCGATGATAAATCCTAAGTTCACTCTTCATCCGGAACCAGATATGCCAACGCTTTGCCCTTGTCATCGTCCATGACCAACTCAAGATGGTAGCCCGGACGGACAGAAGCCACTTTAATCAACCGTATGGACTCAGTACAACCGGTTGCATCGGGCAGGAATTCAGCCAACTGATTGGGGGAATCATAGAAAAAGGATTGATTGAATTGAACTTCTGGATCTTCCAGATATATGGCAAGGGGGAATATATTGGCTTCCACCAGGTCCTGGAAGAAATGCGTACCGAAGGATGGCTCGGGAGCCGCAAAACTACCACGACCGGCAATTTCCACCAATGCGCGCGTGTTGTATATATCTCCATAATTGATGGGCACTCCCAGGTCAGGGTTAACCGTCCCCCAACGGCCTGGTCCAATGGCGATAAATGAGAAATTTGCCAACTTTACATTGAGCTGGGAGATAAGGTGTCCGATATGAACCCGTTCGGACGGGGTGCTGAGAGAGAAATAGCCTTCAGGGGTTACATAAATGACATGGGTAATCCCGGAAATCCGTCCTGCGGGTACCAGTCGCTGCGTAGAGAAGACTACATCTGCAGGGTTCACACTTGATGGCAGATGGACTTTACTCTCTTTAAAATGGGACTGCGGGCGGCATTGCAAAATGCAGATATCGACCTCAGGCTGGTTGGAGTGAGGGTCGGACAATTGCAGGGTGAACTCGGTATCGACGGGCGAGTGATAGTTATCTTCCAGGTCGCCCAGCAATTCACGAAAGCGCTCAGCCAGAGGGGTACGCCGTAACAGTTCATCAAAGGTGAGTACCAAAGAATTCTCATCCATCACATTTGTGCGGATTGAAGTCAAGTAATCTTCATTGAGGATCTGAGCAATAAAGCGTAAAGGCGGGTATCGATTCGACAGGACCTCTTCCACTGGTAAGGTCTTGAACTGGTTGTATTGCAGATCGATCAGGTCTACAAAGTGTTGGGAATACTGGCTGATCAGCCTGGGAGTAGCTTCAGGGTGTAACAAGGGATGACTGAGCGCCACCAGACGTGGGTAATCATTGTCCACCCGTTCTACGGCGCGCGTACCCAAACCCCATACCAAGCGGATAAATCCATCTTCACGGCGGATTTGCGGATTCCAACGGTATTGGTTACGGCTGAAAGCCACCCCGGCGGCATGCGGGAGGAAATATTGCCCTAACCGTTCACCCTGTACCACCTGGATCAGGATTGCCATCCGTTCATCGTAATCCTGCAACCCCTTGCTGCGACGATACAAGAGAGCTTCTGGATTGAGGATGCTGGCGTAAATACGCTGAATAGCCTGGGTGAGCTGGTACAAGTTTTCCTTGGATGTACCCTGGTTGGGGCAGAACAGGCTTTCATATTTACCAGCAAATGAAGTCCCAAAGTTGTCTTCGAGCAGACTGGACGAACGTACGATCAGGGGCTGGTCACCAACCTTTACTAATAAATTTTGTAACTCGCTCAAAGTCTCCTGGGGGAATTTCCCAGCTAGAAAATCACTCACAATTTGTGGATATTCGTGGCGAATATCAGCCTCGGTCTTATATTTCTGATCATTCCAATGCATCAGGTTGTTCATCGCCATGAAGGAGTAGGTGACGTCCGCACCCAAGAAGTACGACTCTGGGATGGTGAGATGGACATTCAGCTTTGTTGAAGCCACGTTTTCCAGGATACGCCTGGCGAGCAGCATACCTGCTGCCTTACCACCAATCTTGCCACTGCCAATCTTATGCTGATGGATTTCCCGCAAGTCATGGATGGTAAACCAGTCCTTGGCGATATTGACATAAGCAAGCTGGTCACTGATTAGGGTGCGGATAAGGACAACTTTGATCTCACGAAGGTGAGGCTCGGCAACTTGCTGTTCATCGGGCGATAAATTTTCGATGGCATCAGCTTGCTCGAAGAGCATATATTGAGGTGCCAACTCTGGATTAAATGAAACCAGCAAGTCGTGTATAGGTGCCCCACGCTCTGACAGGGTGTCGCGAATGATCTGCTCAAAAAGCTCGTAGGGCAGATTATAGGCGAAGTAGAAATCCGTCAGGTGGTCGCGCAGGCGCGCCAGGCGTAATTCCCAAACATCTGCAGGCTCCTCGGAAATTGGATCATGCAGAGCCTCACGCTTCTGGGATTGAATTCCTTGCTGGCGAACCTCGGCTTCGAAATCCTGTTGGGTAATCACACCACGTTCGAAGATCACTCGGCGCATACGGGCGCGGATTTGCATCCGCAGGATAGGATATTGGGCAAGTGCAAGGTAAATGCGTAGGGTCTTTTCAACACTGGTGGAAGGCAGGGTCATAAACGTCCTATATACAGGAGCGAAATATCCACCCCCCGACGACTTGGATAGTTAGCTTGTTTGCAATAGATACTTCGCGGTTACCCACCCAGGTGCATGGGCATGATGACATGCAGGAAATTATCTTCACCTCCGGGTCGGAAGACACCGGGCGTGGTTTCGATGTTTGTTTCGAGGATCACGTTAGGTGTTTTAATCACATCCAGAACCTCACGCAGGAAGCGTACATTGAAGGCAATGAGTAAAGCGTTGCCTTCAATATTGGCGTCAATCACAGTCTGGTTGAAGCCGGTCTCTTCAGATTGACCGGAAATCTCAACCGTCCCGGGCTGGTTGTCTGATCCGGGGGTAATTTGGATGCGGGCGATATGCGTGCCTTCACGGGCGAAGATCTCGGCCTGTTTACAGGCTTTGAGGATAGCAGGGGTGGAAATGACCGTGCGGGTTTGGTGGGAGCGGGGAATGACCTGTTCCAGGTCAGGGTATGAGCCTTCGATGAGCTGGGAAACCAGCTCGACATCCTTGGTGTGGAAGATAACCTGACCGCGGTTGGGGGGCAGAACCATCGTAACGGTGGAATCACCATCGCTGGCAATGCGTGCCAGCTCAGCCAGGGCACGCGCCGGGATAATCGCTTTAATCGGGTGGGTTAATGAGGAAGATAGCTCAGCTTTACGAATTGAGAGGCGGAAACCATCCGCTGCCTGTAGTGTGATCTGATTGCCCTGTGCGGAGAGAAGCACACCGGTGAGCACCGGTCGGGCTTCATCGGTGGAGGCAGCAAAGACGACCTGTTGGATCATCTCTTTAAGCGCAGTGACATTTAGCTCGATGCCATCCGTAAAGTCAGGGGTGGGCATGGGGGGAAATTCCTGTGAGTCGATGCAGTTGATGTCGGTATTTGAGGAGGCGGAACGGATGTTAAGTTTCTGGTTCCGCACGTTGAGGGTCATCTCCACCTGGTCACTGGGGAGGGTGGCAACGAGGTCGGTGAAGGTACGCGCGGGGACGGTGGTGGAACCATCTTCCAGGATCTTGGCGCCGATCCAACAGGTGATGCCCAATTCCAGGTTGGTGGCGGAAAGACGAAGACGTCCTTCGTCGGTGGCGACCAGGACGTTTGCAAGCACCGGTAAGGTGCTGCGGGGTGATACGGCGCGCGAGACGATGCTCAGTCCGTGAGCCAGATTCTCTTGCAGGACGGTTACTCTCATGTCAGAATTTCTCCTCGGTAGGGTGCATTGAGTATACAACGAGAGGCGTAAATTATCCAGTATTCAGGCGAAATGTGACGAGGGTTTGATGGATTTGAATTGATTTACCAAAAACAATACCGTTTAATTCATATAAGGTAATCAGATATTTGTAACTAGAAATCAGGGAGAATCAAGAGAGTAATTTGAGTGGTGTGGTGAGGAATAGTGAGTGGAAGAATTCATTAATTAATAAAAAAATTCAGAAAACAAATCGAAACAAATCCCTTTTCAGGTATTATAAAGTTGGTAAAGTGCGACCCATCCCTAAAAGTAAGAAGAGCTTTTCGACAGGATCTACTTATCGATGAATATGTATCGAACAGATCTAGCTTATGGAAGAGCGTTTATCGTTATTGAAAAATGTTGCGTCGATATAAGGTAAGCAGTGAAGAAAGTCATTGATATGTAATTACTCACCCCAATACCTTTTTACCCCGACCAGCTTGCGTCACAGGAAATAGTCTTAGAGGAAGTTAGATAAAACGCAATAAATACAGGAGTGATCTTAAGGTTCGAGGAAACCGTCCACGACCTCGCTCACAAAAAACGATCACGAGGCTTTTCCATCACTCTGATCGGGACATAGGCAGCAAAGATCGCTGCTTGATAAATACACACACGAATTCACGAATAGGCAGTGATCCCAGCTAGAAGGTAGGGATATTATAGATGAGCAAACTACCGTGGTAAGCATTATTGATACTACATGTAGAATGGACAGGAATGGTGAGTAATTACAATGCAATTATAGAACAATAGTTCTGTTGCCACAAGGTAATTACTCACCGAATTTCAATGCGCCGCAATGATCACGTAAACACATAATAAAAGCTTCAATTAAATTGTCATTGCGAGGCGGTCTTTGCCGAAGCAATCTGTCTTTCCTAATTAAACTCATAATCACATCCACGTACTTATTTGA
>Ga0208980_10003123_pt1 | contig 10043 bp, 11 predicted proteins | sample WetSurMetagenome_3_FD_187993 | JGI IMG/M metagenome (GOLD analysis project Ga0208980, IMG submission 187993) | Wetland microbial communities from Twitchell Island in the Sacramento Delta, sample from surface sediment Aug2011 Site A1 Bulk (version 2) | ecosystem: Environmental > Aquatic > Marine...
GCACCGTGTGGGCGATCTTCCACATCCTGATCATCACGCTGCAGGCGTTCGTGTTCATGATGCTGACGCTGGTCTACGTCGGGCAGGCGCACGACCATCACTGATACGCACCTTCACCTTCTTCATCCACCAACCCAAGCTCCAAGAGGAAAAACCATGGAACTCATCAGCTTCGTCGCCCTGGCCGCCGGCCTGATCATCGGTCTGGGCGCCTTCGGTGCCTGTATCGGCATCGGCATCATGGGCAGCAAGTACCTCGAGTCCGCCGCCCGCCAGCCCGAACTGATGGGTGAACTGCAGACCAAGATGTTCCTGCTGGTCGGTCTGATCGACGCTTCGTTCATCATCGGAACCGGTATCGCGCTGTGGTTCGCCACCGCGAACCCGTTCCTTGCCCAGCTCGCCAACCTCCCGAAGTAGGAAGCGTCCGTTGCCGCCGCTTTGCGGCGGCTGTCGTTCTTTGCGGAAGGCGTTCATGAGCATCAACTCAACACTCATTGCACAGATGATCGTGTTCCTGATCCTGGTCGGGTTCACGATGAAGTTCGTGTGGCCGCCCATCGCGGCGGCGCTGGACGAGCGGGCGCGCAAGATTGCCGAGGGGCTGTCGGCTGCCGACAAGGCGAAGGCCGACCTGGCCGCGGCCAATCAGCGCGTCGAGCAGCAACTGTCGGTCGCCCGCAACGACGCCGCGAAGCGCCTTGCCGATGCCGAGCATCTGGCGCAGCAGACGATCGAGGAAGCCAAAGGCCGGGCGAGCGAAGAAGGCGCGAAGATCATCGCCGCGGCGCGTGCCGAAGCCGAGCAGGAGGCGTTCAAGGCGCGCGAGGTGTTGCGTGACCAGGTGGCGGTGCTCGCCGTCAAGGGAGCCGAAGCGATCTTGAGGCGCGAAGTCAACGCGGGCGTGCACGCCGAACTGCTCGGTCGACTGAAGGCGGAGTTGTAGTCATGGCCGAGTTGGCGACGATTGCCAGGCCCTACGCCGAGGCCCTGTTCAAGGCCGTGGCCGGTGCCGACGCCGCGGCGTTGACGAAGCAGGTCAATGCGCTGGCCGCGGTGGCGGCCGACGTTCAACTGCGCCAGTTCGCCGACAACCCGAGAACCCCCGCGGCGCAGGTCTTCGAAGTGGTCCGCGGCGTGGCCGGCGGCGCCCTCGATGCCAAGGTGGCCAACCTGCTGAAGGCGGTGATCGAGAATGGCCGCCTGGCCGCTTTGCCAGAGATCGCGGCGCAGTACCAGTCTCTCGTGAACGCCCGCACCGGCGTCTCCGACGTGACGATCCAGAGCGCCTTCGAGATCGACGCCGGGCAATTGTCGGAAGTGGTCGCGGCCCTGGAAAAGCGGTTCGGCCGCAAGCTCAACGCGAAGGTCGAGATCGATCCCGAACTCATCGGCGGCATCCGTGCCGTCGTCGGCGACGAGGTGCTCGACACCTCGGTCAAGGCCCGTCTGGAACAGATGAAGGTCGCGCTCACCGCGTGATCCGGAGAAAAGCATGCAACTCAATCCCGCAGAAATTTCCGAGCTCATCAAGAGCCGCATCGAAGGCCTTGGAGCCTCGGCCGACATCAAGAACCAGGGTACCGTCGTCTCCGTGACCGATGGCATCGTGCGCGTGCACGGGCTGTCGGACGCGATGGCCGGCGAGATGCTCGAGTTCCCGGCGAACAAGGACGGCCAGCCGACCTTCGGCCTGGCGCTGAACCTCGAGCGTGACTCCGTCGGCGCCGTGATCCTGGGCGAGTACGAGCACATCTCCGAGGGTGACACCGTCAAGTGCACGGGTCGCATCCTGGAAGTGCCGGTCGGCCCCGAGCTGATCGGGCGCGTCGTCAACGCGCTCGGCCAGCCGATCGACGGCAAGGGGCCGGTCAACGCGAAGATGACGGACGTGATCGAGAAGGTCGCCCCCGGTGTGATCGCGCGCCAGTCCGTGAGTCAGCCGGTGCAGACGGGCCTGAAGTCGATCGACTCGATGGTCCCGATCGGGCGCGGCCAGCGCGAGCTGATCATCGGCGACCGCCAGACCGGCAAGACGGCGGTGGCGATCGACACGATCATCAACCAGAAGGGTCAGAACATGACCTGCGTCTACGTCGCGATCGGCCAGAAGGCGTCGTCGATCAAGAACGTGGTGCGCGCGCTCGAGCAGCATGGCGCGATGGAATACACCATCGTCGTCGCCGCGTCGGCCAGCGAATCGGCGGCGATGCAGTATGTGTCGCCCTACTCGGGCTGCACGATGGGCGAGTATTTCCGCGACCGCGGCCAGGACGCGCTGATCATCTACGACGACCTGTCCAAGCAGGCCGTCGCCTATCGCCAGGTCTCGCTGCTGCTGCGCCGCCCGCCGGGCCGCGAAGCCTTCCCCGGCGACGTCTTCTATCTGCACAGCCGCCTGCTGGAGCGCGCTGCCCGCGTGAATGCCCACTATGTCGAGCAGTTCACGAAGGGCGAGGTCCGAGGGCAGACGGGGTCGCTGACCGCGCTGCCGATCATCGAAACGCAGGCCGGAGACGTCTCGGCCTTCGTGCCGACCAACGTGATCTCGATCACCGACGGGCAGATCTTCCTCGAGACCGCACTGTTCAACGCCGGCATCCGGCCCGCGATCAACGCCGGCATTTCGGTGTCGCGCGTCGGCGGTGCGGCGCAGACCAAGCTGATCAAGAGCCTTTCGGGCGGCATCCGCACCGACCTCGCGCAGTACCGCGAACTCGCCGCATTCGCGCAGTTTGCCTCCGACCTCGACGAAGCGACGCGCAAGCAGCTCGATCGCGGCGCCCGTGTCACGGAGCTTCTGAAGCAGCCACAGTATTCGCCGCTGCCCATCAGCCTGATGGCGGCGACGCTCTTCGCCGTCAACAGGGGCTACCTGGACGACATCGACATCAAGAACACGCTGGCTTTCGAGCATGGCCTGCACCAGCATCTGAAGTCCAGTCACGCCGCGCTGCTCGCGAAGCTCGAGACCGACCGCGCGATGGACAAGGCGGCCGAGGAAGAGCTGGCAGCCGCGGTCGTCGCGTTCAAGAAGTCGTTCGCCTAGGCATGACGGCCCCCACGCGCCTGAGAGCATTGGAGCCCTGAGATGGCAGTCGGCAAGGAACTACGCGACAAGATCAAGAGCTTCGAGAACACGAAGAAGATCACGAAGGCCATGGAAATGGTCTCGGCGTCGAAGATGCGCAAGGCACAGGAGCGGATGCGCTCCGCCCGGCCTTACGCCGACAAGATCCGCAACATCACGGCCAACCTGGCGCAGGCGAACCCGGAATACCGCTCGCCGTTCATGCGCGTCGTCGAGACGCCGAAGAACATCGGGTTCATCGTCATCACGACCGACAAGGGACTGTGCGGTGGGCTCAACACGAACGTGCTGCGTGCGGTGACGGGCCAGATCCGCGACGTGCAACAGGCCGGCGGCAGCGTGCGCGCGGTGGCGCTCGGCAACCGGGGCTACGGATTCCTGAGCCGCATCGGCGCGAAGGTCGTGAGCCACGCGGTGCACCTGGGCGACGCGCCGCAGCTCGAGAAGCTGATCGGCCCGGTGACGGTGCTCCTGCAGATGTTCATCGACGGCGAGATCGACGCCGTTCGCCTGTGCTACACGCGGTTCATCAACACGATGCGCCAGGAGCCGGTGATCGAGCAGTTGCTGCCGCTTTCCGGAGAGCAGCTGCAGCAGAGCGAGGCCGAGAAGGCGCAGTACGGCTGGGACTACATCTACGAACCCGACCCGGCCAGCGTCATCGACGATCTGCTCAAGCGCTACCTCGAGGCCATCGTGTTCCATGCCTTGGCGGAGAACATGGCTTCCGAACAGTCGGCGCGCATGGTCGCGATGAAGGCCGCGACCGACAACGCCGGCAACCTGATCGCCGAGTTGCAGCTCATCTACAACAAGACGCGCCAGGCAGCGATCACGAAGGAACTTTCCGAAATCGTCGGCGGCGCGGCAGCCATCTCCGGCTGACGCGACGCTTGCGGATCGGTGAAGGCCAGCACGAGCGCAGCGACAGTCAAGTGAACACAGCGAGCGGTCGCAACCCAGTCGCCAGCGGCTGAGCCGGGCCCAGAACACATCGAATATCGTTTGAAGGATTGCAGAAAATGGCCAACACCCAAGTCCAGGGCAAGATCGTTCAGTGCATCGGCGCCGTCGTCGACGTCGAATTCCCGCGCGACCAGATGCCGCACGTCTACGACGCGCTCAAGCTCGAGGGGACCGCGCTCACGCTCGAAGTGCAGCAGCAGCTTGGCGACGGCGTCGTGCGCACCATCGCGCTCGGCTCGTCCGACGGGCTGCGCCGTGGGCTGATGGTCAACAACACCGGTAAGCCGATCACCGTGCCGGTGGGCCGGGCCACGCTGGGCCGCATCATGGATGTGCTCGGCAATCCGATCGACGAGCGCGGCCCGGTGGATCAGGCGCTGATCTCGTCGATCCACCGCAAGGCGCCGAGCTACGACGAGCTCTCGCCGTCGCAGGAACTGCTCGAGACCGGCATCAAGGTGATCGATTTGATCTGCCCGTTCGCAAAGGGCGGCAAGGTCGGCCTCTTCGGCGGCGCCGGCGTCGGCAAGACGGTCGCGATGATGGAGCTCATCAACAACATCGCCAAGGCGCACTCGGGCCTGTCGGTGTTCGCCGGCGTCGGCGAGCGCACCCGCGAGGGCAACGACTTCTATCACGAGATGGCCGAGTCGGGCGTCGTCAACCTGGAGAAGCTGGGCGAGAGCAAGGTGTCGATGGTCTACGGCCAGATGAACGAGCCGCCGGGCAACCGCCTGCGCGTCGCGCTGACCGGCCTGACGATCGCCGAGAGCTTCCGCGACGAAGGCCGCGACGTGCTGTTCTTCGTCGACAACATCTACCGCTTCACACTCGCCGGTACCGAGGTATCGGCCCTGCTGGGCCGGATGCCTTCGGCGGTGGGCTACCAGCCGACGCTGGCCGAGGAGATGGGCCGTCTGCAGGAGCGCATCACGTCGACCAAGGTCGGCTCGATCACTTCGATCCAGGCCATCTACGTGCCGGCGGACGACCTGACCGACCCGTCGCCGGCGACGACCTTCGCCCACCTGGACGCCACCGTCGTGCTGAGCCGCGACATCGCGGCGCTGGGCATCTACCCGGCGGTCGATCCGCTGGACAGCACGTCGCGCCAGGTCGACCCGCACGTGGTCGGCGAAGATCATTACACGACGACGCGCGCCGTCCAGGGCACGCTGCAGCGCTACAAGGAACTGCGCGACATCATCGCGATCCTGGGCATGGACGAATTGAGCCCGGAAGACAAGCTTGCCGTGTCGCGCGCGCGCAAGATCCAGCGCTTCCTGTCGCAGCCCTTCCACGTCGCCGAAGTGTTCACCGGCTCGCCGGGCAAGTACGTGCCGCTGAAGGAGACGATCCGCGGCTTCAAGATGATCGTGGGCGGCGAGTGCGACTCGCTGCCCGAGCAGGCCTTCTACATGGTCGGCACGATCGACGAGGCCTTCGAGAAGGCCAAGAAGATCCAATAACCCCGGAGTCGCCATGGCCACCATCCACGTCGACGTCGTTTCGGCTGAAGAGAACATCTTCTCCGGCGAGGCCACGTTCGTCGCATTGCCGGGCGAGAGCGGCGAGCTCGGCATCATGCCGCGCCATACGCCGCTGATCACGCGGATCCGGCCCGGCGCGGTGCGCATTCAGCGCGCTGGCGCCGACGGCAGCGCCAGCGGCGAGGAAGAGTTCGTCTTCGTAGCCGGGGGCATCCTCGAAGTGCAGCCCGGCACCGTGACGGTGCTCGCCGACACCGCGATCCGCGGACACGATCTCGACGAGGCGGCGGCGACCGAAGCCCGCCGGCGTGCCGAGGAAGACATGCGCAACGCGAAGAACGACATCGACCTCGCCAAGGCACAAGGCGAGTTCGCGACGATGGCGGCGCAGATCGCGGCGCTGCGCAAGTTCCGCCGCAGCAAGTAGCGGCCAGCCCACCGGCCCCGTCGACCCACGAACCGCGTGGTCGGCGCGAGTCGGCGCCGATGGCGCAAGGTCCGGCACTTGCCTACACTGGGTCTTCCACCCCCATCCGATCGAGGCGTCCCATGACAAGCGTCGTCATCAGCGGGACCGGCCTGTACCGGCCGCCGCATGTCATCACCAACGCCGAACTCGTCGAGGCGTTCAACGCTTATGCGGCGCGCTTCAACGCCCTTCACGCCGATCGAATCGAGGCCGGCACCGTCACCGCGGTCACCGACTCGAGCGTCGAGTTCATCGAGAAGGCCTCGGGCATCAAGCAACGCTACGTGCTCGACAAGGCCGGCGTGCTCGACCCAGATCGCATGCGGCCGCACTTCGAGCCGCGCGCCGATGACGAGCTCTCGCTGATGGCCGAGATCGCGGTGGCGGCAGCCCAGCAGGCCTTGGCCGCCGCCGGCAGGCGTGGCGACGAGGTCGACGCCGTGCTGTGCGCCGCAGCGAACATGCAGCGCGCCTATCCCGCGATGGCCATCGAGATCCAGCAGGCCATCGGCGCTGGTGGCTACGGCTTCGACATGAACGTGGCCTGCTCGTCGGCAACGTTCGCGATCGAGCAGGCCGCCAACGCGGTACGCTGCGGGACCGCACGCTGCGTGCTGATCGTCAACCCCGAGATCACTTCGGCCCACCTCGAGTGGCGCGACCGCGACTGCCATTTCATCTTCGGCGACGTCTGCACTGCGCTCCTCGTCGAGGCCGCCGACACGGCCGTCGCCGCCGAACGCTGGGAGATCCTCGGCACCCGGCTGGCAACGCAGTTCTCGAGCAACATCCGCAACAACTTTGGCTTTCTGAACCGCTGCGAAGACACCGACCCCGATGCCCGCGACAAGACCTTCCGCCAGGAAGGGCGCAAGGTCTTCAAGGAGGTCGTGCCGCTGGCGGCAGCGCACATCGAGGGACATCTCGCCGCGCTCGGCCTGGAGCCGGCACAGATGCGCCGGTACTGGTTGCACCAGGCGAATCTCGGCATGAACCAGTTCGTCATGCGCAAGCTCGTCGGCCGCGACGTCGGCGACGAACTCGCGCCGCTGATCCTCGACGAGTACGCCAATACGGCGTCGGCGGGCTCGATCATCGCGTTCCACGAGCACCGCGCCGATCTGCAGCCCGCGGACCTGGGCGTGATCTGCTCGTTCGGCGCCGGCTACTCGATCGGCAGCGTCGTGGTTCGACGCATGTAGTCAACCGACGCTCGGCGCGTCGGGCAACTCGTTCGGATTCGATTCGCCCGGCCGCAGCGGGAAGTGCTGCTTCAGCAGCGCATCCACGGCTTCGACGGCTTCGTTCAGGCCCTGCTCGTAGCGTCCGGCCTTGAATGCCTCGCGCATGCTGCCGACGATGCGTGCCCAATGCGTTCCGTCCGCATGGCTTTCGAGCCCGCGGTCGGCGACGATCTCGATCGCGCGCTCCGCCAGCAGCAGGTAGATCAAGACGCCGTTGTTGCGCTCGGTATCCCAGACGCGCAGCTTGCCGAACATCGCGATCGCACGTTCGCGTGCCGTCGCACCGCGCCACAGATAGCTCAGCGGCAGTCCGGCCTCGACGCAGATCCGGATCTCGCCGCTATGCCCGCGTTCGCTGGTCGTCACGCGCTCGCGCAGCCTCTCGAGTGCGCCGCGGCCGAGCAGGCGCCCGACATCGGACTCGTCGAGCCAGCGGTGCCTGAGGGTTCGCAGCAGGCGGTTCATCACCAACTCCCCGAGGCGCCGCCGCCGCCGAAGTCGCCGCCGCCACCGGAGCTGAAGCCGCCGCCACCACCTCCGCCACTGCCCCATCCGCCGTGACCGCCGCCGCCCCAGATCACGGGCCCACCGCGACTCCCGGCGCGGCTGCCGATGCCGATGATGCCGACCAGCAGCATCGCCAGAGCGCCCGCGACGCCTGCAGCGAGCAGGCTCGCCGTGAGGAACCAGCCGATGCCGCCGACGGCGCCGCCAGTCGCCAGCGCACCGAGCTTGCGGCCGAACAGGCCCGTCAACACGGCGCCGATGATCGGTGCACCGACGAAGAGGAAGATCGCCAGATCCTGCAGGTCGAAGCCCTCGGCAAGCGGCCGCTGCCCGTGTTGCCGGGACGTCGGTTCGGGCAGGCCCTCGTTGGCGATGCGCTCCGACAGCCGGTCCACCGCGGCGGACAGGCCGCCGGCAAAGTCACCGGCCTTGAAGGCCGGCGTGATGGCCTCGCCGATGATGCGACTCGCCGCGAGGTCGGGGATCGCTCCTTCGAGCGCCTTGGCCACCTCGATGCGAACCTTGCGATCGTTCTTCGCGACGACGATCAGCACGCCGTCGCCGATCTCGCGACGGCCGATCTTCCAGGCATCGGCGACGCGCTGGGCGTAGGCGGCGATGTCCTCGGGCTGCGTGCTGGCGACGATCAGCACGACGACCTGCGCGCCGCGCGCCCGTTCCAGCGCCTCGAGCTTGGCGTCGAGCGCCTGCAGCTGTGTCGCCGTCAGCGTGCCGGTCTGGTCGATGGCTCGCCCGCTGAGGGCGGGAACCGCGTCCTGCGCCAACGCTCCTGCGGCAAGCAGCAGCGCGAGCAGCAGGGCGCCGAGCCAGCGCAGCATCGGGATGCTACTTCGACGCGGGCTTGTCGAAGCTCACGGTCGGCGGCGTCGAGATCTGGGCTTCGTTCTGCACCGTGAAGTTCGGCTTGGCGCCGTAGCTGAAGATCATCGCCGTCAGGTTGGTCGGAAAGCTGCGCGCGAGCACGTTGTAGTCGGCAACCGTCTTGATGTAGCGGTTGCGCGCCACGGTGATGCGGTTCTCGGTGCCTTCGAGTTGCACCCGCAGGTCCTGGAACGCCGCATTGGCCTTGAGCTGCGGGTACTGCTCGGCAACGACCATCAGGCGGCTCAGGGCGCCCGTCAACTCACCCTGCGCCTTCTGGAACTTCTCGAACGCTTCCGGGTTGTTCACGAGTTCGGGGGTCGCGTTGATGCTGGTGGCGCGCGAGCGCGCTTCGATCACCTTGGTCAACGTCTCCTGCTCGAAACCGGCTTCGCCCTTGACGGTAGCGACGATGTTGGGGATCAGGTCGGCGCGCCGCTGGTACTGGTTGAGCACCTCCGACCACGCGGCCTTGACCTGTTCATCGAGGCGCTGGAAGTCGTTGTAGCCGCAGCCGCTGAGCGAGAGCGCGGCCAGCAACGCCAGGAGCCAATGCCAACGGGTACGAATCATCATATTCCCCTGGATGGAGCGCGGCCGACCCGCGCTTCTCGGATATATGAGGGCGATGAGCACCATGTTCAAGACGGCGCGATCGCCGCGGAAAGGCTCACTCGGCAGGCAGAAAGCCCTCGATCGACAGGTAGCGCTCGCCGGTGTCGTAGTTGAAGCCGAGTACCGTCGCGCCGGGTGCCAGGTCGGGAAGTTTCTGTGCGATGGCCGCCAGCGTGGCGCCCGACGATATGCCGACGAGCATGCCCTCTTCGCGCGCGGCGCGGCGCGCCATCTCTCGCGCCGCCTCGGCCTCGACCTGGATCACGCCGTCCAGCAGCACCGTGTGCAGGTTCTTCGGAATGAAGCCCGCGCCGATGCCCTGGATCGGATGCGGGCTCGGCTTGCCGCCACTGATGACAGGCGACGCCGTCGGCTCGACGGCATACACCTTCAGCCGCGGCCACTTCGCCTTGAGCACCTGGGCGCAACCGGTGATGTGGCCGCCGGTTCCGACGCCGGTGATCAGCGCGTCGATGCCTCGAGGGAAGTCGACCGCGATCTCCTGCGCCGTCGTTCGGGCGTGGATCTCGATATTGGCCGGGTTGTCGAACTGCTGCGGCATCCAGCCGCCCGGCGTCTCGGCGAGCAGTTCGGTGGCGCGTGCGATGCAGCCGGGCATGCCCTTCTCGCGCGGCGTCAGCACGAAGCTCGCGCCGTACGCCAGCATCAGGCGGCGCCGCTCGATGCTCATGCTGTCGGGCATCACGAGCACGAGCTTGTAGCCCTTCACGGCCGCGACCATGGCCAGGCCGATGCCGGTATTGCCCGACGTCGGCTCG
>Ga0208980_10003124_pt1 | contig 10043 bp, 8 predicted proteins | sample WetSurMetagenome_3_FD_187993 | JGI IMG/M metagenome (GOLD analysis project Ga0208980, IMG submission 187993) | Wetland microbial communities from Twitchell Island in the Sacramento Delta, sample from surface sediment Aug2011 Site A1 Bulk (version 2) | ecosystem: Environmental > Aquatic > Marine...
GAAACAATTCAATTACTAGAACGATTTGCCGCTGTATTTAATCTCACCTATACTCGCTTTAATGATTTGAAGCAGGCAGAAGCACAGAATAAAATCATTCAAGCAGAAAACGAACGGAAAACGAAAGAACTTGAAGAGGCAAGACAACTACAATTAGCAATGCTGCCCAAATTGATTCCTGAAATACAAAATCTTGATATTGCAGTTTATATGAAAACAGCAACTGAGGTAGGCGGTGACTATTACGATTTTAAAGTTCAGGAAAATGGAGTTCTTAACATTGGCATCGGTGATGCAACCGGGCATGGTTTGCAGGCGGGCACAATGATTACTCTTATGAAAGGTTTTTTCACTTCTGACGTTGCAAGATTCAGCCCGAAGAAGTTTTTAGAACATTGTAATGGTATGATCCGTGACATAAAACTCGGAAGGATTTTAATGTCTTTCAGCCATTTACGTTTTGAGAATAATAGGTTAATAATCAGCAGTGCTGGAATGCCTCCGATCTACTATCATCATAAAAAAAATAACCGGACTGAAGAAATCATTATCCAGGGAATGCCTCTTGGTGCAATGCAAAGCTCATCATATAAAATCGTTGAAAAAGAATTGAATGGTGGCGACACTATTTTATTACTAACCGACGGCTTACCCGAACAAATGAATAGCAATAAAGTAATTTTTGATTATTCACGTGTTCTAAAATATTTCGGTGAAATTGCTGAAAACACTCCCGATGATATTATTAAAAACTTTGTTAAAAAAGCGTACGAGTGGATGAACGGCACAGCACAGGCAGATGATATAACGTTTGTAGTGATTCGGGTTAAATAAATTTTTATAAGTGATAATTAAAAGGAATTTAATGTTTAGAAAAAATAAAGTGTCTCCATCATTTAGCTGGATAATTAGCTATTTAATTATCGCATTTAGTTTATCATCTATTAATTTCGGACAACAACGAAACTACCTGTTTGAAAATATCTCGGTGCCCGAGGGACTCTCGAATTCAACGGTCAATTATATTTTTCAGGATAGTAACGGCTTCCTTTGGATTTCGACAGCAGATGGGCTTAATAGGTATGATGGAAATAATATAAAAGTATTTAAAAACGACCCGAATGATTCCACTACGATTCCAACTAATGATTGTTCCGCAATAGCAGAGGATGCAGATGGATTTATATGGGTCGGTGTTTCTAGGAATGTCATTACAAAGTATGATCCGAAAAATGAAACCTTTCAAAGTTATCGCATAGAAACTGCAGGTGTGATTAACATATCATACTTTTATTCCGCTCTTTTCGATTCTAAAGGAAATTTATGGTTCGGATCCACAAATCACGGAATACAAAAATTTAATAGATCAAAAAATAAATTTGAACAGGTTCGTCTTGAAGTTTCTAATAATAATGCTCAGTGGGGTAATATCTACAGTATAGTTGAATTAAGGAATGGGAATATTTTAGTTGCTGATTATGGAAGCGGTATTAAGACATACAATGAAAAAATGAATGTTTTTCAGTCGTACTACCTCAAGACAAATTTCAGTCCGAATGAAATCCAGGTAATTTATGAAGACGCATCCGGGAATATTTGGCTTGGTGGTAGAAATCAATTAATAAAATATTCACCATCTTTTTACACGCTGGATGATTACGATCTATCCAGCTTAATTAAAAATCCCACCAATTACGATAACGTTACAGGAATATCCCAGGATGATGAAGGATATTTGTGGGCTGGGGTCTATTCTCAAGGACTTTATAGAATTGAACCTAAAACAAAGAACATTCAGAAATTTGATTACAATATTTATGAACTAAACAACTTCGGCCGAAATATTATTTCGAATATTTATAAAGACAGATACGGAGTCATCTGGATTGGCATTTGGGGAAAGGGTGTAACAAAATTTGACCCGCTTCGAGAACCGTTTAATTTCTATAAGTTTATCACCAATGATATCGCAAATTCTAATGAAAATTTTTCAACCGTAATTGCGGGTTCATATCAAGGCAAGGAATTAATAGTCGGAACGTCTGAGAAGGGTTTGTTTACTTACAACCTTGAAAATCAAAAGTCCAATAAATTGAATTTCAATCCTGGCAAATCTACTGTTTCGAATGAGAAGATAAATATCCAGGGTCTTGCTATTGATAATGCGGGGAATACATGGTTCGCATATAATAATCTCGGTCTGCATAAAATTGATAAGAATAATTTGTCAAGTACTATTAAATCACCTAATGAAAATAAAACTTCAGTTTATTATATAAGCTCAATAAAAATAGATTTGTTGGATAATATCTGGATGGCATCAAGACAGGGATTTGAGAAATATAATCCCACCCAAAATCAATATACACTTTTGCCTACGATTATGAATAAAATGATGAGTGAAGGTCTTAAAGAAAGAATACATAAAATATCAGAATCTGGTGATCCAATAGCTTCCATATTAAAAGTTGGTGAAGCATCTAATTTAGAAAAAACATTCTCCTTGCAACACGATAAAAAAGTTTTGATAATCTGTGTTGGTGAAGGTGAAATGAATGTTGGTTTGGGTGTTACAGATGCCGGATCACTTTTGACCGAAGATGGAAAAACAATCTGGTCAATGAATAACTTATTTAAAACATTTAATGACGGTGGAGCATTTAAAAACCGTATTGCGCTTGGGTGTTTGAATCTGAAAAAGGGTGATTATAAAATATCATTTGCTACAGACGTTGGACATTCCTACGGAACCTGGAACGCAATAGCACCTCCAGATTCTAATTGGTATGGAATTCAGGTTTTGAGTTTGAACGAGTCTGATTATAAAATCATTAACGACATGAATGAAAAAGAAATTAATTCTGATAAATTTATGCCTATGGAAGTTGGAACATGTATTGAATTTAGTAAAAGATTCAACAACGTTCTCTGGTTAGGCTCTACGATTAGTGGATTTTTTAAGTATGATCTAGCAACCGGAAATTTTAAGCAGTACAATTTTGACCCGAAAAATATTTTTTCCCCCAATAATTATATTAATTGCATTTTTGAGGATAGTAAAGGAATCGTTTGGATTGCGACAGCAAATAGTTTATTAAGATTTGATCCCGAAACTGAAAAAATTGACAAGTATGATCAAAAAGATGGACTGCCATCTAATCAAATTAATTCTATTGTTGAAGATCTTGAAGGAAATCTTTGGATAAATACTTCTGCCGGATTGTCCAAGCTCAATAAAAATAATCAAAAGGACAAATGGAACTTTGTCAATTTTGATACGCGCGATGGACTTCAAGGATTCACCACAAGCATAGCAAGCTGGATAAGTAAAGATGGTGAGATATTTTTAGGTAGCATTGATGGCATTACTTATTTCTATCCGGGAAAAATAAATGAAGTAAAACCAGATATTGTTATTCAAGACATAAAAATTTCCGATGTGTCTCTTAAATCAGATTCATCTGTTATGAAGCTGGAAAAAAGTATAATTAAACTTGATGAGCTTGAGCTTTCATACACGCAGAATAACATATCTTTTGAATTTGCTTCCATTCATTTTTCAAGACCCGAAAAAAATAAAATTATTTACAAGCTGGATGGGTTTAATGATCACTGGATAGAAGCAGACAGAAATTTTGCTTATTACACTAATCTAAACCCTGGCAAATATACCTTAAGAGTAAGGGGTTCAAACGGTGATGGAATCTGGAATGATGAAGGAAAATCTATTCGAATAATCATTAATCCGCCATGGTGGAGAACTACCTCTGCTTATGTTGGATATTTTTTCTTATTCGCTGGAGTAGTCTTTGGAATAGATCGGTTTCAAAGAAGAAGAATTTTAACAAAAGAACGTAATGCTGCAACAATTAAAGAAGCTAATTTGCGAGCACAGCTTGCTGAAGCGGAAAACGAACGGAAGTCAAAAGAATTAGAAGAAGCACGCCAGCTGCAGCTATCTATGCTTCCGAAAAGTTTACCACAATTACCGCATCTTGATATTGCTGTTTATATGAAAACTGCTACTGAAGTTGGCGGTGATTATTATGATTTTAATGTTGCTTTGGATGGAACCTTAACAGTTGTTCTCGGCGATGCTACCGGACACGGAATGAGGGCCGGAACGATGGTTACTTCTGCAAAATCTTTATTCAACAGCTACGCAGCAAATCCGGATATACTTTTTACATTTCGTGAAATGACAAGATGTATTAAGCAAATGCAGTTTCAGTCCCTTGCAATGAGTATGATGATGCTTAAAATCAAAAACAATAAACTTCTGATGTCCTCTGCGGGTATGCCGCCTGTTTATGTTTTCCGAAATAAGCATAAAATAATTGAAGAATATTTAATCGAAGGAATGCCGCTAGGATCAATAGATAATTTTCCTTATGAGCTAAAGGATCTGCAATTGTTTGCCGGTGATACAATATTATTAATGAGCGACGGTTTCCCTGAACTTCAGAATGTTAATAAAGAACTGTTTGGGTATAAGCGTGCAAGGAATTCATTTGAAGAAGTGGCAGAAAAAGAACCTGAGAAAATTATTGAATATCTGAAAAATGAAGCTGACCGGTGGACCGATGAGAAAGAGCCGGATGATGATATTACGTTTGTTGTAATAAAGGTTAAGTAAATTACGAATGACTTTTTAAATTTGTGCTAAACAATGTTCAAAATTATACTATATTCCAAATGCCCTAAACTGTTTTAATAAAAATTTAATAATATATTTAGAAAGAATATTAATGAAGGAAAATATAAAACTAGAAGTCAAGCTGCCTAACATCCCGGATGTTGAGCTGGTTGCTGTTGAAAGCCTGCAGGTTATGGGCAAACATTTTGGCATTTCCGATGATAAAATCGGTGAGGCGAAAATAATTGTCACCGAAGCGATTATAAATGCACTTGAACATACGCGAGACGACAAACCCTTTGTTAACGTAGAGTTTGATATGGGCAAAGAAAAGCTGATTATACTTGTAACTGATTTTGGTCCGGGCTTTGAACCCGAAAAAGTTGAAGACCCGCAAATTGCAGATAAAATTCACAGCACGCACAAGCGCGGGTGGGGACTTAAACTAATGAAGTCTATGTCCGATGATCTGATCATTGAATCGGGTCCGAATGGAACAATAATTACAATCATAAAAAAATTAATCTAACCGGAGATATTTAATGAGCACAGAATTTAATTTGATTTCAGAATTACAGGATAAAACCCTGATTATTAAAACAGAAGGATATATAAACAATGCAGGCGGCGAAAAAATTGTTCAAGAACTTGAAAAGCATACCGGCGTAAATAAACTTATTCTGAATTTAGAAAAATCAAAGGTTGTTAACTCTATTGGTATTTCACATCTGATAGAGGTTATTGAAAAACTAAATCAAGTTAATGGTAAACTGATTTTTACAAATCTTGACCCTACAATAGAAAAAACATTTTCCATAATGGGGTTGTTTCAGTTTGCAGGAAAAGCTGATTCAATTGACTCTGCACTTAAATAAAAGCAACGTTGGAAAAAAATTCTTTAGTTGAAAAGCTGACCTTACAATCAGAGTCCTTTCAGGAAGGATTTGAAATTCTTTGTAAGTCGTTCAGCTTTGAAGAGATGACAAAGAACTTTCTGCATTTGCTGCGGGGAAATTTTATCAGCACCAGAATTCATCTGTTTCACAAGGCAACCAAGGATTCTGATTGGAACAGTATTCAATCGCAGGAAAAATTCAGTGACGCTGATTTTTCTCTGCTTTCACTTAACAGTCCAACTCCTATTAAATATTTCAATGGTGAAAAATATAATGCGGTTGTGGTGCTTCCTTTGTCTGATTCTTCTTATCTGGGAATACTTATTGGGGGAAAACTGGATGGCAGCGAATTAAATGATTTTGATAAGATCACTTTGCAAATACTGCTTCAGGTTTTCGACAGCGCACACAAGTCATTCATAAACCAGAAAAATGAAAAGAAATTAATTTTTGAACTGAATGAGAAAGTTCTTCAGCTAAATAATTTAATTGATACCGGGATCGAGCTCTCCAAATACGAAAATCAAACTATAATATTTGAGCTTGCCCTCGGGCGCATTGTAATTTTAACAAATGCGTCATCTGCACTTATAAGTATTTCCGATAACAAAAATGTCTCCCTTGAGAAACAAATTACATTCCCTCAAAACATTTCGCCCGAAAATATTTTAAGCAGCCCGCATAAAACTGAGTCTTCTTTTGATTTCAACAACAAGTCTTATCGTTTAGTAATTTCTGAAAAGGAAACACGCAAGGGAACAACTTCGTTTAATGATTTAGATGAGATGCTTCTCCAGGCGGTGTCAAGACAGGTTAGAGCTTCACTTGAAAACGATTTTCTGTTGAAACAATCGCTTGAGAAAGAACGTATAGAAAAAGAACTTAATCTTGCTGCGGCAATCCAGCAAAAGATTATCCCGGAGAAATTGCCGAAGATAGCTGGTTATCAATTGGCCGGGATTAATATTCCGTCGCGTGAAGTTGGTGGTGATTATTATGACTGCTTCGATCTAGGTGAGGATAAATACGCATTAATAATGGCTGATGTTGCCGGGAAAGGAATTTCTGCGGCGCTGCTTGTAAGCACATTGAATGCCGCTCTTCACGCTTACCTTGAATTCAATCTGCCGCTGACCGACCTTGCAGATAAGCTTAACAAGCTTATTTACAAAGCTTCGCCGCCTGATAAGTACATAACATTTTCAATTGTTGTGCTGGAATCAAAATCAGGAACGCTTGACATTTTAAACGCCGGGCACAATCCCGCTTTGCTGTTACGAAAGGATGGAACACTTGAGCAAATCGAAGCCGGCGGTATTGGATTAGGAATGCTTGATTTAGGAATTCCTTATTCCGGACAGACTCTTTCAATGAATTCAGGAGATAAATTATTTTTATATACAGACGGCATCCCCGAGGCAATGAATATTAATGAAGAAGAATATTCAGAGCAAAGAATGACCAACTTTTTTAAAGAAAACTCCGAACGACCTGTTGATGAATTTATCAGACTCTTAGTTGAGGATGTGAAAAGGTATGCCGGAGAAGCAGAACAGAGTGATGATATTACTTCGATGATTCTTAAAAAACTTTGATTCGGTGAGAATTATATAATTCGCTGATAACCAGTCTTTCGGCGGGTCGGTTTAACGAAGTAGAACCATCTTCCCCGTTTGGATAAAAGAACCGGCGATCAACTGATAGAAATAAGTGCCACTCGATAATCCCGTCCCATCAAATTCAACTTCATAACTTCCTGCCGGTTTGTATTCATCAACGAGAGTTACAATCTCATTCCCCAATAAATCATATACTTTCAAGGTTTGCCAACTACCTTCTGGCAACTCCCAACTGATTTTGGTCCCCGGGTTAAATGGGTTTGGATAATTTTGATGTAATTGAAAATACGGTGGGTTTAAACTTTGAATGTCATCTGTCCCAACCACTGTGCCCATACTGGATTTATAAAGTTTTCCGATGAATCCTGTGCTACCACCTGTGGAACCTACACACCAAACATCAATAGAATCAGATGATCTCATTACAACATCATAAGAAAACATCTCGGCAGATGTATTTATATCCAGCGACCATGTCGAGCCGCCGTCAGTAGTTACATAAATTCCTCCAGCTTCTTGATAAAGATTTCCCCCGAATGCTAAACCAAGAGTATCGTCGAAAAGTTTTACCGCCCGAATTGGATATGGAAAATTATAAAGCCGCTGACTCCAGCTTTGCCCACCATTAATCGTTCTATGCACCCAGCCTGATACGGGCGTACTTATTTGTCCACCTCCGGTCATTCCAATTAATAAGTTATCCAGAAAATCCACACCACCATCAAATACAGCATCGGCGGGGGGCCCGGATGTCCAGTTAATACCGTAATCGGAACTATGAGCCAAATGAATTCCTGTTGTAAAAATATTCCCGCTGGTATCGGTATCTACGTTACCGGCAAACCAGCCGAGGTCAGAATTAATCTGCACATAAGTCCATGAAGCAGTATCCTTGCCGCCACTATTTGTATAGTGCATTCCACCTGAAAATTCAGCAGAAACTATTCCTCTATTACTGTCGAAAAAGTGAATATGAGAAAGCCAGCCCACTCCGCTTGGTACGGTAAGAACAATATCATTCGTCCACGTACTTCCTCCATCAAAGCTCCATCTAACAACTCCCGAATGAATATTCCCCTGGTTATTAAAACCCGAAATAACAACCGTATCGGCAGTTAATGCGTCCACACCGTACCAATAATACGGGAAGCCAAGATTCATAACACCAGCCCAATTTTCTCCTCCGTTGGTAGTTTTGTAAACGGCACCGAGTTCGGTTACAATGTAACCGACCAACGGATTAGCAAAAGAAACATCTTTAAATACTTTGCCTGTCAGTGAGAATTTTAATTCCCAATTAAAGGAGCTTGCTTTAAATTTAGAATCGGATGTGTTCTCCCTATCAGGTTCATACGGATAATTCATTCTTGAAGACGGAACGACTTTTAAAATGTTCCCTTTTTGATTCTGTACGATTACATTTTTATAATCAGGTTCGAATTGCAGCTGCATTGTCTGACAGTAAACATTGAATGGTACGAGAAGAAGAAAAGAATAACGTACAACTTTTAATAAGAAAAAAATGTTGGAATTCATTTTAAACCTTTTCTTGTGCAAGAAAGATCGGGTGCGAATTCCGAAGAATTTCGCACCCTTTGTGCATCCTGCGGGACTCGAACCCGCGACCTGCTGATTAAGAGTCAGATGCTCTACCAACTGAGCTAAGGATGCGGGGCAAAATTAAGGAAATTTTATAAGGTGTGAAAGAAATTCTAACGGGGAGCGGGCCATTCCCCATTATAATTTATGCTGAAATCAGTGTTAAGTATCTGTCTTTAACTTTTTTTCAACTCGGGCGGATTTTTCAACTCGTCAAGAAAATCATAATATACTTTCATAATTTCTGTTTTCAGAAAACCAGATTGCATTTCATAATCTGTATACTTATCAAAAAATCTGTGGGCCAGTTTTGAGAATAATATTTCCGTAAGAATTGCTGCTATTTGTTCCTTTGATTGCTCCATTGCTTACCTTATTTAATTTGATTAAAAACCACTAAAGAAATGTTTTGATTGCGCTCCCGATTACAACATCAATAATACCATTGGTTATTTTGGTGATTCGAATCTTTGACAAACCTAATTGTTTAAGAGCCTCCATTTCAGCAAGATCCTTTTTTCCCTTCAGTAGGAATTCAAAATCTGTTTTGCTCAGTGCACCAGCTGCAAGCCCATCTGTCCATCTTGTAAGATCATTTTTGGCTTTATCTATAAAGGCGTTTCCATCCTTAAGGATTTCGTCTTTGTACTCGTCAAGATTCTCTTTTGCAAAATCCAGCAAATCATTTTTAACAGTCATTACAAAGTCGTTGAATTTTGGCATATAATTGTCCTCTATTTTAATTCCGATGGGTCAATTTTTCCACTTTCGAGACCGATGATAGTATCAAAGGCATCGCTGACTAGTGTTTGCATTTCTGTTACAAACATTTCAGAGAGCGTGTCCTCGGTTTCCCATCGTTTTAGAAATCCACCGAGAAGATTTCCTTTTTCATCAATCAATATTTCCCATTGCCGAGCAGATATTTCGTTATCCGGCCTGCCTTTAGAAAATTCGAATGCTTTTGTTAGTTCAGTTTTCAGGTGAGTTACGTCTTCTTCGTAATCATCATAAGGCGAAGTAGCAAAAGACATAAGTTCAATAGATTCAACTTTCAAATCTACCGCCTGTTTATATGCTTCGGGACTAAAGACAGATATAGAAGTACAAGAGTTAAAAACTAGGTATGAAATTACAAATAGAACAGATAGGAGCTTCAGGTTGATTTTATTTACTTTCATAAAAATTTACTTCGAGAAATTAATGCCATGTAAGAAAATCTGTTTGATATGAAACTTTCTTTCATGCTGTAATGAAACCGATAAAATTATTAGATAGATTTTCTTGTTTTAT
>Ga0208980_10003125_pt1 | contig 10041 bp, 11 predicted proteins | sample WetSurMetagenome_3_FD_187993 | JGI IMG/M metagenome (GOLD analysis project Ga0208980, IMG submission 187993) | Wetland microbial communities from Twitchell Island in the Sacramento Delta, sample from surface sediment Aug2011 Site A1 Bulk (version 2) | ecosystem: Environmental > Aquatic > Marine...
GTGCGTGCCATGCAAGAGCGGCATGCGCTCGGCTCCGCCCGCCTCCTGGCCACCCGCGGCCCCCAGCTTGACGTCGGGATACGGCTCCAGCCTTGCCCGCCGCGATCTTCGAAGGCTATCCATGGGACATAAACGTTGAAGGCCTCGAAGTGGGTCGGGGACGTCAGATTGAGGTTGTAGTCGGCGTACTCCGGAATCGCCGGCACCGGGACCTCGCCCTCGTAGCAGTCGCTCTCGCGCTGGTCCCAGAACTCGATCTCGGCCAGCCGACGATCAGCGATCGGCTCCGTTCGCTCGAACGTGAACTCGGCGCAACGTTGGTGCAGCGGCAAGGGCGCGGCGTGACACTCACGCCCGAAGGTGAAGCCTTCCTCTCTTACGCGCAACGCACGCTCGACGTGTTGAAGCAGGGCAAGGAAACGGTGCATGCCGCGCATACCGGATCGGGCGGACGCGTCAGCATCGCGGTGACGGTGACGGCAGGCGCGTATCTCTTTGCTCCGGCGCTGGTCGCCTTTCAACACGAGCATCCCGACATCGACGTGCAGGTGCGATCGGCGCATTCGTGGGAATCGCCCGGCTTGCTGCTGGACGATGTGGTGCAGCTGGCGTTGATCTCCGGCCCGATCGTTCATCCGCAGATCGAGACCGTACAGACCTTTCGATCGAAATTGATCTGCGTGGCGGGAGCAGATCGATCGGGTGCGGTAAGCCGATCGGATTTGGCGACGGATCGCTTGCTGGTCTCATACTGGGGACCCGCGTATCAATCATTCCTCGAAGAAGTCAAAGCCAGCGCCAGCGACGGCGGCAAACAGTGGATGGAGATCAGCCCGGTCGAATTAGTGAAAGGCATGTTGATCGCGGGTGTAGGCGTGAGCATCATTCCAGAAATCTCGGCGCGGCTGGAATTGCAAGCCGGCACGCTGATCGAACTGCCGCTGCGCGATGCGGCGGTGCCCGCTTGGCAGATCGCGCTCATCCGGCGCAGCCATCGATCGCAGCCGCGCGCCGCCGCCGCGCTGGCCGACTCGTTGTTGAAGCACCTCACTCCGCCAGCTTAATGTCATCGTTACTCGACTGTAACCCTTTACCAGTTGCTTCGACCTGGGATAAGGGGTATACTAACGTGGGTTTGCACTTATGCCAGAGTATCGTGTTCAAGTCTTAGAAGATATCCTGCGTCGCCTGCACAAAAGCGTCGATGGCTTGCATGGCACGGTCGTCGTGAGCATCGAAGGTTTTGTCGTCGCTGCTTATTCGGGCGAAGGCCGCTCACGCACCAGCAATCCGGTCGATAGTCCGCAAATCGCGGCGATGGCGGCAGCCATCATCGCACTGGGCGAGCGGGTGCTGGGTCGCCTGGCACGCGGCGAGATCGATCGCATTTTGCTGGACGGCACAGAGGGCGGCATCATTGTGGTGCCCGCTGGACCGGAAGCTGCCGTGGCGACGATGGTGAACAAGGACGCCAAGCTGGGCCTGGTGATGCACGAGTTGCGGCGCAGTTCGCGCGAAATCTACAAGGTGCTGGTGAGAACGGCCGAAGAAGAAAAGGTGCGGTAAATCAAACGCCCGATCGAGTTGATCGGGCGTTTTCGTTTTTTCGTGCAGCAGCGACGGCTCCGGTCGGCGTCCTCGCCGTCGGGAGCAACCTCACGTGAGAAACTCGGTTTCCATTTGTCGTCACCGTTGTGTTGCCACGTAGTGCAGCAGCGCGCGCGCCAGCAGTGTATCGGCGTGAGCGCGATGGGCATTGGGCAGATCGAGTCCACACTGTGCGCGGGCATCGTCCAGGCTGTGCCAGCGATAGTTCCCCGCGCGCGAATTCCAATCCCCGCGAAATTGCGCGTACAACTTCATGATGCAGAAGTGACTGATCGCCGTTGACCAGCTGAGGTGGTGCGCCAGATGCGACTGTTTCAGCAAGCGCACATCGTATTCCGCGTTGTAGATGGCGATGCGGCGCATGGTCAGCAACGTTTCGATTTGCGGCCAGAGTTCTGACCACATCGGCGCGGCACTGACCATAGCGTCGGTGATGTGATGGACGCGCGTCGCATCCGGCGGAATCTTTACGGTAGGCTTGACCAGCGATTGAAACGCGATCGATCCGTCGTGCTCGAGCAAACAGATCTCCACGATCTGATCGGTATCTTTCAAGCCCGTTGTCTCGGTGTCGAGGTAGATCGGCTTTTTGTTCAATTCGATCTGCGCCTGGGCGATGGCTGCCCGGCGATCGTGTTCACGTCCCATGACTCACCTCCGGTCTTCCAGAGTATAATCCTATCTGGAGAAAAGAGCATGCCCACCGACTTTCAAGTTGGCGACATCGTGCGCCTGCGCAAACCGCATCCCTGCGGCGGCACCGACTGGGAGATCGTGCGTCTCGGCGCCGACATCGGCCTGAAGTGCCAGACCTGCCAGCATCGCGTCCTGCTGACGCGCCGCGAACTGGAAAAGCGCCTCAAGACGTTTGTGCCGCGCGCGCAACCGTAGAAACCGGGATTCTCGCGCGCACGGCAAAGCCGATTCGGGCGTGGAGAAAACCGGTTTCGCATCTCTCATGCTATAATCCGCGCGCGGAAAACCGGAACGGAGCCAAGGTATGCCTGAACCGATCAATGACGATCCAATGACAGCGCTGCAGGCCATGCGACGGGCGCTGTCATTGTCGTCTTTCCCGATCGGGATTCTAACACTGGGCATCCCTTTTTACGGCGCCGGCCCGCTGAATCTTGATTCCGTTCAAATCGGCATCCTCGTTAGTATTTATGCTCTGATGATGCTGCTCATGCGGCCCTTCGTCGGTCCGGCGATGGACCGTTACGGGCGGCGGCGATTCTTCCTCGCCGGCTTGACCCTGCAGATTTTCTCTAACGCTTTCTTTGCTATTGGCAGTTCTTACGACTGGCTGTTCTGGGGTCGTTTGACGCAGGGCGTGGCCGCCGGCTTGCTCTGGCTCAGCGCCTATGCCATCACCGCCGACTTAGCCGCCAAGAGCCATGCCGGCAATATGTTTGGCGCAGTGGAAGAAATGCTGGCGCGCGGCGGCCTGTATGGCGCGCTGCTGGGCGCCCCGCTCTTGCTCGCAACTAATTTCGCGCAGTGGGCGTGGACGACCATGTTTGTGATCTACGCGGGCTTGAACGTCGTCGGCTTGTGGGTCGCCATCAAGCGCGTGCCCGAGACGTGGCAAAGACCGCCGCAGTTGGCGCCGGCTCACACCCCCGTCATCGAACGCACCCGCATTCAGCAGTTCTTGAATGCTGTGCCGCAACAACTCTGGCTGCTGGCCACGATCGTGGTGTGCACATCCACGGCCAAGTCCGGCCTGGAACCGGTGCTCATTCAGTATGTGCAGAAGACCGTGACCTCTAACGCGGCGCTGGTGGCGCTGGCCTATATCCCTTCGGCCGTGGTCTTTGCTTTTCTGCAATCGCGTCTGGGCAAAGTATCCGATCGAGTGGGCCGCCGCAAGCCCGTCGCCGCCGGGTTGTTCGTCAGCGGATTATCCAGCGCCCTCGTGCCAGTCATAACCCTGTTCATGACGTGGATCGGCAAGTTCGTGTTGCTGCCGCTCTCTGCTTTTTGGACTGCCGAGGCGGTGGGGTTTAGCGCGGCGACTCCCGCCGAGCAAGCGCTGGTGGCCGACCTCTCCGACGCCAAGACGCGCGGCCGATCGTTCAGCGTATACACGACCGCACTCAGCATCGGTCAGGTGATAGGCCCGACGCTGGGTGGCTTTCTCTACCGCGACGTTGCGCCGGGCGCGCCGTTCTACTTCAACACCATCGTGCTGTGGGCGGGCGCCGCCATCATGATGATATTCATTCACGAGCCACGCCGCCACGTGGCGGCGGCCACGGTCGAAACCCTGCCCCACGAGCCTCCCGCTCAATGGCCCAGTGGTGGAGGCAAGTAACTTCGCCGCACTTCCTTTCCACAGGTGGCGCACCGCCAGCAGAAGGAGGCTGAGGGATCATCATGGCTGATCAATCCGTGAAACTACTGTTTCTGTTTGCCGATGTGGGCGGCGGACATCGCGCGCCGGCGCAAGCCGTGCGCGAAGCGCTGCGCCGCACCGTAGGCCATGCCGCACGTGTCGAGCTGATCGACATGCTGGCTGACTATGCGCCGTGGCCCTACAATCGCGGACAAGAAACGTATACCAAGACCGTGCGCTTTGCGCGCCCCTTCGAGCAGCTGATCTATCACGGCCTGAACGGCCGCCGCCGTATGCGGTTAGGCTCCAGCATCATGTGGCGGCCCATGCGGCGCGCCACGCACGAGCTCATGGCCGATCATCCTGCCGACCTCGTCGTGACGTTTCATCCCACGTACAGTTATCCGCTGACGTGGCTGAAGATTCCGTGCGCCTTCGTCTTCACCGATCTGATCACCAATCACGCGTTGTGGTGCGCCCCCGGCGCGCAGCGCTACATCGTGCCGACCGAATTAGCGCGCACCGGCGCGTTGAACCACGGCCTGCCGCCCGATCGCGTGAGTGTCACCGGCCTGCCTGTACATCCACGCTTTCTCGATCCCATTCCCGCTCACGAAAAGATTTGCCAGAAACTGGGCATGGATTGTCGCAAGCCCATTATCTTGCTGGCCGGCGGCGGCGAAGGACTGGGCCGCGTGTATGACATCGCTTATGCCGTCGGACAATCGGACCTCGACGCGCAGCTGGTCATCATCACCGGGCGCAATCAAAAATTGCGCGAGCAATTGGAAGACATCGATTGGGCATTGGACACGAAGATTCTGGGGTTCACGCGTGACATGCCCGATTGGATGGCCGTGTCGAGTGTGCTGATCACCAAGTCAGGCTCGAACACGCTGGCCGAAGCGCTGGTGCGCGGCCTGCCGATGATCCTGTTTGAAACTGTCGGCGAGCAAGAGCGACACAACCCGCAGTACATCGAGTATTCCGGCGCCGGCGCGTATTGCCCAAAGCCCGCCAAAGTCGTCAACACGCTGCGCGAGTGGTTGTCGAATCCCGAGCAGTTGAAGTCGCTATCGGACAATGCGCGCCAGATTTCGCGTCCGCAGGCCGCGTTTGATGTGGCTAAGATCGTGCATGATTTGGCACTCCAGTTGAAAGAAGGCAAGACCGCATGATCTCAATTGATTTTGCCCGCTCACTTTATCCGGCCGAGGCTGATTCGGCGCACGATTTCGATCACGTCCTGCGGGTGGTCGCCATGGCCGATCGGATTGCGCAGGCCGAAGGAGCCGATCGGGGCGTGGTGCAGGCCGCCGCGCTGCTGCACGACATCGGATTAGATGAAGGCCGCGCGGGACATGAGACCTCGGCGGCGAAGCGGGCCACCGAGATTCTGCGCGAACATGGTTACGACGAAGTTTTTTGCAGCGCCGTCGCGCACGCGATTGAGTCGCACCGCTTTCGCGCGGGGCCGACGCCGCAAACACTGGAAGCGAAAGTGTTGTTCGACGCAGACAAGCTGGACGCCATCGGCGCGATCGGCGTGGCGCGGGCCTTTGCCTTTGGCGCGCATCGCGGGCAGAAGCTGTGGGGCATCGTCCCGCCCGATTACGTCGATCAGCCCGCAGGCGCTGATCCGAGCCAGCACACCGCCGTCCACGAATTTCACGTCAAACTCAGCAAGATCAAAGATCGCATGTTCACCGCCACCGGCAAACAGATCGCCGCCGAGCGGCACGCCTTCATGATCCAGTTCTACGAGCAGCTCGATCGAGAAGTCAAAGGCTCCGCCTAGATCGCGCAGCACGTTCCGCGGGAGATCAGTGACCAGACCTCGACCACCGCGCCGCATCAATTTTCTAAAAATCACCTATGCCCTGGCCGGGTTAGTGGTGTTTATCCTGGCCTTGCAATTGATGAAAGCGGGCGCGCGGCAATTGGCACCGGTGGTCGAAAATCTGGCGCTGGTGCAGACGCCGGTGCAAGCTTTGGGCCTCGGCTGGCTGGGCGCGTATCTGGTACTCAGCGGCTCGCCGGTAGCAGCCGCAGCGCTGGGGCTTTTCAACGGTGGCGTACTCACCGAGCTGCAAACATTCATGATGATCAACGGCTCGCGCATGGGATCGTCGTTCATCATCTTGTTTGTCGGCTTCCTCTACATGGTGCGCGGCCACGAATCCAAGCGCAGCCTCAGCATCGGCCTGCTATCGATGTGGACCACATGGACCACCTACGTGCCCGCCATGCTGCTGGGCACTTACCTGTTGAACAGCGGCGCGCTCTCGTCCCTGCATTTTTCGGCGTCTGCCGAATTAGCCTCCTTCGTCGATGCGATCTTCAATCCCATCGTGACGTGGATTACGGGCTGGGCGCCGGGACTGCTGACCTTTGTCGTCGGCGTGCTGGTGATCTTGCTGGCCTTCAACCTGATCGATCGCGCCCTGCCCGAGCTCAAGTTGACCGGCAGCGAATTTGGCGAAGCGCCCAGCTTACTGTTCCGCCCCATCGTCATGTTTCTGATCGGCAGCGCGATCACCGCTGTGTCCATGTCCGTCTCCGTCTCCGTCAGCTTGCTGGTGCCGCTCTCGGCGCGCGGCTACATCCGGCGCGAGAACGTCATCCCCTACATCATGGGTGCGAACATCACCACCTTCATCGATACGCTGGTGGCTTCGCTGTTCATGAACAATCCGGCTTCGTTTACGATTGTGCTGGTGGAGATGCTCAGCGTCACGATTATTTCCATGTTGATCATGATCTTCATTTACCGGTTCTACGAGCGGCGAATCTTGAATGCGGCCAATCGCATCACGGCGACGCGGCGCGGCTTCAGCTTGTTCATGATCCTGATGGTGGGCGTGCCCATCGTGCTGCTGCTGGTGCCGCGCCTGTTTATCACGAGGTAGACCCATGAAGATACTGCTGTGCACTGATGGCTCGACTGACGCAACCCGCGCGGCGCGGTTTGGCCTGCGGTTGGCGCGGCGCGGCGTCGACTCGCTGCAAGTGCTGGGCGTGATCGAAGATCACGAGGATGCAGCGCGCTTGATTCAGAACGCTTTGCAGGCCTTGGGGGCCGAGCTGGATCCGATCGGGTTGGAGTACAACACCAAGACCCGGCACGGCCACGCCGCCGAGCAAATCCTCGACGAAGCCGTCGACTGGCAAGCTGATCTGATCGTCATCGGCCAGCTGGGGCGGCGCGGGCTGACACGTTTCATCATGGGCGGTACGGCCACACGTATCGTGCAATATGCGCGCTGCTCGGTGCTGCTAGTGAAAGGGCAGCGATCAGCTTTGCAGAAGATTCTGGTCTGCACGGCGGGCGGCGAGCCGGGTCTGCGCGATGTGGAAGTGGCGGGTCGCGTGGCCGCGCAAGCGCAAGCGAACGTCACGGTGCTGCACGTCATGTCGCAAGTGGCGCTCACCGAAAAAACATACCGACCCGATCTGGAAGCGCCGGCCAACGATCTGATGGCCCGCCACACACGCGAAGGCCAACATCTGGCAGCTGCGTTGAACGCGTTGAAGTCGGCGGGCGTGAGCGGTGCCGTCAAGGTGCGACACGGCCTGGTCGTCGACGAAATCGCGGTGGAGGCTCGCGACGGCGATTACGATCTGCTGGTCATCGGCGCACACCTGGCGCACGGCCTATCGCGCTGGCTACTGGACGACGTGACCGCGCACGTTCTGGAAGAAACGCAGCTGCCCGTACTGGTAGTACGCGGCGAACTCTAATCATTTTCTGACACAGCGCTTGCGATCATCTAACAGGCGTGGACTATATTCTAAGCGTACAAACCATTTGAGGAGGTGTGTCATGTCAAATGAAGTTGTGCGTTGGGAACCGTTCAATGAGATGGTCAGCTTGCGTGATGCCGTGAATCGCCTGTTCGAGGATTCGTTCATCCGGCCGGGCGCGTGGCCGCTGCCGTTCGATGGCGGTTTCAGCGTCCCCGCCGACATCATCGAGACGAAGGACAACGTCATCGTCAAGATGTCGGCGCCGGGCGTCAAGCCCGAAGACATCGACATCGCCGTGGTTGGCGATACGCTCACCATCAAGGGCGAGACTAAGAGCGAGGAGCAGTTCGAAGAGGGCAGCTACATCCGCAAAGAGCGCCACTTCGGCTCGTTCCAGCGGACGTTCTCGCTCCCGACGAGCGTGGCTTCCGATAAAGCCAAGGCCGAATTCGAGCACGGCGTGTTGACGCTGACGCTGCCCAAGGCCGAAGAGGCCAAGCCCAAGGCGATCAAAGTGACCATGAAGAAGTAGGTTGACCATCAAAGAAACCGGGTTTCTCGCAGAAGCCCGGTTTCTTTTTGACACACTGTCAATTTCTTTTTCACCCCGCCGACACATCCGCAACACATAGCACCCCGTTTCGATGACATCCGCCACTTGGCTTTACGGCTCATTTGAGCGATGTTTATCATGGCGTCTACGATCGGATCTGCGCGGCCCAGCCCACCCGATCGCGCCAACCGCCCGACGAAGACACGGCCCGTTTTCGCAGCGCGGCACAGTCGGCACCACTCGGAGGATCATGTTCAAGCCGATATTGTCGTTCCTCGACGGCTCGCAGCGGCAGCACCGCCTTCCAGAGCCAACCAGCCCATCTCGGCTGGTGCGTGCCCCTTCCTCGACGCGTTAAGCTTTGCGCTGAGCGAATCCCTTTGAAACAGGCCAACCAACTTATTTTTTAAGGAGGACCCATGCTCAAAGATGCACCTGTCTTTTCCACTGAAGAGCTGCTGGCCAAAGCTAAGCAGCCCGCCGCCGACGCGATGCGCCTGCATCCGTTCTATCACGGCAAAGTGCAGACCGCGCTGCGCTGCCGTGTGCGCGACTTCAACGACTTCGCCATCTGGTACACGCCGGGCGTGGCCGCGCCCTGCAAAGCGATTCAAGCGAATCCCGAACTGGTGTACGAGCACACCCACAAATGGAACACGGTGGCCATCGTGTCCGACGGCACGCGCGTGCTGGGACTGGGCGACATCGGCCCCAAAGCAGGCTTGCCCGTGATGGAAGGCAAAGCGCTGTTGTACAAGTACCTGGGCGGCGTGGACGGCTGGCCCATCATGTTGGACACCAAAGATCCGGACAAGATCATCGATACGGTGTTGACCATTCAGCCGGGACTCGGCGGCGTGAACCTGGAGGACATCTCGCAGCCCAAATGCTTCCGCATTCTGGACACTCTGCGTGAACGCGCCGAGATTCCGATCTGGCACGACGATCAACAGGGCACGGCCATGGTCACGCTGGCTGGCTTGCTCAATGCGCTCAAGATCGTTGGCAAAAAGATCTCGGAGGTCAAGATCGCCTTTATTGGCACTGGCGCCGCCAACGTGGCGTGCGCGCGCTTGATCTTCTCGACCGGTGCAACGCCGGCCCTATGCACGATGGTCGACAGCAAAGGCATCCTCAACAAGCAGCGCGTCGACATTGAGAAGCGCAAAGCCGAGTACGTCGATAAATGGAAGCTGTGCCAGATCACCAACGAAGAGCAGCGCGCGGGCGGCATCGCCGAGGCGCTGGTGGGCGCCGACGTAGTGATCGCGCTGTCAAAGCCGGGGCCGAACACGCTGCAAGCCGACTGGATCAAGACCATGGCGAAGGACGCGATCGTGTTTGCGTGTGCGAATCCGATCCCGGAGATTTGGCCGTGGGAGGCCAAGGCCGCTGGGGCCGCGGTTGTCGCCACAGGCCGATCGGATTTTCCGAACCAGGTGAACAACTCGCTAGGTTTCCCCGGCCTATTCCGTGGTACGCTTGATGTGCGGGCCAAGACCATCACCGATGAGATGTGCATGGCGGCCGCGCACGCCCTGGCGGATATGGCGGTGGCGAAAGGCTTGACTCCTGATTACATCCTACCGACCATGGACGAATGGGATGTCTTCCCGCGCGAAGCGGCAGCAGTGGCCGCGAAAGCCGTGGAACAAGGCCTCGCGTGCTTGCAGACGACCTATGACGAGGAGTATCAGCGCGCCGCGGCTATCATCAAGAATGCGCGTGACATGACGCAGCTGTTGATGGACGAGGGGCTGATTGAAATGAGCGACTGAAGACTTCGGAAGTTTTG
>Ga0208980_10003126_pt1 | contig 10040 bp, 7 predicted proteins | sample WetSurMetagenome_3_FD_187993 | JGI IMG/M metagenome (GOLD analysis project Ga0208980, IMG submission 187993) | Wetland microbial communities from Twitchell Island in the Sacramento Delta, sample from surface sediment Aug2011 Site A1 Bulk (version 2) | ecosystem: Environmental > Aquatic > Marine...
ATATCTCCTGTATGGAACCAGCCATCTTTATCGAAGGTGGATGCAGTCAGCTCAGGGTCATTGAAATAACCCAGCATAACATTGGGTCCCTTGCAGAGTATCTCCCCGTCATCAGCAATTTTAACCTCTACCCCCTCAATTGGAAGCCCCACGGAGCCAAGCAGGGCTTTGTCCTTCTCAGTCCGGTTAATTGTTATAACAGGTGATGTTTCAGTGAGTCCGTACATATTAATTATTTTTATTCCGGCAGCCCAGAATATTTTCTCAAGCCTGGCCTGCAGGCTTGCACCGCCACATCCCACTATCCTGACATTTCCGCCCAGAGCCTGTCTCCATTTTATGAAAATAAGCTTGTCGGCTAGCTTAAGCTTTCTTTCGTACAACCATCCGTTCCCTCCGAAGGGTTTGTATCTGAGGCCGAGTTTAACTGCCCAGAAGAATAAAGACCTTTTGATTCCTGTAAGTTTCTTCCCCTTTGAGATTATAACCTCGTAAAATTTCTCAATAACCCGGGGAACAGCATCAAATCCGTCAGCTTTGATCTCCTGCAGATTTGCAGCTATTGTTCCCATATTCTCGGCATAATAGATGCTGCTCCCGCTGTATTGTGTCTGGTAATTGCCCAGTCGCCCGCCGACATGACACAGAGGCAGGATGCTCAGGTACCTGTCTGATGGTTTCAGGTTAAAAACTGACGCGGCTGAAGTAAAATTACTTACCAGGTTACGGTGTGACAGCTTTACCCCTTTTGCCTTCCCGGTTGTTCCCGATGTATAAATGAGGGTGGCAAAATCTTCAGGTGTTATTGCGTTTTTAATCTTTTCAACCTCACCGCTTAATTTTTCCCTTCCCTGTTTTCCTGAACTGATTATCTCTTTCCAGTTCACCACTCCATCAATTTCGTCGAATGAATATATGTTTGCAGCCGGCAGGTGTTTCACGGCAGCAGGTTTAACAGCCCGTAAGAGTTTATGATCTGATATAAGAATAAGCTTTGCACCAGAATTTATAATAATATGTTCATACTCAGCAGTGTTAAGCGATGTGAAAACAGGCACATGCACCACCCCGATCATTGCCATGCCCAAATCTGCAAAATTCCATTCCGGACGGTTGTTCGATACAGTTATAATCCTGTCGCCTTTTTGAAAGCCGAGGACCACAAGCCCGCATGCGAAATTCCATGAATATTCAATATAATCGCCTGAACTGTATTTTATCCATTTACCATTATGTTTTCCGCAAAGTGCATCTTCCTTGCTGAAAAGCTCCCTGTATCTGTCGAGCAGGTCGAAATTCCTGGTTACAATCATAGAAAAAATATTTGCTGCAATTTACAAAATCCAATTAATAATCTGTAACGGCATCAGGGGGGTATTAATAGAGGTTGACATCAGTAACCTTTTAAACCTTTGCAAAGGTTTCAGGAAATATTAATTTTGTCTTGAGGACCCCTGAAACAATTCTCATTTATGAATGCAATGCCTTTTGTGGTTGGGGCAATTGTGATCTTCGCCCTGGCATACCGCTTTTACTTCTCTTTTATAGTCGCCAGGGTGGCTGTACAGAATGATCTGGCAGTTACACCTGCACACCGGCTTTTTGACGGGCAGAATTACTACCCGATGAACAAATGGGTGCTGTTCGGCCACCATTTTGCAGCAATTGCGGGGGCCGGACCACTGGTAGGGCCGGTACTGGCAGCACAGTTCGGTTTTTTTCCCGGTTTTTTATGGATGCTTGTTGGCGCGGTAATGGCCGGTTCAGTTCATGATCTTGTAATTCTTACAGCTTCGGTTCAGCACGACGGGAAATCGCTTGCGGAGATAGCCAGGGTGGAAATAAACAAAATAAGCGGTATAACAACTTCAGTGGCTATTATTATAATTATAATTCTTGCACTTGCCGGACTTGGACTTATAGTTGTCAATGCCCTTGCTGAAAGTTCATGGGGAACATTCACAATTGCTTCAACCATACCCATCGCATTGATAATGGGTGTCTGGATGTTTAAAGTTAGGGTCGGGAAAACAGCAGAAGCTACTGTTTTCGGAGTGATATTGCTGATCCTTGCAGTGGTGCTAGGCCGGTATATTCCCGGTTCCCAGTTTGCAGGATGGTTCACATTCAGTCATAAAACACTTACGATCCTTATTGCAGTTTACGGATTTCTCGCATCTGTGCTCCCTGTCTGGCTGCTTCTTTCACCACGCGATTATCTGAGCTCAATAATGAAGATATCTGTGATTGGGCTTCTGGCTGTCGGAGTCATAATTGTTGCACCCGAGATCAGGATGCCGGGTTTTACACAGTTTATCAATGGCGGGGGACCAATAATACCGGGAAAATTGTTCCCGTATCTTTTCATAACAATAGCATGCGGTGCAATTTCAGGGTTCCACTCACTTGTTAGCTCCGGAACGACACCCAAAATGGTGATGAAAGAGTCCAATATCAAGATGATCGCGGTCGGTTCGATGCTTACCGAGGGTATCATCAGTATTCTTGCCCTTGTAGCTGCAACCTCATTATTACCGCTCGACTATTTCCAGATAAATGTGCCTGTTGAAAAATTCCAGGCCATTCTTCCGCAGCTGCACGCTATGGGATTTACTGAGTCAAACCTTCCCGAACTCTCCGCTGAGGTGGGAGAAAAAATTGCAGGAAGAACCGGGGGTGCTGTGTCACTGGGGGTCGGAATGGCATATATTTTTTCAGCCATTCCGGGTATGAAAAGCCTTATGTCGTACTGGTATCATTTTGCGATAATGTTCGAGGCACTTTTCATCCTGACAACCATCGATGCCGGGACACGGATCGGCAGGTTCCTCCTGCAGGACGTAATAGGAAAAATTTACAAGCCATTCCGAAAAACAAGCTGGTTGCCGGGAAACCTTTTTGCAAGCGCACTGATTGTATTTGCCTGGGGTTACTTCATCTATACAGGAACAATTTCGACGTTATGGCCGATGTTTGGTACAGCCAACCAGTTGCTTGCCTGCATAGCCCTCACCATTGGTACCTCTTTCATTATAAACAGGGGCAGGGGAAAATATGCCTGGGTGACGATCATTCCGATGCTCTTCGTTGGTGTTACAACATTAACAGCCGGCTTCCTCAATATTAAAAACATATATCTGCCTCAGACAAAGGTACCTGAAACTTATGTACCGGGACTTATAAATCTCTTCCTGACCGTCTGTATAATAGTGAGTGTATTCGTAATTGTTTTTAACGCGATACCGAAGTGGTTAGCTGCATTCAGAAAAGGTCACTCACAGGAGGATGGCCGATGATAAAAGGGTTTAAAATTTTTTTTATGAACCAATGATCAGGTCTTGTGTTATTCTGATAACAATAATACGGTTCTGTCATGATAAATATTCCACCAACGGACAAAAAGAGGATAGTTATTGCAGGTTGCGGATTTGCAGGACTTACCCTTGCCAGGAAACTAAGGAATTCAGGATTCCAGGTCGTAATTCTCGATAAGCATAATTATCACCAGTTTCCACCTCTTTTTTACCAGGTTGCTTCAGCAGGGCTTGAAGAATCATCCATTTTATTCCCTATAAGGAAGGTGTTCCAACGATACAGCGATTTTCATATTCGCAAGGCTGAGGTTAAGGAGGTTGATCCTTCACGAAACCAGCTTAAGACCCTGGCAGGCACAGTAGACTATGATTATCTTGTACTGGCTCATGGCGCTACGAATTCATATTTCGGATCGAAGGAAATGGAGGAGAATGCCAAAGGGATGAAGACGATCGCCGAAGTTCTTGACCTGAGAAACACCCTCCTGATGAACTTCGAGCGCGCTGTCACGGCCCTTAACGAAGAGGAGAGGGATATGCATATGAATGTTGTTATTATTGGTGCAGGACCTTCAGGAGTCGAAATATCAGGCGCACTTTCGGAGATGAACAAATACATTATTCCAAAAGATTACCCCGAGCTTAAAGACAAAAAAGCAAATATTTATCTTATCGAAGCTGCTTCCCGCGTGCTTAACCTGATGTCGCAGAGATCTTCTGAAAAAGCCCTGGAATTTCTTCAGAAACACGGTGTTACTGTGATGACCAACACTAAAGCGATCGGGTGTGATGCAAAAAGTGTTACACTTAGCACAGGGGAACAGATCAATACCTCGTTGATAATATGGACAGCCGGAATAAGAGGAAACAGGGTCCATGGGCTGAACCCTGAATCGAGCATTGGCAATGGACGGATAATTGTAGATCGTTACAACAGGGTGAAAGGTTATATTAATATTTTTGCGCTCGGTGACATTTCTTTTATGACGGAGGAGAAGTATCCCAATGGACATCCCCAGGTAGCCCAGGTTGCAATTCAACAGGCAAGCCTGCTGTCTGAAAACCTGAGAAATGAAATAAGAAGGAAACCATTAAAGGAATTCAGGTACAGGGATCTTGGGACAATGGCAACTGTTGGCAAGAATCTCGCTGTGGTAGAATTGCCTTACATCCATTTCTATGGTATTTTTGCCTGGTTCGTGTGGATGTTCATCCACCTTATGAGCATAATCGGAGTAAGGAACAAATTGATAGTCTTTATAAACTGGGCCTGGAAATACTTTACATACGACCAGTCTTTGCGTCTTATCCTCAGACCCAAAGGGTGTGCATGATGACTGATTTGCTGTCGGATCATAACTTAAATGTGAGCTTTTGCTGATGAATAAAGGGCATGGGTTGATCAGCATTAAAATTAAAATCGGGAGAAAGTGATTCAGGATTATTTTTTTAACCCGATCAGCATTATATTTGAATATTGGTGAACCTTTCGAACTTTTTACCGGCGGAAATAAAAGATCTTAATTAAGGTTTCTTATGACCCTGACGATAGACAATATAATACTGATCGGATCTATTCTTCTGTTTGTAAGCCTGTTGGCGAGCAGACAGACGAAGTATGGAATCCCTATCCTGCTGCTGTTCCTCCTGGTTGGAATGCTGGCAGGGTCTGAAGGTCCGGGAGGAATCAGTTTTGATGATCCGGAAATTGCAAAATTCATAGGGGCCATCGCATTGAGCTTTATTCTTTTTTCCGGCGGGCTTGAAACAAAATGGCCGGATGTAAAACCTGTTATTTGGCAGGGAATTTCGTTATCAACCATCGGGGTTATTCTATCAGCCGTTACTATCGGAATACTGGTCTACTTTTTTACGGATTTCACATTTATTGAGGGCCTTTTGCTCGGATCAATAGTATCATCTACAGATGCCGCGGCCATCTTTTCGATCCTGAGATCGAAGAGTGTAGGCCTTAAAGGAAATCTGAGGCCTTTGCTCGAACTTGAAAGTGGGAGTAATGATCCAATGGCCTTTTTCCTGACACTCGTTTTTACCTATTTGCTTTCCGACCCGGAGGCAACATACATATCGCTGATCCCGCTCTTTTTCATGCAGATGATACTCGGTACCGTGATCGGCTATCTGATGGGCATCGCCATGCACAGGATACTCAACTGGATCAAACTTGAATTTGAAGGTCTTTATTCGGTACTGCTGATCACACTTGTGCTTTTTACATTTTCATTTTCAGAGTTTGTCGGGGGTAATGCTTTCCTCTCTGTCTATATTTCAGGATGCATCCTGGGGAACAGGGATTTCATTCATAAGAAAAGTCTCACCAAACATTTCGATGGACAGTCGTGGATGATGCAGATAATAATGTTTATTACCCTGGGATTACTTGTATTCCCCAAACAGATTCTGCCTTATCTTGGAATTGGGATACTGGTATCGGCACTATTGATTTTTGTAGCCAGACCATTGAGCGTATTTATATCACTCTCATTTTTCAGGCAGGATTTCAGGAAAAAGCTTTTCATCTCCTGGGTCGGCCTCAGGGGTGCTGTACCAATTGTACTGGCAATCTATCCTCTGACAGCCGGGGTTGAAAAGGCAAATATGATCTTTAACCTTGTATTCTTTATTTCAGTAACATCGATCCTTGTCCAGGGAACGACAATCCCGGTGGTCGCGAAATGGCTTAAACTGTCTGTTCCGGTAAACCTCAGAAAAAAATCGGCACTTGATCTTGAGATGGGATGGAAAACAAAATCATTGTATAATGTTGTTACTATTGAATCAGGATTCTGTTGTATCGGGAAAACGGTTGTTGACCTTGGTCTGCCGAACAGTATAATCATTGCCCTTGTTGAAAGGAATAATAAGTTTCTTGTATCCGAAGGGTCAACAAGAATATACCTCGGAGATAAACTCTATGTTATGGCCGATGATGCGAGGTCAATGGAAAAACTCCATGAACGTCTGGGGAAACCTGCAGGTGAAAAACAGATGCTTCCTTCCGATCATCGGAAAACAGACAACTTCATATGACCAGTGAACCAGGCAGTTAATAAATTCGTTTGTGTTCCTCACTTACGGCAATAAGTTTACCGAGCCGGTTGATCCTGGTCACCTCCTGTTTTGCACTCATAACCCAGTGAATCATTGTTTTGCGGTATGATGGAGACTGACCGGAGAAAAATTCCCATGCCCTCTTATTGTCCCTGAACATTAATTCGAGATGATCTTCCAGTTTTGCCGGTTCATTTTCGAAACTGTAAATTCCTGATCTATGGCCTTCCCGGTTATTGTATGCATCCAGTCCGGATTGTTTCATCATTCCTTTTTCACTGAGTTCCCTGACTTTGTTGATATTTACCCTGCTCCAGTTACTTGAAGATTTCCTTGGAGTAAACCTGATGCAATAACTCTCCTCATCGATAGATCTTCTTATCCCGTCGATCCATCCGAAGCAGAGCGCTTCATCAACTGATTGCGACCATGTCATTGTTGGCTTGCCGGTAGCTTTTTTGTAATAGCCAACAAGGAGTTCGGTTTTGATCCGATGGTTTTTTTCAAACCATTTCCTGAAGTCAGCCTGCGATTTGAAAAACAGTGGAGTCATATTTCAATCCCATATTTTAGGCCTTTTCGCAATTATCGCATTCACAGTTTTTCCCCTTGGCTTTTTCAAATGCCTCCTTTCCTTCGCTGATCGAAAAATATATCAATCCGGCCGCACCTATTACATCGGCATATATAAAACCTGTAAGTTCGTAAAGGAGGCTCGAAACCAGAAGAACAACTGACATGTAAACACAAATTTTGGTACAGTTACTGTCAGAAATTATGGGTTGTGAATTCAATTGTCTCCCTACTCTCCTTTTAGCGATCATTAACCAGATCATTACAATAATTGATACCAGCGAGATAACTATTCCCCAGAAAGTCGTTTCCGGCTTATGTTTACTGATAATGTTAAAAACTATTCCTGACAATAATCCTGCAGATAACAGGTAAAAGGCTGTACCGGTTATCTTCAGTGCCATAATTTCAAATTTTTGTTTTGAACTCTCCGGGTTCTGTCTTATTCTGAGGATCATTACTGTGATGCCGATTGCCGACATGACTTCGATGAAACTGTCAGCGCCGAAACCAAAAAGTGTAATTGTCTCATCCTGGTAGCCAAAAATCATTGATACCACCCCTTCGATAATATTGTAAAAAATGGTGAACAAACTCAGGAAATATGCCCGTCTGTATAGTTTTACCTCGTTATCCATTTAATTTCTGTTATTTTTTGAACCTCTCAAGAGCCTCGTCAAGGGTATTCACAAAAATGATGTTTCCGGTTTTATTGCTCTCGCGGAAAAAGTCATTCAGGTTTTTGCTTTTGAATTTAGAAAAATCACCTATTATGGCGAGCCTCAGACGGTAGTTGGAAAATTTCTGAAGTATATCTCCGGCAATTCCTGTACTCAGATTGAAAAAATCCGCCGTAAGATTTTTTTCATAGATCACAAATTTATCGCACTCCTGCGATCCGGGCAGATTGATCAGATCGATGGCATCCTGTGCATCGGTTATCACTAAAGTGTCGTCAGTAAGTTCTGCAACAGCAACCGTCTCTTTTAATGTGTGAACCTTAATCATATAGTGGTAATAAGTTTAAATATCTTGTTGAACAATTAAGCGATGAAACTCAGGTCTTCCTTTTTCAGGGGTTTAAAACCGAAATTCATTATTTTACTATGGTTTATCATTTTCAGAATCACTAATCAACTCCCTCCAGCAGGATTGTATCGCACTTAGCGGCATTAAGCCTGTGTTTAAGTATTGCCTGGTACTCGGCTGAATAATACCACGATTCAAAATCCTTTTTGCTTTTAAATTTCACCAGCACAGACTTGGTATAATCCCATTCACCTTCAAGAATGACAGGCGATTCATCAATAGCCAGGTATTCCCCATTATATTTTGAAAATATCACATCGAAGTTTTCCAGGTATTTATTATATTCCCCGCTATCGTGGATCCTGATCTGGGCAACAAAGTAATAATTCATCTTTTTATTATAATTAGACATTCAAATTTACCAATCATATTGTTATCAGGTTCGCCGGAGGTGATTAAAATGATTTTCAGGCGGCAGGTTTTCCATTCAAAGTAATAGGTCAGCTTGTTCATTCTGTTTAAAATTGATATTTTTAGCAAATCTCAAAACCAAAGCCGATGAAACGTTTCCTTATTTTATTGATTTTCATACCAATCTTCTCCATGTCTTTATTTCCACAGTCGATACCATGGCAGATAGCCGGTGACAAGATAACTACCCCCTGGTCGGCAAAAGTTGATCCTTCAAATCCACTTCCCGAATACCCCAGGCCTCAGATGACAAGAGGGATATGGAAAAATCTTAACGGTTTATGGGAATATTCAATAAATCCAGCTGCCGATCAGATGCCTTCCGGATTCCAGGGTAAGATACTTGTTCCGTTTGCCATAGAATCAGCCCTGTCAGGGGTTGGTAAAAAAGTAGGTCCGGGAAATTCCTTATGGTACAGAACAACTTTCCAGATACCTTCAAATTTCAAAGGTAAGAACATCCTGCTCCATTTTGAAGCCGTCGATTGGGAGAGCGAAGTCTTCCTCAATGGAATAAAGATTGGAAGTCACAGGGGCGGATATGATCCCTTCTCATTCGATATAACCGGTAGCCTGAAAAGCGGTTCAGCCCAGACTCTGGTTCTTAAGGTTACAGACCCTGTCGATAAAGGACCCCAGCCAAGGGGTAAGCAGGTAATTATCCCTGGTGGTATATGGTACACCTCAGTAACGGGTATATGGAGTACAGTATGGATTGAAGCAGTTCCCGCAACATATATTTCGTCCTTCAGACAGGTTCCGGATATAGACAGGAAGATACTGACTGTAAATACAGGCGTATCCATAACCTCACATCCTGCAGGCAGCAGTATTTGTAATGGTCAGTCAATAACCTTTAGTTTAGGAGCGACAGGTTCCCAGCCTATTACTTATCAGTGGTATAAAACAGGAATAGGGGCGATAATCGGTGCAACAGGCAATTCCTATACAAAAAGTTCAGTAACGACGACGGATGCAGGGACCTATTATTGTAAAGTTTATAATGCTTGTTCCTTAACTGGTGAACAAAGTAATGGGATAAATTTAACTATTTATACTTTACCAACTATTTCAACCCAACCATCTAACCAATCCGTTTGTGTAGGTCAATCAGCAATGTTCTCCGTGGTCGCTTCCGGCTCTGGCATTAATTATCAATGGAGAAAGAACGGGACGGATATTCCTGAAGCTAATTATCCCGGATATTCCATTTACAGTGTGACAACACAGGACGCAGGTTATTACGATGTTATCGTTTCAGGCAATTGTGAACCTGCCGACACTTCTGACCTCGTTTATCTCAATGTGGATTCATTACCTGCGATATCCGTCCAGCCTGCCGGTGATACCCTTTGCGTTGGCCAGACAGCTTATTTGTCTGTCATTGCTTCCGGTTCCGGGATTACTTACCAGTGGAGAAAAGATGATGTGGAAATTCCCGGTGCTAATAATGCCGATCTTATAATTAACAATATTACAACCGCTGAATCCGGCTATTACGACGTTATTGTCTCTGGAAACTGTGAACCTCAGGCTTTTTCTGATAAGGTTTATCTCAATGTGGATTCATTGCCCTTGATC
>Ga0208980_10003127_pt1 | contig 10036 bp, 10 predicted proteins | sample WetSurMetagenome_3_FD_187993 | JGI IMG/M metagenome (GOLD analysis project Ga0208980, IMG submission 187993) | Wetland microbial communities from Twitchell Island in the Sacramento Delta, sample from surface sediment Aug2011 Site A1 Bulk (version 2) | ecosystem: Environmental > Aquatic > Marine...
TAATGGGTATAGTGGTAATGGCTGCCTCAGGAGTGGATTTTCCTGAATCCGGACGAAGATTCGCAAGGCTGACAAGCAATTGATATTACACCAGGTCATTTAACCTCACCACAGCATGCTTCCTGGTAAGCAGGTGTATTATTGTCCATGCCGAAAGATAGGTAAAACCGCATATTGTGAAGAGAAGATTATACCCTCCTGTAAGATTGCCGGCTGCTTTATAGCTGTCGAGAAGATAGCCGACAAGAATGGGGAAAAGGATTCCTCCAACAGCTCCTGCCATCCCTGCTATCCCTACAGCCGAACTTACAGCCTCCGTTGGAAACATATCAGATGCCATGGTAAAGACATTTGTTGACCACGCCTGGTGAACAGCAACAGCAAGGCTGATTATCCCAACAGCCATCCATGCTGCCGTTGTGTATTGCGCTAGGATTATCGATAATTCAAGCACAGCAAAGATGAAGAGCGCTGTCTTCCTTGCTTTCATGACACTCCATCCTCTCATGATCAGAAAAGATGAAAAATAACCACCCAGAATGCTGCCGATTGTGGTGGCTGCATAGATGATTATCAATTCAGGGCTTGGCTTTTTCAGGTCAAGGGAATATGCTGAGGAAAAATAGGAAGGGAGCCAGAAGAGAAAAAACCAGAATATAGGATCGATCAGCCCTTTACCGGTAATCAAAGCCCAGGTCTGCGGATAGGTGAAAAGCTTATACCATTTCAAACGGGCAGGGCCTTTGGTTTTCCCGGCAGATTGATCATCAATATTGCCATCGGTAATAAGACCATATTCCTCCGCCGACAACCGCTTTTGCTTCGAGGGTATTTCATAGAATATCAGCCAGAATATCAGCCAGATAAAACCAATCCCTCCTGTTATCCAGAACACCTCGTGCCAGCCGTAATTTCTGAGGATCCAGGGAACAATGACAAGAGCGAGTACAACACCGATGCTAGTTCCTGAATTAAATATTCCTGTTGCAAGTGCTCTCTCTTTTTTTGGGAACCATTCCGAGATGGCTTTCACTCCTGCAGGAAAATTGCCTGCCTCTCCAAAACCAAGACCAAACCTTGCGACCATAAAATGCATTGCGCTGCTTGCTAAGGCATGGAACATCCCGGCCACGCTCCAAAGACAGATTATAAAGGCATAGCCCAGTCTTGTACCTATCCTGTCAATAACCCTTCCAAGCACCAGGAGCCCGATTGCATATGCTGCGGTAAAAGCCATAACAATATGTGCAAAATCGGTTTCTGACCAGCTGAATTCAACTTCAAGGATAGGCTTCAGCAATCCGATTATCTGCCTGTCAACATAATTAATTGTTGTGGCGAGAAACAGCAATATGACAATTATCCAGCGGTAATTTTTGATTTTCAGGTCACGCATCAATAAACGGCTTAATATAAGAACATTACCAGTCCACTACCGAACCATCGTCAGGATCATAGCTTGTTTCATACGGCCTGGGTTCCCCTACCTGGGCCTTCAGCTTCTCCTCGTCAATGGTTATTCCCAGGCCCGGGTCGGTAAGGAGAGGACGGTGACCATCCTTCACAGGAGGCAAGGGTTTGGCGAGCAGATCTGAATATTCATTGTCGCCCCGCTCCTGTATCAGGAAATTAGGTATGCAGGCGGCAACCTGGTAACTGGCAGCAAGAGAACATGGTCCCTGTGGATTATGTGGCGCCAGAGGAGTATAATAAGCTTCTGCCATTCCTGCTATCAGCCGCAGCTCAGTAATTCCTCCGGCATAGCATACATCGGGCTGAAGAATTGTTGCAGCACGCTTTTCAAGGATCTCCCTGAATCCCCATTTGGTAAATATGCGCTCCCCTGTGGCAATGGGAATATGCGTTTTGCGGGCCAGCTCGGCCATTACATCTATATTGAGCGGTTGCACAACTTCTTCATAGAACCAGGGGTTAAACGGCTCGAGTGCTTTGATCAGCAGTATGGCTGTGGGAGGCTGAACTGCCCCGTGAAAGTCAACTGCAATATCGACACCCGGACCCATCTTATCCCGAAGAGCCCTGAAACGTTCAACAACTTCATCAACAAACTTCTGACCCTCAATATATTTTATAGCCTGCCTCCGGCCTCCCTCAGGCCCTACCTTCATGGCATTGACCCCTGTTTTGGGATCAGGAGTACCATACACCCTTATCCTGTCGCGGGTGGGGCCACCGAATAATCTGTAAACCGGAACGCCAAAAGCTTTTCCTGCAATATCCCAGAGAGCCTGGTCAATACCGCTGAGGATGGCCGTCTTAATGGGTCCGCCACGGTAAAAGGAGCCCCGGTGAATGGCCTGCCAGTGGTGGGTAACGCGAAGCGGATCCTTTCCTATGAGATAATTGCCAACCTCAAGGGCTCCGGCGGCACAGGCCTTCGCATCGTCCTTAAGCATCTCGCCCCACCCGGTAATCCCTGCATCCGTAGAGATCTTAACGAAAACCCATGAGTTTTTCAGGACGAATGTTTCAATCTTCGAAACCTTGATGTTATCCTTCGGACCAATCATTGCAAGATCCGATCGTTCAGCAGAAACTGAAGTCGATTCTTTTGCCTGTTCCGGATCAATATAGGGAATCTTTCCTCCTGCTATGGCGGAGGCTGCCACAACCTGACCGGTTGTTTTGAAGAAATCACGCCTGGACCTGAGATTTCCTGTCGATTTCTCCTCAAATCTATTTCCCATATAAATGAATGTTTAAGTTATACAAAATCAATAAATTGAAATGTATATAATAACGATTTTAATGTCGTGTACCATAAGCCGAAATGTAAATGTAAAGATTTAAATTAAATAATCCCCTCTGTGTCCCTCTGTGATCCCTCTGTGCTCTCTGTGAAAGTTATTAAGAAGGTTACACAGAGGACAAAGAGAATAAAAGAGAGTTACACAGAGGGAAATATCAATTCAGGCTTTAGTTACAGAAGCATCAGATAACCTCCTGAACACAATGGCCAGAAAAATGATCATCAGATGAGGTACCACTGAGCTCATAACCTGGAGCAATCCATGACTGATTGCAGGATATGCAAACAAAAGCAAAAGGAAGAATAACAGCCCGATAAGAATCACAGAATTAATAGTTTTCTTTCTGGCGAGAGGGAGACCAAAAAAAGTCACATAAAAGAAAATAAGCCCCATTACCAGTTCAAGAAATACAATGTAAGGAAGATGCATCGCAGCTGGAGCGGACGGCATAGCCTGGAAATAATGTTTGCAGAAAACCAGGACAAGAAGTGTAAAAAGAATCCAAAGAATAACATGAGCGGTAATTTCAACTGATCTTTTCATGACATTTAAGTTTTTAGTTTGACATGAGTCAAAGATCAGGCATTGGGAAAACTCCGGCAAAAAATTTCTGCAAACCCTCCTTAATTGACGACAAAATATTTATTGCTGCCAGGGAAGCTTATTAAAACATGAATTACAAGAGACCTTTCAGGTTTTCTGGATTTGCTTGTAAAACGCATCCTTGTATGAATCGCCTATCGGAATGTATTTGTTACCGATCCGGATCCTGTCGTGCTCAATGCTGGATATAGCTGAAAGCGATACAATAAATGATTTATGGCATCTTACCAGCCCTTCGGGCAGGAGTTTTTCAAGTTCGTTAATCGAGTGACTTGCGATAATCTGCTCCGAATGAGTTACTATATTCTGATAATCCCTCATGGCTTCAACGTACTGAATGTCACCTATGAAAATCTTAACAAGCTTGTATCCTGATTTGACAAAAATATAATTTACAGGCTTTGGGTTTACAGCCAGAGAAGCCTGTTGCCAGAGGATAATTTCCGTCGCTTTGCCGACAGCAAGGCTGAAGCGGTCAAAAGTATAAGGTTTCAGCAGGAAATCGGTAACGGCCAGATCAAATCCTTTCATTGCATACTCGCTGTATGCGGTAGTAAGAATAACCTGGGGACGGACAATCATTTTTTCAAGCATTTCGATGCCGGTCATCTTATCCATCTGAATATCAAGAAATATAAGCTGAACAGAATTGTTTCTGACAAAATCGAATGCGCTTATAGAATTTGTAAAGGTCGCCAGCATCTGAAGCTGTGGCATCCTTTCCGCAAAGGATTTTACCTTTTCTATTGCCAGCGGTTCATCATCGACGGCAATACAGCTAATTATCATCCAATTCAAGTTTTAATTCAACATCAAAGCGGTCACTATTCTGTGTTATTTTGAAGCTGTTTTTACCCGGATAAATAATTTCCAGCCGCCTTCTGACCAGATCCAATCCGATCCCGTTTGAAGAATGACCGGCTTTGTTTATGGAACTGTCATATTTATTGTTCACATTGAAAAACAGAGTGCTCCCATCAATTTTAATAGAAATACTGATAATGTTATCGCCCTCTTTTTCAGATGAGTGCTTATATGCATTTTCAATAAGCGGAACAAAGATCATGGGCGCTATCCGCAGATGAGCCGGATCACCTGCGAGATTGTATTTTAGATAATCCGACCCTGAAGTACGAAGGCGGATAAGCTCTATATAATCTTCTATATTTCTGATTTCTCTTGAGAGAGGAATTTTATCTGATTTTGACTCATAAATCATATATCTCAGCATATCTCCAAGTTTCGAGATTGACTCGGAGGCTTTTTTTACATCACTGGTAATCAGATAGTCAATATTATTCAGTGTATTGAATAGAAAATGTGGGCTTACCTGCATTTTCAGAAGGGCGAGCTCGCTTTGCGCGTTCTGAAGCAGAAGTTCCTGCTTCTCCTTCTCAAGCTGTATCGAGTCAGAAAATCTTCTGAAGACCACCGCCAGAAATATTACAATAATATGAGGTATGACAGAGCTCAGAACCTGCCACATACCATGCCTGGTAGCAGGATAGGCGAAGAATGCCAGTATAAAAATCAGTACGGCAGTCAGAATGATGAGATTTCTTTTTTTCTTTCGTGCCGGAGGGATACCCAGAAATGTTGTATAAAAAAGAATGAGTGCCATTGCCAGTTCAAGGAAAACGAGGTAGAGGAAGTGCTTCCCCAACGCTGAATCCGGTCTTGCCTGAAGATAGATCTGGATGAGGATTACAACAAAGGCAGTGAATATGAGCCAGAAGAATATATGGACAATTATTTCAACCAATCTTTTCATACACTGTAAATTTAATGTTTACTAAATAGCAAAACTCAGATATAGCCCGGTCTACTGAAAATATTTTCTGCAAACTGACCGGAATAATCTGCAAATACCGCCTGTCATTTTCTTAATTACATTAATGCAATAAAACTGTTCCCTTATCCTCTCTGTGCTTCTCTGTGCTCCCTCTGTGAACTCTGTGTAAGTACTTATAAGGGTTACACAGAGGGCACAGAGGTGCGTTGAGAAACACAGAGAAAAGCACTGAGAATTTCTTCATATCATTTGTTATATCTTTGGCACTTTAAAAACTTGCCGGTTTAACAGATGACATCAACTTTTGTATCACTCTTCCCGGGGCTTACTCCTTTTCATATCCTGCTCTTCCTTGTTGTGGCAGTGGTTATAGGTATGTCGAAGGCAGGACTGAGCGGCTTCGGCCTGGCCATTGTTCCGGTTATGGCCCTGATATTCGGTGCAAAACCTTCAACCGGTGTTATTCTCCCGATGCTTATAGCCGCCGATATCATGGCTGTAATTTATTACCACAGAAATGCCGTGTGGAAATATATCATAAGGATTCTCCCATGGGCGGCTGCCGGAGTCATAATTGCGCTTATAACTGGAAAAATGATCAATAATAATCAGTTCAGGGTTGTCATGATGACAGTGGTCTGGATAATGCTTATCCTTATGATCCTTAACGATATTAGAAACAAAAAAGGTAGCGAAATACCGGAAAGCCCCCTGGTTGCCTCATTGCTGGGACTGTCAGGCGGATTCGCCACTATGATCGGGAACTCTGCCGGACCGGTATTCACACTCTATTTTCTTGCGATGAGACTGCCGAAGAAGGAATTTATAGGGACCGGAGCCTGGCTTTACCTGATTATAAATTGCAGTAAATTCCCTCTCCAGGCAATTATCTGGAAGAATATCACAGTTAACTTCCTGTGGCTCGACCTTATTTCCGTGCCATTTATCGGTGCAGGAATCTTCATCGGGATACATATAGTCAAACTCTTCCCTGAAAAAGTTTACAGGTATTTTGTGATCGGGACAACTCTTGTCACATCTGTCCTTCTGTTTATCTGATTCCCGGGGCTTTCACCTTGTCAGTTCGACACTTACCGATCCGATCTTCCCTCCCATTGGAGGATTCATCTTCGACACCTTTACAGTGATCTTCTGAATCCCCTTCATTTCAGAATATATTGCATCAATGATACGGCCTGCAATATGCTCGAGGAGATGAGACTTCTTCTCCATCTCAAGTTTTATGATCTGGTATACCCTCTGGTAATCCACCGCATCCTTAAGATTATCGCTCTCCGAAGGAACCTTCATATCCGTCTCGATAGCCAGGTTTACAATAAATTTGTTTCCTACTATCTGCTCCTCCTTGAAATGCCCGTGGAATGAATAGAACTCCATGTTCTCGATCTTTATCTGGCCCATTGAAATTTCGCTGTTTAGTACTTACAATAATTTGAATCTAAATTGAGTCGCTAGAAAATAAATTGATTTAACCAACCAAAATGGAATTTATTGATTTTCTTCGTTTACCCCGACCCCAAGGGGAGCGAAGAAAATCAATAAATTTACTTAATAGTTCAATTTTATCTTCCACGCAGGTATCAATATCTTAGCTTTCAATACGATACATATAATGATTTAAAATAAAATAAAAATAGTTGATAATTTAATTGGTTTATAATATAAACTACTTTATATTTGTGACGTATTTATATTCATAATTAACTTTAACATAAAAATAAACATTATTATGGAACCATCAGAAAAAATAATGACTGGCGAAGAGAGCCTGAGGATCATATCGGAAATGCTCAATAAGACGAGGGTAAACTTCAGACAGGGAAGCTTTCACCTTCTTCTCTGGGGATGGTTGATTGTTATCTGCAGCCTTACGGAATTTATACTTGACAGGTTGGCCGGATTAGCACATTCATACTATGCATGGTTCCTGGTGATACCAGGAGTAATTGTTTCGATGGCTTACGGATTTTTCAGCGGTCGCAAGCTGAAGGTTCATACCTATGCCGATTCGATATGGATGTGGACATGGATCGGGTTTTTAGTTGCGATGATAATCCTTTTTGTCATTCACTCCCGAAGCATGGAGACAATTTCTCCATATATTTTACTCCTGGTAGGGTTCCCGACCTTCGTTTCCGGTTTCATAATAAAATTCAGGCCACTTATTATCGGAGGTATCTGCTTCTGGTTTTTTGCCCTGGTAGTCTTTTTTGGCGGACCGACAATCGGACCTCTTGGTGTGCCTGTCGCCATGATAATTGGTTATCTTATTCCCGGGTATATGCTTAAAAACAAGGTTGATCATGACACGATTTAAGGATCTCGACCCCCTATTGCATTCCCAGCTCAGGCTGGCTGTGATCTCGCTTCTCGCCGGGGTTGAGCTAGCCGAATTCACCTATATCAGGGAGCAGACAGGAGCAACTGCCGGGAATCTCAGCATCCAGATAACCAAATTGAAGGAGGCAGGATATATCGAGGTGACGAAGAGGTTCAGCAACAATTACCCCCAGACTCTTTGCACCCTTACACCTCTTGGCAGACTAAAGTTTAACGAGTATGTCAGAGATCTTAAAGAGTATCTTAATCCCGACTAATCCAGGATATAATTCAGTAAATAAAGATCTGCGAAAATCTGCGGGATCTGCGGGAAAGATCAAAAAAAATTCCCGCAGATTTCGCAGATTAACGCTGATCTGAAATAAAATATAATCACAGGTAAGATAAATCCTCTTAAAATCATCCTATTTTTGTACTCTTAAAAATACAGGGATGAACGACGTGAATGACAGGGAAAAAGAAGAATCAAAACCCTCAATAAGCTTTATAGAACAGTTTATTATCGATGACCTTAAGGAAGGCAAAAATAACGGGAATGTTGTTACACGATTCCCCCCTGAACCCAACGGGTACCTGCATATCGGACATGCAAAAGCCATCTGTCTCGATTTCGGCATGGCCCTTAAATACGGAGGAAAGTGCAACCTCCGATTCGACGATACCAACCCGGTAAAGGAAGAAGTTGAGTACATCGATTCAATCAGGGAAGATATTCACTGGCTTGGCTTTGACTGGGAAGACCGGGAATACTATGCTTCCGACTATTTCGGGAAGCTTTATGACTTCGCCCTGGATCTGATAAAAAGGGAACTGGCATATGTTGACGACCAGCCTGCCGACGTTATTTCCGCACAGAAGGGAACACCCTCCCAGGCTGGCACCGAAAGCCCTTTTCGCAGACGTCCGGCCACAGAAAGCCTCGACCTTTTTGAGAGAATGAATAAAGGGGAGTTTGAGGAGGGAAGCCGTGTACTAAGGGCCAAAATAGATATGACCTCGCCCAATATGCATATGCGCGACCCTATAATCTACAGGATAATAAAAACGCCTCATCACAGGACCGGAACAAAGTGGATGGTCTACCCGATGTATGATTTTGCACACGGGCAGAGCGATTATTTTGAAGGGATTACCCACTCACTCTGCACCCTGGAATTCGAAGTGCACCGCCCGCTTTACGACTGGTTTATCGATCAGCTTAAAAGTGGTGATTACAGGCCAAGACAGATTGAGTTCAACAGGCTCAACCTCACCTATACAATGATGAGCAAGAGAAAACTGCTTGAGCTTGTGCAGGAAGGAAAAGTTGCCGGCTGGGATGACCCGAGGATGCCAACCCTGTGCGGCCTTAGAAGGCGAGGCTATACCCCTGAATCAATCAAAAGATTTGTTGATCTCATCGGATATACAAAGGTTGAAGCCATCAATGATGTATCACTCCTTGAACATGCAATACGGGAAGACCTTAACATGAGGGCACCAAGGGTTTTTGGAGTGCTCAATCCGCTGAAGGTTATCATTAAAAACTATCCCGAAGGCAAGGTTGAAGAGATGGAGGTCATCAATAATCCCGAAGATGAAACCAGGGGTAAAAGAGTTGTACCCTTCAGCAGGGAGATCTTTATTGAGCAGGATGATTTTATGGAGAATCCTCCGAATAAGTTCTTCAGACTGGCTCCCGGCATGGAAGTAAGGCTGAAAGGAGCATATATCATTAAATGCGAGGGCTTTAAAAAGAATGACAAAACCGGGGCAGTCGAGGAGGTTTATTGCACATATGATCCGGAAACAAGGAGCGGAGGTGAAGGCGCCGGGAAAAAAGTCAAGGGAACCCTTCACTGGGTCTCAGCCGCCAAGGCTCTGGATGCAGAGGTAAGGCTCTATGACAGGCTGTTCGATCATGAAGACCCGTCAGGTCAGAAAGATGATGATTACCGGAAATTCCTGAATCCCGATTCACTTAAGATACTTACCGGATGTAAGGTCGAGCCATCACTGGTAAGCGCCCGGCCACCCGACCGGTTCCAGTTTCAGAGACTGGGCTATTTCTGCATAGATCCGGATTCAACACCTTCAAAGCTCGTATTTAACAGGACAGTTCCCCTGAAGGATACCTGGGCCAAGGTTAACAAATGAATAATGAAATTACCCCCAGCCTCTCTCACCTCACGAACTCACCTCCATCCCCTCTCTGCTTGCGCAAAGAGGGGTGCCCATGGAACATGTTTTGTTATATAAAGATTCTGATCCTCACCTCCTGGCCTTGCGCCGTGTGTCGTTCATTTCTATGACCCTCCCAAAACTTCTTTCTATTATATCTCCACCCCCCCCCGGGATCTCTTAATTCTGATTCTTCACTTTTATCTTTTGTCTTATTACTTTCCACCAGGCTCGTTATTGGGAAATAGATCAATCTTTTCGGCATATTTTTTGTGCGATTCACTATATATTTGATCCCGATCGTACCACCAATATTGCCGAAAATGAAAACCTCAATCAGAATTTTATT
>Ga0208980_10003128_pt1 | contig 10035 bp, 8 predicted proteins | sample WetSurMetagenome_3_FD_187993 | JGI IMG/M metagenome (GOLD analysis project Ga0208980, IMG submission 187993) | Wetland microbial communities from Twitchell Island in the Sacramento Delta, sample from surface sediment Aug2011 Site A1 Bulk (version 2) | ecosystem: Environmental > Aquatic > Marine...
AAAATGAAAGAACAGAAAAAAGCTGCAATAAGGAACAAACATCCTCATGCTGGATTCTCTACATTTAATGTTCTGATTGATAAATCTGTTTTCTCTAAGATCCGTTTCAATGAAGAGCTGAAACAATATGGCCATGAAGACACGCTGATGGGTTACCAGCTGAAAAAAGCAGGAATTGAAGTTGTTCATATAGATAATGGCCTGCTTCACGAGGGCCTCGAATCAAATAAGGATTTTCTGACTAAAACTAAACTTGGGATAGAAAACCTAAGCAAGCTCTATGATAAGGTGACTGATAAAAGGGCTTTTGCTGAAACCGTAAGAATACTCAGATTCTATAACAAACTCAGATTTTTAAGATTAACCAGGATATTAGCAGGAATATTTATCAGGTACAGAGACCGGATGGAGATAAAACTTGATTCTAACAAGATTTCTCTGACACTTTTTGGTTTCTACAAGATGTGCATGTTTTGCACCTACAGGGAAATTCACAGAAGGAAAAAAATATTGCCATTCCTGTAAAGAGAATACTTTGAATGATATTCTTCTGAGAATCCCGGCATATTAAAATAAAGATAGATCCATTCGCATTTCGCATATACCACTAAAACAGTGGTTTATTCTTTTTATATATCAATTTTTCTCAGATCAATATTTCCGTCAAACCTGGTTTCTGCTTTAAGTATAAAACTGAATTTATTAACCATGGTGCAGAGAAAAAAATCTGTAGGTGGAGAAAATTTAATATTATCCGGATCGAAGAATCTTCTTCCGGAAGTATTCTTCAGGGATGAAATCTTCTCTTCGTAAGAATTATCCTTGTCAAATAGCAATGATTCAATTAGTTCAGCACATAAGAGATCCTCCTGAGCTGAAATGCTGGCTCTGTAACCCATAGCGACCAGCGACACATGCTCAGGATTAATGGCATTGATATACTTTACCACTGCTCCTGCATTGACAAAACTGCCTGTGATGACTATATCAGCATTTATCGCATTAATCAGACCCTGAGTGCCAGCAGTGGTGGTATGTATAACAGTTTTGCCATGAAGATCTGCTTTTATTATTTCGGTTGGGCTGTTGCCGAAGTCAAATCCTTCAATGATCCTTTCGTTTCTTTCCCCGACAAGAACTGAATTTGAGTACTTCTTCTTTAATGCAAATGCCTCATCAACACCGGCAGTTGCTATTAACCTGACAGCTCCGGAATCAAAAGCATAGCAACCAACAGTAAAAGCCCTGAAAACATCTATAATTACAGCAACTCCCCTGGCCTTTCTGGCACCTTCAATAAACTCCAGAATCTCAACCTTCATGCGTATTATTATTTACAAGGTGAAAATTACAAATTTTTGCATTCAATTCTTTTCCTCACCTTAAGGTATTTCGTATATTTGATCCAACGAGGTATTTCTGCTCACTACTTATTAATTAAAAAATTATGGGAAATCCTGTATCATGGACTCTGGACCAGATCAAGCGTATAAATGAACTGATCTGGCATACCCCACTTTCAGAAATCTCGAAAGGAAAAATCTTTCTCTTTAAACAGTTAAGGATATTTGTTCTTGCTGCGAGAGGATTCTCTCATAACAAGGTCCAGCTAAGAGCTTCAGCACTTACATATTATACTCTTCTTTCAGTAATACCTGTTGTAGCTATTGCATTTGCAATTGCAAAAGGTTTCGGACTCGACCAGATACTAAAAGATTTAATTGTGCGTGAGTTTAGCTCTCAGAAAGAGGTATTAGATATGCTTCTTAATTATGCCACCAGTGCACTGGAAGCGGCAAAGGGCGGACCTATTGCAGGGATTGGATTGATACTTCTATTCTATTCTGTAATGGCGATGCTCAACCGGATAGAAAGTTCATTTAATCATATATGGCAGATAAGAAGCTCCAGGCCCTGGTACAGGAAATTCACAGATTACCTGACTATTATGCTTATTTCTCCTGTATTCATAATACTTTCAAGCAGCCTGACATTGTTTATCAGTACAAAACTTCCGGAATACATGGAAAGTGCTCCAATTCTTGAGTTTTTTAAACCGATGGTCAGTTTCCTTGTTAAGTTTGCACCCTATTTCCTGACCTGGATTGCCCTTATAATACTCTATATTATTATGCCAAACACGAAGGTCAATTTCATACCTGCACTTATATCCGGCATTATATCAGGGACTATCCTGCAGGTTTTACAATGGGTATATATTGATCTCCAGTTCGGGATAACAAAATTGAATGCAATTTACGGGAGTTTTGCAGCAATTCCTTTATTTATACTCTGGATGCAGAGCAACTGGATAATAATATTGTTAGGTGCTGAATTAACTTTTGCAAATCAGAATGTCTCTCGTTACGAATACGAATCTGAGGCACTTAATATAAGTAACTTTCAGAAGCGTGCCCTGGTATTGATGATATTGCAAATTATTATCCGTAATTTTTCGGTTGGTGAAAAGCCTATAAGCGCTCAACAGATAGGGGTTACCCTTAAAATACCTGTGAGGCTTGCGAGGGATATACTTCAGGATCTGAGTAATGTGAACCTTGTTTCTATAATCCATGAAAACGAACATAAGGAGAGATTATATCAGCCAGCCCTGGATATAAATAAATTAACTGTCAGTTATGTGTTTTCACGGCTGGACAAAAGAGGAAATGAGCATGTTATGGTAGCAAAAAACAAGGATTATGAAAAGATCATGACAATACTGGAGAAATTTGACAAACTTGTTGCCAAATCGGATTCCAACGTTTTAATCAAGGATCTTTGATTTTCCTGATAATATCTTTTCGTTGCCTGGGGCTTCTTTTATCAAAGTTCTCAACGAAATTTATGAAGTCCATAAAGGAAGCCCATCTGTGAAAAAAGTAATGAGGTTGCGGAAGAACTATGTGCTTTGTGTTTTTTTCTTTACTCCAGTAACTTTCCAGGTTTTCAGAAGGGAAAACACGATTTATTTCACTTGTCACAGCATAATCCCATCGGAACCCGGGCTCCTTTTGTTCCATCATCCGGTTGTATAGCCACCTGAGTTCATCGTGCAGTGATTTTAGACTTCTGTGAGGAATTCTGTCCATATTAGCCATGAATGTTCTCTTATCACCGAACATTCTCAGATAGAATTTCCCCATATTTTCTTCCGTGATATTATTTAATGTCCCTTCAATCAGTTTGAGCGGAATCCCATACCGATCATCTGCAGGCATAGGAGTCCCGTTAACTGCAATTGTAACATCAGGTTTTATACCTGTTTTCGGTGAGAGATATTCTGCAGCCCAAACACCAAATGACCAGCCAATAAGCGTTATCTTTTCATAAGTCTTCATTTCCGGAAGAACAAGTGCTTCGTCGGCTGAATAATTATAGAAGAGAATGAAATCAAATTCATCATTGCACAGTGGTGTAAAGACGTTTTCATCTGTTCCCCATGCACCATATAAAACTACAAGCTGATTATTCTTTTCCCTTCTTCTGATATAGGTTTTCATTATACTCTATTCAGGTTAATCAAAAGTTTTCAGCAATCCCCAATATGCTGAATATAATCAAAGATAATCTAATTTTATTAAGCCGGGTTATAATAAAGCAATTGAATTGAAACAGTGGAAAACCAGAAAAAAGACAAAAAAAATAAGAGGAGAAAGGGTAGTCGCGAAAATCAGGAGCGGGCGTTTATTCCCGTGTCTACTGTCTGATAAAAGGATGGAACCATGGTTAGCTGGCGCTATTCCTAAGGCTCCTGATGTGAAAGTCAATGTCTGCAATACAATCCTGTTGATTTTCACTTACTACCCTCGCTCATCTCCTCTTAATACCAATAGCATGAGCTTGGTAACAAATGTAAAAAATAAAAATCAATTAATCAAATTATTCTAAAAAAAAATGTAAAATATTATAATCATTAATTGGGAAAATATTGCGTAAATTTGATAGAAGCCTAACTCTAATGTGACATTTCTATGGTAGCAGAACTTGAAAAGATTCAGTACGATGACGGCGGCGGATTCAGGGCGTCATACATAAACGATACCGGAAGTTATTGGCATTTTCATCCGGAGTATGAACTGGTTTTAAATATCAAAAGCAATGGTACCAGAATTATTGGTGACAGTGTTGAATTATTTGATCAGTACGACATGGTTCTTATTTCGGGGAATATTCCTCATTGCTGGAACTATTACAAACAAAACAATACTCTGCCTGAAAAGCACGGCATAATGGTTCATTTTAAACTTTCATCATTAGGCGAGGGGTTATTATCACAACATGAACTTAGCAGTGTAAAAGGGCTGTTAAGTGAAGCGGACAGGGGGATTGTTTTTTCAGTTGAAGATGCGGAAAAAGCTGAAAAGCACCTTGTCCAGATGGTGAATAATAAGGGTATTGATAAAATGATAGATTTCTTTAATCTAATGAAAATACTGGTTTCTTCAGAAAAGAGGGGATACCTCTGTTCGGAAAACTATAAACTTGCATTTGACGAAAGGGGTAATAAACGAATGACAGATGTCTATATGTACATCAGAGAAAATTACTTTAAACCCATATCTCTTGAAAAAATAGCAAAAATTGCAAAAATGAGTCCGTTTTCTTTCAGCCGTTACTTTAAGAAAAACTGTGGAGCTGGTTTTGTTGAATATCTTAACAAAGTAAGAACTAACAAAGCCTGCTACCTATTACGTGAAACTGAGTACCAGGTGCACGACATTGCTATGGAATGCGGCTTCGCCAGCATCTCTAATTTCAATAAACAATTCCGGAAAAGTGAAGGGATATCCCCGAGAGATTACAGGGCACAATTTAAGTGATGACATAAAACTCTATATAATTAGAATATGAGTATCGACAATTATGAATAATTTAAAAAATGCTTGAAAATCAATTTATTTACCCCATCCCCAGGGGGAGTAAATTGATTTTCTTCGCTCCCCTTGGGGCCGGGGTAAACGAAGAAAATCAATAAAAATTAGTTTCTGAATACCAACCTTAATTAAATTTTTTTTTAAACTTAAGAAAAACATATCATGGCAATGACATTGCTTGAAAAAATTCTTGCTGCACATTCTGAACATCCTGTAGTTAAACCCGGTGAAATAATTGATATTGAAATAGATTCAAGAGTAGCCCGGGACTTTGGCGGAGCAAACGTTGTGAAAAATATTAAAGACTTTGACCTGACAATTCATGACCCGGAAAAAACCGTTTTCACTTTTGATTGTAATCCCACAGGCTCTGATCAGAAATACGCTGTTAATCAGCATATTTGCAGAATGTTTGCGCGTGAGCATGGAATAAAAGTATATGATATAGATTCAGGTATCGGAACACACATCCTCATTGATGAAGGATATGTTTATCCAGGCGCTACTGCCGTGTCGACTGACTCACATGCCAATATCCTTGGTGCTGTCGGCGCTTTTGGGCAGGGAATGGGCGATATGGATATAGCTGCTGCCTGGCATAACGGGAAAGTATGGTTTAAAATACCACCATCGGTAAAAATGAACTTAAAAGGGTTAATTCCGGAAGATATAAGTTCGAAAGATCTTGTTCTTAATCTGCTTAAGATTTTTGGTGCAGATTCATTACTTGGATATTCCATAGAAATGTACGGACCTGCTGTTGATAAACTGAACCTTGATGACAGAATCACTATATCATCGATGGCAACAGAAATGGGTGCAGTAATTATTCTTTTTCCTCCATCAGCAGAGGTAATTGATTATTGTTCAAAACATTCAAAAGTTAAGTTTGAATCCGTTTTTGCTGATGATAATGCCTGTTATGACAAGACATTTGATATTGATGTAACTCAATTCAGGCGTATGGTTTCTCGTCCAGGTGAGCCTCATGATACCATAAATATTTCAGAAGTAATTGGCAGAAAAATTGACTCTGCATTTATCGGGAGCTGCACCAATGGGAGACTTAGTGACATGAGAAAAGCTGCTGCTATCCTGAATGACAGGAAGGTAGCCCCTGGCGTGGTCTTGAAAATTGTCCCGGCAACTGATGAAATCTGGAAACAATGCCTGAATGAGGGACTAATCTCCATATTCAAGAAGGCAGGTGCCCTGGTATCAAATGCCGGGTGTGCCGGTTGCGCTGCAGGTCAGGTCGGGCAAAACGGTCCGGGTGAAGTAACCATTAGTACCGGGAACAGAAATTTTCCCGGAAAACAGGGTAAAGGAAGTGTATATCTTGCATCCCCGGAAGTAGTTGCAGCATCAGCAATAGCCGGTCATATTACAACACCGGATAATATTCCGAGAACACCCTCAATATTCGGAAAACCGGAAATTAAGTACACAAATCAAAAAACAAACCAGAAGCAAAAGCGCGTGGAAGAACCGAGTTCAGTAATCGAAGGAAGAATCTGGAGAGTCCAGAGAGACAATATAGATACCGATATGATCTTCCATAACAGGTATCTTGCAATTACTGACATTAAGGAAATGGGAAAGTATACTTTCGACAATCTTGCCGGATTCGAAGATTTTGCAGGAAAAGTAAAACCCGGCGATATCATTGTATCAGGTAAGAACTTTGGATGCGGCAGCTCAAGACAGCAAGCTGTAGATTGCTTTTCCTCACTCGGTATACAGGCAATTATTGCAGAATCATTCGGTGTAATTTATGAACGGAATGCTATAAATGCTGCTTTTCCGATAATAACTTGTAAGAGCCTGTCTGATATTGATTTAAAAGACGGTGATGTGATCAGAATAGACCTCAAAACAGGCAAATTTCTGAACCTTCGCAATAATGAGACCTACTCAGCAGAACCATTTTCAGATGTACAGTTTGAAGTTTACCGGAGAGGAGGCTTGCTATGACACCACAAACTTTTGCAGAGAAGATATTTAAAGCGCCAGCTGGCGCAATAGTTTTTGCCAGACCGGATCTTATCCTTACACACGACAATACCTCAAGCATTTATAAGACTTTTCAAAAAATGGGAGGAATTAAGGTAAAAGAACCGGATCAGATGCTTGTGGTTCTTGATCACAATGCTCCGCCGACTGATTCAAAGCTCGCAACACAGTATCAGGAGATAAGAGACATTGTTGAACAGCAGGGGATTAATAAATTTTATGATGCAGGCAAAGGAATATGTCATCAGATTGTGTCGTACCATGCAAAGCCTGGAATGCTGATTGTCGGCAGCGACAGTCATACATCCACAGCCGGGGCATTCAACTCATTTGCTGCCGGAATTGACCGTACCGAATCTGCAGGCATCTGGAAAACAGGAGAGACCTGGTTCAGGGTACCCGAATCGCTCATGATAACCCTTTCAGGCAGTCTGAAACAGGGAGTCTCGGCAAAAGATCTTGCACTGTGGATAATTGGGATGATCGGATCGGATGGTGCAAATTATATGTCGGTTGAATTCCATGGCGATGGGGTTCGTTCACTTAATATTCCTGACCGTATGACAATTGCCAATATGGCTTCGGAGATGGGTGCAAAAAATGCTGTTTTCCCGTCAGATGATATTCTAGATGATTTTTTTGGTGAAAAGATCAGTGGAGTTTGGGCTGATGAGGGTGCAAAATATTGTAGTGAGATAAATATCGATCTGGATCATGTCTTTCCTGTTGTTGCGGCGCCACATAATGTCGATAATGTGAAATCTTTGGCTGAAGTCGCCGGAACTGAAGTCCATGAAGGATTAATCGGCACCTGCACGAATGGCAGGATAGAAGATTTGCGAGTTGCGGCAGAAATATTGAAAGGAAAAACTGTCAGACAGGGATTTCAGCTTAATGTAATTCCCGCATCATCAAAAATACTTCTCAGGGCAATTGAGGAGGGTATTATATCGACCTTAATAGAGGCCGGGGCAAATGTACTGGTTCCATCATGCGGTCCCTGTCTGGGGACCGGTCAGGGAATACCTGCAAATGGACACACGGTGATCTCTACAGCTAACCGTAACTTCCCGGGAAGGATGGGCAATAAAGAGGCAAAAATATATCTCGCATCACCTGCTACAGTTGCATATTCATCTTTGACCGGTGTTATAACTGATCCACGAAATAAACCCGGACATGAAAAATATCCATATAAGGTTGCCCAGAGTAAAACATTTGAAATAAAGGCAGGCGATAACAGAAGGATTGATGGAGTCTGGAACTATTCCGATGTTGATAACCTTAATACGGATCAGATGTTTGCCGGGAAACACACCTATAATGTATTAAGTACAGATCCGGCTTCAATACTTCCTTTGTTGTTTGAGGATTTTGATCCCGGATTCAGCAAAAATGTGAAGAAGGACGATATAATTATTGCGGGTGATAATTTTGGTTGCGGAAGTTCAAGGGAACATCCTTCGGTCGGACTGGCTTATGCCGGAATTAAAGCCATTATCGTAAAATCAGTGAACAGGATATTCTACAGGTCGTCTGTCAACCAGGGATTGTTATTGATTGTCCATAAAGCAGCCGTTGAAGCTTATATGCCCGGAGATAAGGTGGATATTAGTTTTGAAAATGGAGAGATTTTAATAGGGTCTTCAAGGTTTTCTTTTGAACCGCTTCCTGATAAGCTGAAGCAGATTATTGGAAAGAAAGGGCTTGTCAATTATCTGAAAACCTCTTAATTAGCTTTTCAACCTGTTTAATATTAACTTGAAATAAATAATCCGGTTGTGAAAGTTGAAAAAAAATGTAATTTTGCAGCCTGTAAATGGTTCCGTAGCTCAGTTGGATAGAGCAACAGCCTTCTAAGCTGTGGGTCGAGCGTTCGAGTCGCTCCGGAATCACAAAGAGACACTTTTTATAGTGTCTTTTTTTTATTCACTACTGGCCAAATGTCAGTCACTTTTATGAAATTTGCTTTTCTTCCTTATCTCATCCATTTCCAGTTTCTGAGCAATTGTAAAATCAGCTCCACACCGGACACAGGCATAATTGATGAGATAAGCCCCTACATAGTAAACCTTTTCTAATCGTGGATGATCGCATGGTTTCTTTCCCCATGATTCTTTCAGTTTTAGTGCAGCAAAATATTCCATAATTGTCAGATTATAATTGAAATATTACTTCTATAATCTCTTAAACGGAACAAACCTTACGTATGTCAGACGTTTGCTTTCTGTTTTTCCGTTCTTTTTTACAGCTAAAATAAGTTCCTGAACTGAGTATGGTTCGCCAATCGGAATTACCAGTCTTCCGTTTTCTGCCAGCTGATCCAGGAGGGGTTGCGGAATTTTTTCAGCAGCAGCTGTCACAACAATTATATCAAATGGAGAATGCTCCGGCCATCCTTTATAACCATCCCCATACCTGGTTATTATGTTTTTATAGCCAAGCTTATTAAACCTGTCTGATGCTTCTTTTGCCAGTTCCGGAATTATCTCAATAGTATAAACCGTATCTGTTATTTCAGCCAGGACGGCCGCCTGATATCCCGATCCGGTACCAACTTCAAGTACTTTTTTTTCACGTGTTGGTCTGGATACTTCTGTCATATATGCAACTATATAGGGTTGCGATATTGTCTGCCCATGTCCGATAGGCAAAGGATTATCGTTATATGATTCATCCTGTACATCAGAAGGAACGAATAAATGGCGCGGAACCTTTCTCATTGCGCGGAGTGTAGCTTTATCTGAAATACCGCGATCAATGATCTGTTCCTTAACCATTTTTTCTCTCATTGAAGAGTATTTATCAGTTTGCGGTATCATTGAACTTCCGGTCAGGATACTCAATATGAGAACTGTAAATATCACAACCTGCTTGTTTTATGCAAGATAGAAAAACAGCTCTTTTTTTCAAAATTTATTTAATGACCAAAGAGTATTATGGATGTCAATTTAATAAATGACAAAGCATTAACGGTTTGTCAGTTTTTACCCATTATTAATAATTCACATTCTCATGACAATCAGACATTCAGAAAATTTAATAATAGCCTATAATTGAGAAGAATCCTTTGTAGAAAAATTCTATAGCTGGTCCGATAGGTAAAAAATTTATTTTTGTCAGCATGGTTGCAATCACCAACCCC
>Ga0208980_10003129_pt1 | contig 10035 bp, 9 predicted proteins | sample WetSurMetagenome_3_FD_187993 | JGI IMG/M metagenome (GOLD analysis project Ga0208980, IMG submission 187993) | Wetland microbial communities from Twitchell Island in the Sacramento Delta, sample from surface sediment Aug2011 Site A1 Bulk (version 2) | ecosystem: Environmental > Aquatic > Marine...
TCGTATTTTGCACGCTTATCATCGTTGGAGAGTACCTCGTAAGCTTCGGCTGCCTCCTTGAATTTTTCTTCAGAGCTCTTATCGCCAGGATTCTTGTCGGGATGAAATTTCAAAGCCTGTTTCCTGTAGGCTTTTTTGATCTCATCCTTTGTCGCACTCTTTGAGACACCAAGTATCTCGTAATAATCTCGCTTTGTAGTCATCCTCAGAACTTATATTTTTCCTTATTCCCCGACTATTACCTTTGAAAACCGCATTACTTTATCGTGAAGATAGTAACCCTTTTGTACAACATCAACCACCTTGCCTTTAAGTGACTCATCATCTACCGGTACCTTGCTGATGGCTTCATGAAGGTCAACGTTAAAATCGCTGTGCAGTGCTTCTATCTCACTGATCCCGTGCTGCTTAAGAAATTCGTTGAATTTATTGTAAATAAGGTCTATCCCGCTCTTCATTGCGGTACTATCGGTTGCTGTATCCATCAATTTCAATGCCCTGTCAAAATCATCCATAACAGGAACAATGCTTTTAAGTATATTTTCGCCGGCATGTTTGGTGAGATCGATCTTTTCCCTGAGTGTTCTCTTCCTGTAATTGTCAAACTCAGCAGATAACCTCAGGTACCTGTCCTGCATCTCTGCCAGTTTTACCTCTGCCGGTATCTCTGCAGCAGTCTCTTTGGCAGGTCCCGTTTTTACGTCCCGATTACCCGAATCCTGATCCTGCTCTTTTTTACTTTCGTCCGGTATTACCTCCAGGGTATCTTCTTGTGAATTAATGTTCTTGTTATCAGTTACATCCCCGCTCGCCATATTCTCAGGTTCATCGCCCGTCACATGCTTTTTCTTTGTCATTTTTCACAGATTTGATTTGATATCTCCTTTTAATTAACAAATTACCTGCCATTTGAGAGCCCTTGTCAAATTGGCAGAATGCCTTGAATGATTGTTCAGTTATTATTGATTATGATAGCAAGAGAATGTACCTTTGACTATCATAATGGCTCAAATGAAGAACTCTCCGAAATATATACTTGCTTTTATCCTGGTAGTTGTAATTACTGATATCAATGCACAGATCAGATCGGGATATATGATCGGTTTGAACCTGTCGTCGATGGTATATGTAAACAAGGGCGAAAATATACCCCCGGAAACATGGGCAGGTATCCATTTCGGGGGACTATTTGAGATACCTGTTGCCGGTAATTTTACAATTCAGCCGGCAGCCTTATTCTCTGCCAAGAGTACTGGATATGAAATAGATAGTGGTCAGTACTCTATTGGTCCGATTTTTATTGAGGTACCGGTAAGGGCCGTTTATAGTTTTGGTTCGGCGGCTTTCAAAGTTAGCCTGTTTGCCGGACCCTATTTCGCCCTTGCAATTGACGGGCTTATGATCTCACCTGCCAATACAACGAGCATGCAGTTTGGGTCGGGGTATAACCACGATATGAAACCATTTGATATGGGATTCAATTTCGGTGCTGGTATCAGTATCCATAACCTCTTCATATCAGCACAATACGGTTTCGGAATAGTAAACATGGCACCTGTCGTGTCAGATGGTTCTGAAATGAAGAACAGGGTCTGGGGGATTTCATTTGCTTCACTTTTTTCAGGGAAGAAGTGAATTACGGAATGCCCATTAATTAAATTTGACTTCAGCCTATTCCTTTCGTAAATTTATCAGATGAATTCAAGTCATTCTGATTGATAAGAATTTTTTATTTTACTATCGATGAAATTGCAAGTGAATGGTTAAATTATAAATAAAGAGAACAGCCTGAAGAGAGTATTATTTGATTTAATGAAATATTCTGTTTCTAACCCAATAATATTTATAGTAATGCTTATTCCTGCATTTGTAAGTTCTTGCGATTCTCACAAGAAAGAAGAGGAAAAATTGGCCTTCAAAGTCAGTGGAACCGTTGAGGACATAATTACACATGAACCCTTAAATAGCGCAATGATAGATATTTACAGCAGAAAGAGAAACGGTTTCATGGGAGAATATTATGATCTGTTTTTAAAGAGAGGTTACTCGGAACCTTCAGGTAGTTTCAGTATAGACCTTGAAACAATTCCATATTCTTTAAGTTCCATTTTCGTAAAAAAAGACCAGTATTTAGATTTTCAACGTCAGTTTTTACCCTTAGATACTCTTAAGAAGAGTATAAATATCAGAATGTTGCCATATGGATACGTTAATATCCATATGATAAATAAAATTGATAGTGCAAAATTAATTACAATTAAATTTTTGACATATTACGGATATTACCAGACAGGGAATTTTGCTGACACAACAATCATTGTAAAAACTGCAGGTGGTATTATTAACAGAATGCAAATTTCAGCCTTTTTTGATTTCCAATTTATACATGAGCGGGTAATTAAAGACACATCTTTTTTGACCCTTAGGTTTGATACAGTTTATATAAACAAGATCATACTAAATTAATTGCATACATCGAATCAGTCGAGAGAATATCAGTTAAAGCATGGGAGCAATTTCAATCAGAAAATTAACTTTAGCATATGTTCTCTTGATTTGTTCATCAATATTGTCATTTTCACAGGAGTTCTATTTGGCACAGGATAATAAGTCATCTACTACAGTGTCCCTCCCTAAGTCCAGAATCTACAAAACATGGGTCTCATTGAATAGCTACAAAGGTCAGATTAAAGGAGTCCTGTTTGAAATCAGGGACTCATCAGTTTTGCTATCAAATTCTCTGGTAAAGGAAGATTATCAATCAGGTAACATTAAAGTAACAAATATCTGGTTTAATGATATTGACCATATATCCGTCAGAAAAAAGAACAAAATTTTGAATAGTACCCTGATCGGATCAGCTGCAGGATTAGCAACTGAAATAATTGCCGCATATTCAATCACTAATAATAAGGATGAATCTGCATTCCTGGCCTTAGTTTACAGTCTGCCATCCATTGTATTCGGAGCTGGTATAGGAGCATTGATCGGCTCGTTCAGGTTCCATATACCGGTAAAGGGCAGCTTTGAATATTTTAAGGGAAATCAAAACAGGCTTGAAAAATTTTCTTATATCAGGGAGACCTCAGATGGAATTAAAATTTATAATAATCAGTCTGAGCATAAATGTTTTGCAGGATTAACATTTGGTCCTTCCTTTCCTTCCGGCAAGTTTGCCAGTGATTCGGTTGCCAGTACAAATGAAAGCTTTCCTAAAACAGGAGGGTACGGTTCTCTTTTGCTGGGAATTTATATCAAAAGAGACCTCGGATTATCAATTAATTACTTTAATAGTTCATATAATATAACCAACAGCGCTTCTGCAAATTATTGGAGCTTCTCCTCGATTCTTGCAGGGCCAGTGTTTTCGCATCATTTTAAAGAATACTTTTTCCTGGATATGAAGCCAATGATTGGATATGTCTTTGTAAATAAATATGTTAACAATATAAGTGAGAGTTCGGGAAATGGCCTTGCCATTTTCCCCGCCGTGTCGTTAAGGTATAACTTTTCAAAAAGATGGTGCATGCTTACGGAGTCGGGTCTATTATTGTCCAATCCAGAATACAGCGATAGTAAAAAATCTACCAATGCATTTAATATCGGGCTCGGAATAGCATACAGGTTCAGATAAAACAACCTTCTCTATGGATACTTACATTAGTGAACCTCTGATAAAGCACCTGAATGCAGGATATTTAATCACCTGAAGGAATGGTCTTAACATCCGGATTATCATTATACTGGATAAATACCTTATTTCCGAAAGAAATTTCATGTGTGCAGCCTGAACTTTGTTCAGCAAATTTGCGGAAGATATACTATCCGATATCTTTGCATTGGCTTAGGTAGAAATATGAATGATACTTATCCTTCTTAAATAAGTGATAATACATACTTTACATACAATATCTGGCTTTGTCATTGTCCTTTCATTAACAGGTAAAATAATAATTCATTATTTTATTGATCTTTCACACAGTAGATCCTTCGATTTGAACTCGATAATATTCATGCCATTTTATTACCTGAAACCGTACAATTCACCATTAAAAAGTGAATTCAATAAGTATAAACATCTGTGCAATTCTCTCTTGGTATTAACATGCTTTTCTCTTTTACTTAATGTTATTTTCGGGGTTCTTATATATTTAAATTAGATCTTTTTTTATTGTGAGACAATTAATAATTCCCTGAGACTTCACTTCTGCCAGCTCTTCTACAATGTTAAAGTTATGTGGAAATAGCACACAGGGATTACTTAACAAAAATAACATCATGATTGTTAAATAATATTCAGTTATAGAGATCAGGAATAATGAAACTAAAGGTAATTATTACAGGAACCACAGGAATGGTCGGAGAAGGAGTACTTCAGGAGTGCATCCGGAATCCGGAAGTAGAAAAGATACTCCTTATAAGCAGGAGGCCGGGAGGATATTCAAACAGTAAAATCACAGAGATCATTCATACGGATTTTTACGATATAACGCCTGTTGAAGACCAGCTAAAAGGTTACAATGCCTGTTTTTTCTGCCTGGGCGTATCTTCTGTCGGCAGGAAAGAATCAGAATATTTTTCTCTCACATATACCCTTACAATGGGCTTCGCTCAGAAGCTGGCAAACCTTAATCCGGATATGACATTTTGCTATGTCTCGGGTGCAGGAACCGACGGCACCGAAAAAGGAAGATCGATGTGGGCAAGGGTAAAAGGGAAGACTGAAAACGACCTGATGAAATTACCCTTCAAAAGGGTATTCGCGTTGCGTCCGGGATTCATGAAACCAACCACAGGAGCAAGGAATGTCAATAAATATTATGTTCTGGTTGGCTGGCTTTATCCGTTTTTCAGGATTGTACTTTCGAAATATGTCTCAACTATAAAGGAGGTTGCTCTGGCTATGATCAGCTGTGCTCAAAAGGGTTATGATAAGCAGATAATCGAGGTTCCTGATATAATAAAACTATCGAAGCTATAATAGATAAGACCCATATTACCTGCGCACGGTGTAATCTAAAATTTGAGCGCAGCCCCGAAAACAAGCATTGCTCCAATTGCTTTGCCTGCACAGGATGTGAAATTTATTATTGTCCGCGTTGCGAAAATGAGATTATTATAACCCCCTGCAAACCAATGAGAAACAACTCAGGTTCGCTGGATTCGTGCCCCGAGAGCATTTAGTCTTATTTCAATATTTTCATAGCCCCGGTCAATCTGCTCAATGTTGTGAATGACACTTTTCCCGTCGGCCGACATGGCTGCAATCAGAAGGGCCACACCAGCCCTTATATCGGGTGAGGACATTACTGTACCTCTCAGCTTTATGAGCCTGTCGTGTCCGATAACAGTCGCCCTGTGGGGATCGCACAGGATTATCTGCGCCCCCATGTCGATTAGTTTGTCGACAAAGAACAGGCGGCTTTCAAACATCTTCTGGTGGATGAGGACGGCACCTTTTGCCTGGATCGCGGTTACAAGGAAGACACTCAGAAGGTCGGGTGTCAGGCCTGGCCATATTGCATCGGCAATGGTCATTATCGAACCGTCGATAAATGACTCAATCTCATAATGATCCTGGTAAGGCATGAAAATGTCATCACCTCTTCTCTCGAGTTTAATTCCCAGTCTTTTGAATGCATCAGGCATGATGCCCAGGTTATCATATGAGACGTTTTTAATAGTGATCTCCGATCCGGTCATCGCCGCCATCCCGATGAATGATCCTATTTCGATCATATCGGGAAGGATTGTATGTGAGCATCCCCCCAGTTCATTCACCCCGTCGATATGCAGCAGGTTTGATCCCACCCCTTCAATCCTGGCGCCCATACTTACAAGCATTTTGCACAACTGCTGTATATATGGTTCGCAGGCTGCATTATATATCGTAGTCCTTCCTTTAGCCAGTACGGCAGCCATTATAATATTGGCGGTGCCCGTAACAGACGCTTCGTCGAGGTGCATGTATGTGCCGGTAAGCCCTGAAGCTTTCACAGTGAAGAATGAATCTGAGGAATCGAATTCGAATTCAGCCCCGAGTTTCTGAAAACCAATGAAGTGGGTATCTACCCTGCGACGTCCAATCTTGTCACCCCCCGGTTTGGGAATAAGTGCAAAACCGAAACGTGCCAGCAATGGCCCCACGATCATAATTGATCCGCGGAGGCTAATGCTCTGGTCCCTGAACTGTTCCGTGGTGAGATATTCTGTATTTATTTCCGCAGCTTCAAAAGTCGCTGAATGTGAATTTCTTGTGACTTTCACACCAAGTGAGGCAAGCAGTTCGATCAGCTTATTGACATCCCTGATATCGGGTATATTGCTTATTGTGACTTTCTCTTTTGTAAGAAGGACAGCGCATACGACCTGAAGGGCCTCGTTTTTGGCTCCCTGTGGAGTTATCTCCCCGCTGAGCTTATGTCCACCCTCTACAATAAATGTTGCCATCAGACCCTGTTGAATCCCTTCTTCTTGAACATTTGTTTATTCTGCTGCTTCCCATGAGGTTTCCCCTGAGGTTTCCTCTTTTGCGGAGGAAGTAGCTCCCTTACCTCCAGAAGCTTAACACCTTCCGTCATTTTGAGTCTTCCTCCCGACAGCAACTTGAGATCCCCAATTATGACCTCATCGGCAACCTGTCCGCGGTTCCACGTAACGTATGATTTCTTCATCTGGTTGACGATGAGAGAGGTGAGATATTCTTTCTCTTCACCATCCTCTTTCTTGGCCACTTCATCTATCAATAATTCAACTATCCTTCCGTAATGAAGATACCTGATATTACCCTGGGTGTAAGGTATCTGGTTGGGATCTTCAAAAAATTTCTGCTGTTCGGGAACAGGATAGGGCGAATCAATATCGAGTTCGAAATCGGCTATAAGTGACAGATGGTCCCACAGTTTATGCTTGAAATCACCCACATCCCGCAGATGTGTATTGAGGTTACCCATGACCCCGATAACAGTGCGTGCTGCCCGGTTCCTCTCATCCCTGTTCTCGATGGTCTTTATATGATCGACCATCTTTTGAACATTCCTGCCGTATTCCGGAAGGTTCATCCTCTTTCGCTGGGTATTGTAATCGTATGCCATTATTGGTGATTTATGAATTGCAAAACTACTAATTAAATGCCAATTCACGAAAACAATAAAGTGAAGTGCGGGCGGAAATTCGCGAAAAAGAACACTACCCTGAATTTATTTGACAAGGCTTTTTACCTTTGGGTACTTAATTCAACTCCCGGAATGAAAAGAACCTCTTTGTTTCATATAATTTTACTTAGTTGCATAATACTTTGTGCGTTTGACAATTACAAACCCGACCCGCTTGTAGATGTGATCCACTATAAGTTCGGTCTGAGGCTGAACGATTCAACCAATATAATTGAGGGAAACGCAGAAATTACATTGAAATTCAGGGGAAATGTCCGATCATTCAGCTTTGATCTCAGGAATATCAATTCATCAGGCAAAGGCATGGTGGTTAAAAGTATAAGCCTGGACAAACCGGGATTCAAATGGGAGCATTCCGCCGACAAGCTAACCATTACCCCGTCAGGTCCATTGTCTGAGGGTTCCGAAATTTTGGTCAATATTATCTGGTCCGGTATCCCTGCTGACGGGCTGATTATTTCGAAGAACAAATTCGGAGACAGGACATTTTTCGCTGATCACTGGCCCGACAGGGCATCAAATTACCTTCCAGTTGTTGATCATCCTTCCGACAAGGCAACAGTCGAATTCATTATAACGGCGCCATCTCATTATAAAGTTGTCGGGAGTGGATATCTTACTGAAGAAAAGCAGGTTGCAAACGATTATACAATGACTCACTGGAAAGAGGATGTTCCGCTGGCTGTTAAAGTAATGGCATTTGGAGCAGCGCCATTTGCGGTACAGCTTGCAGGCACCATTGACAATATTCCCGTTACCACATGGGTTTATGATAAAAATGCCGCTGAGGGTTTCAGCGACTATGCAGTGGCTGTGAAACCGCTGGCTTTTTACGACAGTATTATAGGACCTTATCCATATGAAAAACTGGCAAACGTGCAGTCGAAAACCATCTTTGGCGGGCTTGAAAATGCAGGCTGTATTTTCTATTCGGAGAATTCGGTGACAGGCCAGGGAAGGGCTGAGAGCCTGATAGCGCACGAACTTGCACATCAGTGGTTTGGCAATTCGGTTACCGAAAAAGACTGGCACCATATCTGGCTTAGTGAAGGATTTGCGACCTATATGACTTCTGTCTACCTCGAAAAAACATATGGCAGTGAGAAATTCATGGAGAGCATGAGGCAGGCACGTGAGAGGGTACTGAGAACATCAGAGAAAAGCCCGGGTTCAGTGATCGACACTACAATTACAGACCTGATGAAGCTCCTTAGCGCTAACTCGTACCAGAAAGGGGCGTGGGTGCTGCATATGCTGCGAAATGAGATTGGCGATGATCTCTTCTGGCAGGGTATGAGGCTCTTTTACAACCGATTCAGGAATGGGAATGCCCTTTCTTCCGATTTTGAAGAAGCAATGGAAGATGTAAGTAAGAAAGAACTCGGGTCATTTTTTAACCAGTGGCTGTTAGTTCCCGGTCAGCCCGAAATAAGGATAATAACTGTAAGCGGCAGGAAGAAAGGGACTACGGATATTGTGATAACCCAGCTCCAGGAACATTTATTCAACTTCCCCATAGAAATTAAGATAAGTGACAAAACTGGCGCAAGAATCGAAACGGTAAATGTTACGGGCAGGGATAACAGATTGAATATCAGCACAGTGTCAGATCCTGAGATTGTTCCGGATCCCAATGTTAAACTCCTGTTCAGGTTGGTGAATGATAAGTCAATTTTAAGAAACTGAACAGACTTATTAAAGTCCGAGAAACTGAATTGCGATGCCTGAAAAGAAAATCAGTGATCCGGCAATAAGGTGATTGTATTTTTCGATCGGTTTCAGATCGATTTTGCTTAGTCCCATTTTAAAGGCAAAGACTATCGACATCATTGTAGCTATGGTGGTTACAGAGAATAATAAAGAAACAATTATTGTTCCCGGTATGTTGTTCTCTGCGGCAGGATACATTAGTAAAGGAATTAACGGCTCACATGGTCCGAAAACGAAAATAAGGAAGAGAATCCATGGTGTTGCCGGTACAATTTTCTTATCGTGAATATGGGCATGCTGGTCTGAATGATCATGTTCATGCTCATGTTTTTGTCTGCCGAGATGAAAATGGCTGTGTGTATGTCGGTGCTTCTTTACGAGATTTCTTATGCTGATCACCATATATACAAGTCCAAATGCAATAAAGAGCCATCCGGCAATACTTCCCCTGAACGATTCTACTGAAACAAGTTTATTGACTGAAATCCCTACACCAATACCAATTAATCCAAGGATCACTGAGCTGAGGACATGACCGACCCCGCAAAGAAAAGTGATGATCATTGTCTTTCTTACACTCCAGCCTTTTGCCTGGCTCAGTACTATAAAAGGTAAATAATGGTCGGGTCCGAGCAAGGTATGAAGGAAGCCTAGTGTTATTGCTGTTACTGATAATAGTGTTATGGTCTGGTCCATCTGTCTGTCTGTGTGACTGGTTAAAAAAATCTCTCAAATCCTTCTGCAGGGGCTCGCATCGACAGTGTATTCGGCCCGTAGCTTCGGCAAAGATAACCGTTATTCCTTAAGTACACCATGCATTCCTCCTTCAGATCGTCGGAGAAATGAAGGTTTTCATATACAATAACTTCAGGTTTCGTGATATTGATATTGAACATCTTGATTATCTCAAAATCAAAACCTTCGGTGTCGATCTGGAGCCAGTCGATCTTTTCAAGGCCGTATCTTTCAACGAGCGACCGGGTGCTTACACATTCAACCTGTTCTTCTGTAATATAATCTTCTCTCTTTTCCGGGAGTCTGCATCCCTCCTTTATTGTCTGGTTTGCAACATAACCTGATCTTACAGCCTCTTCAAGAACTGACCTGTTGAAACTGGTCAACCCATGTGCCCATCTCGAGTTGCTAAAAG
>Ga0208980_10003130_pt1 | contig 10035 bp, 12 predicted proteins | sample WetSurMetagenome_3_FD_187993 | JGI IMG/M metagenome (GOLD analysis project Ga0208980, IMG submission 187993) | Wetland microbial communities from Twitchell Island in the Sacramento Delta, sample from surface sediment Aug2011 Site A1 Bulk (version 2) | ecosystem: Environmental > Aquatic > Marine...
CATAGTGATGATCTACGGAGGGAGGCTGGGAATAACAACCTGATAACCATACATCCAATCTACATACAGGTCATTTGAAGCATTTTGTATAATCATTCACTGAAGACCTCACCGGTCTCACAGACCCCTGAGGTCTTAAACAAGCCCTCCCAATCTTACCTGATGGAAACCTATTTTTGGCAGGGTTTTTGATGGTGTTGATTAAGCATATAATTAAATTAATTTTCCATGACCAATTTTTATTACTTTATCCTGCTGGCCATCCTGCTGGTGTCCTGTTCAACGACGGAGACTGTACTCCCAACCCCGGTTATTACCTACAAACCCATCATCATTACTCCGGTCAGGTTGATTACAACCGTGGCACCTGGCATGCCAACCCAACAGCCAACATCAACCAGGACTCCAACAACGATAGCAACAACCACTTCAACATTTACGATGACCTCGATTGTGGCATCACCCATTCCCAGTATCGTGGACTGCCTTCCAAAAAACAGTGCGGATCAAAAAGGCATCGTCACCGAGGTCATTGATGGGGATACGATCATCGTCCGCCTGGAGGATGGCAATATCTACAGCGTCAGATATATCGGAATTGACGCCGCGGAAAGAGACCTGCAATACTTTGCCGAAGCTTATAACGCCAATGCGGATCTGGTGCTTCAAAAAGAGGTGCTGCTGATTAAGGATGTTTCCGACACAGACCAATATGGTCGCTTACTCAGGTATATCGTTGTTGATGATGTCTTCGTAAATCTGCAACTTATTAAGCAGGGTTTTGCCCGCGCGATGCAGTATCCACCCGATGTTGCCTGCGCACAAGCATTTTCATTGGCTGAGCAAGCTGCGCATAGTTCCCAGGTTGGTATTTGGGTGGCGACGCCAGTGCCAGGTCCATCCGATACCCAGGTGGTCATCGTTACGGTCAACAAACAGCAGGAATATGTCGATATCCAGAATGTCGGTAGCGCTGATGTCGATTTATCGGGTTGGAACCTTGTCTCTGAAAGGGGGCATCAGGAATGCTACCTTTCAGGTTTTCTCAAGGCTGGCGAGACATTAAGGATTTGGGCTGGGAGTGCTCAATCGGGCGGATTCAGTTGTGGGTATAGCAAACCAATTTGGAACAACTCGGAGGTGGACCCGGCTGTTTTGTATAATACGGCGGGAGTAGAGGTAAGCAGGAAATAATTATGGTATGATGAATGTCCCCAGGCTGACCGGATGACCGCGCTGGCTTTGTGTCATCGAGGAAAGTCCGCACTCCACAGGGCAAGGTGCCGGCTAACCGCCGGGACGGGGCAACCTGACGGATCGGGCCACAGAAACAGACCGCACCCCCACTTTCGGGTAGGGATGTAAGGGTGAAAAGGTGGTGTAAGAGACCACCGGCGCGGGCGGTAACGTCTGCGGCCAGGCAACCCCCGCCTGGAGCAAGGTCAAGCAGAGGCAATCCCGTGAGGGAGGTGGCGGCTCGTCACCTGGATCGCAAGGTCCGCAGCCTCGGGTAGACTGCAGGAGGGGTGAGGTAACTCACCTCCTAGAGAGATGGTCATCGGCGTAGGGAGACCTGCGTGCACAGAATGCGGCTTACAGGCTGGCCTGGGGACCACTATTGATGGTTGGAATATCAGAAAGTATCATTGATTATATCTGACGACCTAATTAGGGGAATAGACAGCAAGCAATGGTAGATTACAACTCCGAACACAAATCCGTACTTGATGAGATGCTTCTGGGGCATCCACACGTGCGTGTGGGGAAGATGTTTGGATACCCGGCTTATTATGTGGGCAAAAAACTGAGTATCTGCCTGTTTGAACAGGGCGTGGGGGTCAAGCTTCCTGAGGAATCTGCCAATAGGTTATTACAATCCGACAAGAATGTGACCCCCTTCCAACCACTGGGAAGGCCAAAAATGCGCCAATGGGTGCAGATCAATTTGAGCCATTCAGAAGATTATCGCCAGTACCTGCCTGTGTTTGAAGAATCGATAAAATATCTGCTGTTGCAAAGTCAAATGGGGGAAACATGAGCAATTCTTTTTTCCTTGGCAAATCGTAGCACATATCTCTGAATAAACCCACTGGTGCCCTCTCCTATAGGCAATTATGCCTATATATGCATCCGCCAGATGGCGCTCAACCAGACCTGTTGAGACCCGTATAATCCCGGCACATATTCATGGATGTGAGGAAACTCTCTTGAAATTAACCACCAATCTAAAGATTACCAGATTATTGGGTGTCGTGCTCGTCGTCTCAATTTTAATATCAGCCTGCACCAAAGAAACAACCTCGGGTCAGGCAAGCCTTCAGATGGCCTCCATGGAAGAGATGCCGGCTGAGGTAAAAGCCGCACCTGGAACTGTCCAGCAGGCCTATCAATTTGCTGTAGCGAATTCCGAAGTAATGAAGCAAATCCCCTGTTATTGTGGCTGTGGAGCGATGGGTCATACCTCGAATTACGCCTGCTATGTCTCCGGCGTGGATGTGAATGGCGACGTTATTTTTGATACCCATGCTTTGGGTTGTTCAATTTGTGTGGATATCACCCAGGATACAATGCGATTACTCAAGCAAGGCCAGCCGGTGACAGACATAAAAACCTATATCGATCAGACCTATTCTCAATACGGACCTTCCAATATACCGTGATCGAACAAAACTCCTCGGTAAAACGTTCCAAACGTTGGTGGCAGTGGGCCATCCTGCTAGCAATTGGGCTGGTGATATTTATCGTTCCAATCCCAGCTAAGGCAGATGCACCCACCGAAAGATTTTTCCAGATTGATGCCCGGCGGTTTGAATATGACCCTGCCATTCTCAAGGTCAATCCGGGTGATCGTGTGACCCTCGAACTGGTTGCTACCGATGTGGTGCATGGTTTGGCAATCGATGGGTATAACCTCGAAACCACCGCTGACCCTGGTAAGGCTGTCCGGCTGAGTTTTGTGGCTGACCGGCAGGGTACATTTCGTTTTCAATGTACCGTCACTTGCGGTAACATGCATCCTTTCATGACCGGAAAGCTGCTGGTCGGGGAAAACACATTCTTATGGCGTGCAATCGCCCTCACCGGGCTGGTATTGGTTGCTGGGATATGGATGGAACGTAAATGACACGTTTGCAAGACATCCCCTGGGCGGAAGAAATTCCATTCAATGGCCAACTTGATAAATCACATAGACGATTACAGTTTCCAGACAGGCTCAATCTCTACCGCGTAGACTGGCTGCGTCCACTGTTTAAGAGCCGCTGGCCTCAGTTTATCCTTCGTATGCTCACACTGGCAGGCTTCGTGTTCACCATCCTCGCAGGATTGTTTGGTCCTCAGGTGGGCAGCCATAATTTTGCCATCATTTTTGTCTGGATTGCCTGGTGGACTGCCCTTAAGCTGGTTTTCATTCCCTTTGGTGGGCGTTCCTGGTGCAGCATCTGTCCCATCCCGCTCGCAGGTGACTGGCTGCAACAGGGCGGAATCATGGAACCTGGACAGCGTCGTTTCGGGTTGAATTTACGCTGGCCAAAGCGCCTTAGAGGCTCCTGGATGCAGTCGGGTGCTTTCCTGCTCATTGGCTTGTTCAGCGCAGTCACACTCACCAACCCGCAGGTGACCGGATGGGTGTTACTGGCTATATTTGGCCTGGCAGTAGGGATGAGTCTGGTCTTCGAGAAGCGCGCTTTTTGTACATCTCTTTGTCCCATTGGTGGCTTTAGCGGCATGTATGCCCAGACCTCTCCGGTGGAATTGCGCATCATCGAGAAGGATATTTGCGCCAAACATGAGGTTAAGTCGTGTTATCAAGCCTGCCCCTGGGGACTGTACCCGCTGGCATTCCGGGATAGCTCTGCCTGTGGCCTGTGCATGGAATGCCTGCGTGCTTGTCCGAGTGATAATCTGGCATTGAACCTGCGTCCATTCAGCAGCGACCTTGGCCGGCAAAAAACAACTTCTCGCCTGGATGAAACTTTTCTGGCATTGGTCATGCTGGGTTCAGTGGTGACGTTTGCCGCAGTTTTCACTGGACCTTGGGGCTGGCTAAAATCTGCCGCCTTTGAAATTGGCTCATTACCCTGGGTTAGATATGCCTTTGTATACCTGGCACTCAACCTGCTGCTAATGCCAGTCATCTTCATTGGAGCAGTATGGGCTGGGGAAAGATTTTCCGTCAGCTGGAATTCACTTAAGCGTGCGATAGCCACGCAGGCGCAGGTGTTGCTTCCGTTGGGGCTGATGTCCTGGATTGCCTTTACTGTCTCTTTTGCACTCCCCAAGCTGATTCTTATTCTGGGCGTGCTGAATGATCCCTTTGGTTGGGGTTGGAGCATACTGGGCTTAAACCAGAGTATTCAAAAGGTGAGCATTTCAGGTCCCAGCATGGTGCTTCAGGTGCTGCTGCTCATGGTAGGTCTTTTCTGGTCTTTCAGTGTTGCCAGGAAATTGGCTGCTACGAGTGCCAAAAAATCTCAGGGTACGAAACTACCCATTATGGCATTTAGCCTGGTGTTCACCCTGCTAATGCTCTGGTTGTTAGTGGGGTAGGGTATGCGTAAAGAGTGGCTCGCACGTGGTATCGTCATCCTGGGTCTGGCACTGGCTGTTACTGTGCCCGCGGTGGGTTGGTGGCAGCAAAAGCAAGGAATCGTGGTGCATGCCCATATGGCTGAAACAGGAGGGTGGGATCCGGAGAACCTGACTGCAGAAGTCGGTAAGCCTCTTCACTTGCAGTTGACTTCCGATGATGTCACCCATGGATTTGCCGTCGGCCAGATGGACATGCCTGCGGTGGATGTCATGCCCGGCGAGATGACCGATGTCACCCTGGTTTTCGATAAACCGGGCAAATATACGTTTTATTGCACCCGCTGGTGCAGCGTGAATCACTGGCGTATGCGCGGCACCATTGAGGTGACCGGCACCCAAACCTCCATAGAACCCGTCAAGCCACCCCTGTATGTCACCCTCGGGCTGGATATCGACGCAGAACATCATGCCGGTACCACACCCTCAGAAATTCCAGCTGCCTGGCGGGGAGCGCTGCTCAACCGAGCTATTCCCGATGAATATAAAAGCCGTGACTACTACCTCTCCCATGCTCCCATAGACCTGTGGCTGGGATTGCGGTCAGACCCCACAAATAGCGACCTGACGGATCAGAACCTTTGGGATTTGGTGGCGTGGGTATGGCAATCTAAAACTACGCCTGATGAGATTCAGGCTGGAAGGGAGCTGTTTACAGCCAATTGTGCTGCCTGCCATGGGGAGAAGGGGGCAGGGGATGGGGTGTTTGCTGACCAGCTGGCTGCCAAAACCGGCAATTCGAATTCAAGCCACACCCGCGGCGAGCAGACTCAGCGCCCGGCAGATTTCACCGATCCAACTCATATGCTTTCCACCAGCCCTGCCCACCTGCAGGGAAAAATCATCCGGGGTGGGATGGGCACCGGGATGCCCTATTGGGGTCCAATTTTTACCGAGCATCAAACCTGGGCGTTAGTCGCCTATTTATGGACATTTCAATTTGAACTGGAGGCTCTGCCATGAGTCAACACAAAAATAATAAAAATCTCAAACAAAGACACAAGAAATTACCATGGCCAATGTTTCTTCTTCTCGGCGGGGGGCTGCTGCTGGTTATCGGTGCTTTCTTCGTGTTCAACAAGCCCTCCGCGGCAGGAGAAACGGTCGATGGCTCCGGCTCGCCTGGCTTAAAAGTGGACAAGGAAAAAGTAGATTTGGGCGATGTCCAGCTGGGTCAAACCGTAATGGTATCCTTCCAATTATCCAATACAGGTGATAAAACCCTCAAGTTCACCAAAGCCCCCTATGTCGAAGTGTTGGAGGGCTGCTGACCCCCCACCCCTGCCATCGGTTCGATGGCGCTCAAACCGGGTGAGACCACCACCCTTAGCATGCAGTTCATGATGCACGCAGGTATGGATGGGATGCATGATTTCAGGGTGCATTTACCCAGCAACGATAATATCTGGGGAGATAAGACTTTGACGGTCTTATCGAATTGGGTTCCATAAAGCTAACCTGACGAGTCTTGAATAATAGTATGTGCGCATTCCACGGATTTGTAAAAACTGGATATCATGTATGGAGGAGTCATGATGAGGGATAATTCCATCTGTATGACGTTGCCTCAACCATGCGATGAAGCCGTGGATTGGATGGTGAACCAGATGAACCAGACAGGCTTTTCGGTGATCCGTACCTTTGATTTAAAACTCGCCCGAGATGCCCAGATGAATTGCCCTTGCCCACAGCACGGCACCGAATTGTGTGATTGCCAGGTGGTAGTGCTGTTGATCTACGCGGGGAATAAACCACCCGTTGCCTTGATCGCTCATGGATCGCCTTATCAAACCTGGTTTTCAGTGGTGGATACCCCCCAGCAACGGGCTGACCCGGAGATCGATGAGACGATTCGAGGCTTATTTATCCCTCCATCAATGGCTGCATCCATGATCTAAACTGAGCAGAAGCAATAAATCCTAAAACCATTCTTGTAATAAGAAATGGCTTAGGTGGGCAGCTGTAGTATATACATTGACTGCTCGTAGCTCCTTCCACAATCAGCAGAAAATTGGTATTCCATCGCTCTTTGGTCATTGAGAAATCACCCGCGCTTATTCCGTTTGTACTGGTTTTTGATGATGGGGGTGGGTTAAATACATTAATCTGGTTGTTAACTGGTTTTAGGTTTCGATTAGGAATCGTCTGGTACACTTATCCATATTTGGACAAGGCCTTTTCTCCACAACATCGCTCTACCGTGGAGAGAGCTGTTCCTAACTCGACGATTACGCCTGGAAAAACTACGGAATGACAGAAAAAAAGGATCCGATTAGGGTACTATTGGCCGACGATCACGCCATCGTCAGGGCAGGTATACGCCAGTTCCTGGAACGCGCCGGCGATATCCAGGTTGTAGCTGAAGCCGATGATGGCGAGATGGCAAAAGGTTTGATCCAACAAAACCAACCGGACGTGGCGGTCCTGGATATCCAAATGCCCAGAGCCAGCGGGATCGAAGTGACCCGTTGGGTTCGGACCAATACTCCTGGGGTGGGTGTGTTGATCCTCACCGCATTCGATGATGACCCGTACGTACTGGCTGTTTTACAGGCTGGTGCAAATGGGTACATCTTAAAAACAGCTTCACCAGCAGAGCTGATCAGAGCGGTGCGGGATGTGAATGATGGCAAGTCCGTCCTGGACCCAGGTGTGACCCACAAATTGTTATCCCAACTCAGCCATCCCAGGGAAGTTTCTCCCGTGGAAGCACTCACCCAACGTGAGATGGAAGTGCTTGAGTTGGTGGCCAAAGGATTTACCAATAAGGCCATTGGTGCCCAGCTAGGGATCAGCGATCGCACCGTCCAGGGTCACCTGGCGCATATCTTTGACAAACTTCAGGCAGGCAGCCGCACGGAAGCAGTGATGCGGGCTGTCTCATTAGGTTGGATCTCCCAATCTCTGGGAACCATCACCGAAGAATAACTGCTTAATGAACCCTTCCAAACTCCCAAAAACCAACCTGCGTTTACCCCCCCAGAGATTGATGATGCGATTGATCGCTATCATCCTCCTGCCCCTGACGGTAATTCTTCTGGTGATCACTTTTGGAAGCCTCACCATTCACCAACAGGCAATGCGTTCCATGGTCGGTGAGCGAGATGCCCGCCTGGTCAGCACGGCAGCCAGGTCTTTGAGCGCGCAAATCGATCTGCGTGTGAAGGAGCTGGCTGGATTTGCGCAGCTGCAGTCGTTGCTACCATCTGAGCCAGTCACATCCACATTTCCAGACGCAGGTTTCCTCCTGCCGGATTTTGACAACGGGCTGGCAGTCGTAGATTCTCAGGGGAAGCTGTTATCAACCCAGGGAAATTCCACGGTGTGGGATGCGCTGTCTGCTGATCCGGTAAAATGGCACAGGCTGGCTGCGGATCTCAAGACTCAGCCTGGCAAGCTTATAGTGATTAATTCACCCGTTGATAATTCTCCTGTAGGCATGATCTCATCCCCGAGAAAAGATGGAAATCTGGTTATCGGGGCATTTTCAATCCCCACTCTAATTAAAAACACCCTGGTGGATATCCTCCCTTCGGAAAGCCAGCTCACTACAATAGTGGTCAACCCAGATCAGCAGATCCTTTATAAAGCTGGTGATGCAGGAGACTATTCAAGTGACCATCCCGGGATCGCAGAAGCCCTTCAAGGACAGAGTGGTACGGTGTATGTCGATGTGGGCAGCGATGAGCATGTGACGGCATATAGTCCGGTTAAGTCAGCCGGGTGGGCACTCGTCACTGAAGAATCGTGGCAAGCGGTCTCTACGCCCACATTGCGGACCACCCAGGTTGCCCCACTCGTCCTGGTACCGGCAGTAGTCATCATGTTATTCGCTTTGTGGCTTGGAACACGTCAGGTTGTCCAGCCGCTGCGCATTTTGGAAGCAAAGGCAGCTACCCTGGCAGTGGGAGATTTTCAAACCATCCAAGAACCGGTGGGAGGCATTGCGGAGATTCAACACCTGCAGGGCACATTGGTTGAGATGGCACATAAAGTACAGGAGGCTCAGCGCAGCCTGCATAGTTATATCGGCGCCATCACCACGGCACAGGAGGAGGAACGCCATCGCCTGGCGCGTGAGCTACATGATGACACTCTCCAATCATTAATCGCCTTGAAACAACGGGTTCAGCTTGCCCAGCTGGAGCTGGGAGCAAACCTGGAGAAAAATGACCCTGATTCGGCTGAATTGAAGGAGATTGCTGCATTGACTGAGCAAACTATCGAAAATCTACGCCGGTTGACGCGTGCCTTACGACCCATCTACCTGGAAGACCTGGGATTGGTGCCTGCTCTGGAGATGCTGGCACGTGAGACCGGGCAGGCGATGGGCATCCCGGTTGAATTCCACCGCGAGGGGGTTGAAAAACGGTTGGATGCTGTTGTTGAGCTGGCACTTTATCGGATGGCTCAGGAAGCACTGAGCAATATCGCCCGGCACGCTCAGGCGAAACATGCAACGTTGAGCATATCTTATATCGACTCATCGACAAACATGCAGGTTTTGGATGACGGTGTGGGTTTTGTGGTTCCAACGAATCCATCTGAATATGCTCCGGCTGGTCATTATGGCTTGCTTGGTTTGCATGAACGAGCAGAGTTGATTGGAGCATCATTGCAAATCCACTCATCACCCGGGAAGGGGACCAACCTGACCGTCATTATACCGATTCAATCATCGACATCTCATTAATCAAAGGAGATTATTTCAATGTCTCGATCTGTAATCATTTCTATGCTAATTAGCCTGCTGTTACTTGTGGCATGCAATAATACAGCACCATCAACTTTAACTACGGAAGTGGTTGGAAAGCAGGTGTCTGTTAAAGGAGGCAGCTACACCGATGTGAGTGTGGCTGAGCTGCAAGCCATGCTGGCAAACAAGGATTTCACCCTTATCAATGTGCATATTCCCTTTGAAGGCAATATTGCCAGGACAGACCTGTCCATCCCCTATGATCAGATTGAGCAGAATTTGGATAAGCTCCCTGATAAAGATGCCAGAATTGTCTTATATTGCCGGAGTGACCGGATGAGCAATATTGCCGCCAAAACCCTGGTGGGCTTGGGTTACACCAACATTTATAACCTGGATGGAGGTATGGTCGATTGGGAGGGGGCGGGATTAACCATTGCGAGATAGAATTACCTTTGCAGATTGCATGGATTGATAATTTTGATAGGTCGAAATCATAAAGGAGAAAAATAGGTATGGAAAAAGATCCTGTATGCGGGATGGATGTCGATCCCAACACTGCTTCATGGAAATCGGTATATCAAGAGAAGACGTATTACTTCTGCGCACCCGGATGTAAGGCGGATTTTGATAAAAATCCGCAAAAATATGTTAAATCAGGTGAGGGTGATGCAAGACAGGGTACACAGCATATACATGCTGCTTGAGAAAATCTTGTTCGTTTAGTCATTTAAAGAACAGCCTGTTCATTA
>Ga0208980_10003131_pt1 | contig 10034 bp, 9 predicted proteins | sample WetSurMetagenome_3_FD_187993 | JGI IMG/M metagenome (GOLD analysis project Ga0208980, IMG submission 187993) | Wetland microbial communities from Twitchell Island in the Sacramento Delta, sample from surface sediment Aug2011 Site A1 Bulk (version 2) | ecosystem: Environmental > Aquatic > Marine...
AAAGCTGTTCGCTCGAAGGTAGCAACTGGCATTCCGCCTCGGGCTCTTCAGGATGGGGAACTCCCGGAGCCTCTAATTCCGTCTATTCACCTCTTCCTGCAACTGATAAAAGGCTTCAGATTTCATCAACACGGATCACACCCGACAACGATGGAATTGATGATGTGCTTACTATTAAACTTAGTCTTAACGGTACAGGCAATGTTGTATCAGTATTGATCTTTGACGAGAATGGGACACTTGTAAGGAAGCTGACTGAAAATCTTTTGGCCGGTCCCGAAACATTTTTATCATGGGACGGAACAGATGAAACAGGTTCGCTGCTACCCAGGGGAATATATGTTTTTCTGGTAACACTGTTTAACGATAAAGGAAACACTGCTAGATGGAAGCGGGTTTGCACAGTCATAAGGTGACTTTGCCAGTCATAAATTTTTCTCATTTATATCCAAGCGGGAGAAAAAACGAAAATTAGGAAACTAGATTGTAGAGATAAGCTCGGTCATGATTGCTGTCATCCTTACCTCTGTTTTTGCTGCCTCTATCTGAACAGATTCGTGGGTTGTGTATTCGATCTTACCCTCAACACCAAGATCTGTTATGATGCTAACAGCAAAGCAAGGTAATCCCATGTGCCGGGCAACTATGATCTCAGGAGTGGTTGACATACCGACTGCATCCGCCCCTATGGTTCTGAAATATTTGTATTCGGAAGGGGTTTCAAAGGTGGGCCCGCTCGTGGAGAGATATATCCCCTTGTGAACCCTGATGCCAAGATTTTCAGCTATCAATAATGCCTTGTTTATCATATACCTGTCGTAAGCCTCTCCCATATCTGGAAACCGCGGACCTATTCTTTCATCGTTAGGGCCGATCAGAGGGTTGGGAAGCAAATGTATATGATCGGTGATTATCATTATGTCGCCTATCTGGAAATTGGGATTTACACCGCCGGCTGCATTGCTGACAAAGAGACACTTAATTCCGAGATACTTTAGAACCCTCACAGGAAATGTCACCTCTTCGGCACCATACCCCTCATAAAAGTGGAATCTGCCTTTCATCGCGACGATCTTTTTCTTTCCGAAGTCGCCATAGATCAGCTTGCCTTCGTGACCTGAGACTGTAGGAACAGGAAAGTTTGGAATATCATGGTAATCGATCTCGATGCAGTTTTCTATTTTTGCTGTAAGACCGCCCAGCCCTGTGCCTAATATAATACCTGCATCAGGAGAATCAAAGCCTTTGGCTTTTAGAAATTTTATTGTCTCGTTTATTTTTTCTAACATAATCAATTATCTGATTTTCAAATCCTTCTTTATCATCATTCAGAAACTTTACTCCGACTGGAATAAAGTAAAATGAAGTTTTCAGAGATTCTGCAATATTAGTAAATTCCCGTAATCTAACGGAATCTTTTTCAGTTGTAATTACGAACTTCAAAGGTGATTCTATTGTATTGAACGTATCGGTTATTCGTATAAGATCTTTTTCCGTGAACCTGTGGTGATCGGGGTAATTAAGATGTATTACATTGATCGATAATCGGGTTATATAATCCTTCAGCGGATCTGCACTGGCGATCCCTGTTACCAGTACCACTGATGGTTTCATGTCACTTACCTCTGAAAAAACCCTTTCCGTTTTTATGCCGTGATATACAGGAACGGGATCCATATATCCTAATGTGGTGAAATAGAGACTCTGGTACGGGGCCTTATCGATCTCTTTAGCGATTATTCTTCTCTGGATGGGAGAGATATCTTCAGGGCATTTTGTAATAAGAATCACATCGGCTTTGTACATGTTAAGAACACTCTCTCTCAGGTTACCATAAGGCAGAAGATGGTCGTGGATCATCAGGCGGCTGTAATCGGTAAGCAGGATGGTAAAGCCGGGTAAAACCCTCCTGTGCTGAAATCCATCGTCGAGAATTATCACCTCTGTTCCGGGAAGTTCTTTAAGAATTCTGTTTATTCCATCAACCCTGTCTGCATCAACAGCAACTGTTATTTCAGGAAATTTACGGCAGATCTGCAATGGTTCATCACCAACCTCTTCGGGTCCCATTTCCGGCAATACAAACCTGAAACCGCGGGTTTTTCTCTTATAACCACGGGAAAGGAGAGCCACATCGAACCTCTCTTTCAGGATACTGATAATATGTTCACTGTGTGGAGTTTTCCCTGTTCCGCCGACTGTAATGTTTCCGACACAAATAACCGGAATGCTGAACTCATGCCTGTGCAGAATGCCTGAACTGTACAGGAAGTTTCTGATACTGGTAACTGCGCCATATAATAGCGACAGAGGATAGAGCAGTATACTCCTTCTGTTTTTCAAATCTTACCTTATCTCAATAAAATAGGGAAGCCTTGTCTGAACGCCGGATAATCCGGAAAGTTCTTTTAATTCATTATAATACCTGATGCTTGTTCCCAGTTCGCGTGTAAGAATTCTGAGCCTTAACTCACCTGTAAGCCCTGCTATAAGTTTTGTGTAGGGATCTTCAATTACGGGATACTCCTTTATTATATAGTCGTCGGTTCCTGCAAGTTCAGCCGCTCCACTGATCGCATCCTTCAGGCCTCCTATTTCATCAACAAGGCCGTTGTTCAATGCCCTGCTTCCTGTCCAGACACGACCCTGTCCGATACTGTCGACCCCGGTAAAAGTCATCTTCCTGCCATCAGAAACCCTGGTGACAAAATCACTGTAGATCTTTTCGATACTCTTCTGCATCACCTCTTTTTCGTAGACATCCATTGGCCTGTATATCGAGGGAAAGTCGGAATAGCTGTTGGTATTAACATTTTCAATATTAATCCCCAGCTTCTCCTTCAGAAGTTTTCCGGCATTGGGTATGAGTCCGAATACCCCTATCGATCCCGAGATTGTTGCAGGGCTGGCATATATCTTTGTTGCAGCGGCTGAGATATAGTAACCCCCCGATGCAGCATAGTTACCCATTGAAACCACAACAGGCTTAACTTCTGCTGCAAGGCTGATTTCCCTCCATATCATGTCTGATGCAATGGCATTACCGCCAGGTGAGTTCACCCTCAGCACTATAGCTTTGATATTGGTGTCTTTTCTTTGTTCCCTGATAAGGTCAGCATAACTGTTTCCCCCAATATTTCCATCAGTACCTCTTCCCATCACAATAGTACCTTCGGCATAGATTACCGCTATACGGTCCTTTGCATTGAATTTTTTGAGAGGATTGGCTATTTTGGAATACTGTGACATCTGTACGAATTGTATCTTTTTATCAAGATTTACTCCCGATAATGTCTTGATCGTATCGATCAGCTGATCGCGGTAAAGAAGTCCGTCAACCATACCTTCAGTTACGGCTTCGTCGGCATTGCTGGAGATAAGCTGATCGGCTATTTTCTTCAGTCGGTCGGTTGGTATTTGCCGCGATTGTGAAATTTCTGAAATGACATTACCCCATATTGAACCGACATAATCGGTAATCTGTTCCCTGTTCTCCCTGCTCAATCCGTCGAGAAGAAATGGTTCAACAGCCCCCTTGAATTTACCATGTCGTATTACCTGAACGTCGACACCTATCTTTTCAAGTGCTTTTTTATAGAACATAACTTCACCGCTGAGACCTTTGAACTCCATCATTGAACCCGGATTAAGGTAGATCTTATCAGCAGCAGTCGAGAGATAATACCCCTCCTGTGTAAGCACATAGTCACTCCATGCAAGAACAAATTTCCCTGATTCACGGAATTTGATCAGTGCGTTTCTGATCTCGGTTGTAGTTGCCCAGCCAGGGGAAAGAATGCCATTTTCAATAAGGATGCCTTTAATTTTGTCGTCAGTCTGGGCTTTTTCAATATTTTCAAGGATCTCGTTAAGCCCGGGAGTCGGAGTAAAGGTCATATTGATGATATCGAAACCGGCCCAGGGATTTGGATTACCCCTGTCGGGAACAGGTACTCCGCCCTTAAGTACCAGTACCGATTTCTCGCTGATTGTAACAGTTTTGTCGGCCGAAGCGACAAGGGCGCTCAGACCGGCTATAGTAATGACAAAGAATAATATTGATGCCAGTATGATACCCGTTATAGTGGCAAGTGTGTAAACCAGGAAATTTTTCATAATTGAGTTTATTGAAATTTTGATTTTCAAAATTATAGAAAACAAATGAACAAAAATGATTTAAAAGATTTAATACTTTTATCCTGAAAATTAGAATGATGAATAGGGTATTCCTTGGACTGGGATCTGACCTTGGCGACAGGGAGGCAAATATTAAATATGCTGTTAAGTCACTCGAAGAGCAGGTGGGAAAGATTGCTGCAGTTTCGCCGGTGTATGAAACAGAGCCGGTTGGTTTTACCGGGAGTGGTGATTTTCTTAATATGGTCATCTCGGTTGAAACCATTCTCTCACCGTCAGATATCCTCAGGATAGCTCTTGCGCTTGAGTCTGAAATGGGACGTACAAGGGGAAAAACTAGGAACATTTCACGGATTATTGATATTGACATACTTCTTTACAGTAATGAAATGATAAACTCCGGAGCCCTTACCATACCTCATCCGAGGATGCATGAGCGTAAATTTGTTTTGGTTCCGCTGAACGATATTTCCCCGGGTCTTGTTCACCCGATCCTTGGCAAAACAGTTAAGGAATTGCTGTCGGAGTGTAAGGATAAAAGCCGCATAAGGCAATTCACTTCCTGAATACCCTATTCTACGACAACTCAAAGCAACCCGTTATCTGCAAAACTGTAATAGTCCCTGTCGGTTATTATAAGGTGATCGAGAAGCTGGATATCCATCATTGTTCCTGCTTCTTTTATCTTTTGTGTGATCCGTGTATCAGATTCACTCGGACTCAGGTTCCCGGAGGGATGGTTATGGCATACGATGATTCCCGATGCCAGGTTCTCGATGGCGCGTTTCATTACCATCCGTACATCTGTTACGGTTCCGCTCACACCTCCCTGGCTTAACTTCATCCTGTTGATCACACGGTTTGACCGGTTGAGAAATAAAATCCAGAACTCTTCATGGGGAAGATCAGAGAGTACAGGACTCAGGAGGTCAAAGACATCTTTCGAAGATCTTATCTGGGGAGTATCAGGCATCTCAGCGAGTTTTCGTCTTCTCCCCAGCTCAAGGGCAGCAGCTATTGTGATGGCTCTTGCATTGCCTATTCCCCGGATCTTTGTAAGGTCGGAAATGCTCAGTTTCCCAAGGCTGTTAAGATTATTGTTCACCATTGAGAGCAGTTCCCTTCCCAGATCAACAGCTGATCTGGCCTTTGTACCTGAACCAATAAGAATAGCCAGCAATTCGGCATCACTTAGTGAGGATGTACCTTTGTGGTACAACTTTTCCCTGGGCCGGTCCTCCACAGCCCAGTCAGTAATTTTAAGAGACATTCAGCGAGACATAATAGTTACTGATAAAGGTAAGAAATATTTTAATACACCTCACCCCCCTGTCCCCCTCTCCCGGGATGTATGAACAATAGACATAGTATACAAGGGGTCATAGACATGGTATACACTTTTATAAAGTTATAGTTCTTAACAATTGATTGCAAAAATATATTTCATACATATTGTCCTTGTGTGATTCTCTCAATGCAACGTACTCACTGACAAAAGCTTTTCCGACTTTGATTTCTTTATTCTTAAATGATATGACACCTTTGTCCTGAACTTTTCGTTTTATGTCAGAGAGATTGTATTGGTAAGGATCTGTTTTTTCAGGATAAGATTTACTGCTTGGGCTGTATAACTCAGCAGGTGTTTTAAAGTTGATTGCTTCATGTGGACGGATGCAGTTATATTTCTCCCGCCACATATCAAATCGATGTTGACATTGAACATGATCACGGAACTGCTCATAGTTGATTAACTCTTGTTTTAGTGTTCTGTGGAAGCGTTCTTCTTTCCCTTGGGTCTGCGGATGATACGGTCTTCCATGTATAAGTTTTATGTTTAACTTAATAAGCCATTTTTCAAGAGCTGAGTAGGATCGGACTCCGTCAGCTAAGTCATTACCTGTAGTCCCCCAGGGACTACCATTATCGGTTAAAATTTTATAGGGAAGGCCATATTTTCTAAATACAAGGATAAGTGACTGCTTAACAGTCATTTCTTTTTGATTCTCGCATGCTTTAAGGCAGATATTGTAACGACTATGGTCATCCGTTATAGTTAATGGATAACAGATTTCTTTGTTCAGTAATCTGAAGTATCCTTTATAGTCCATTTGCCAAAGTTCATTGGGATAATCATATTCAAATCGTTCAAAACCTTCAGATTGTTTTGAGCGATTTGAAGGAACCAAACCATTACGTTTTAATATTTTGGTGATTGTTGCTTTACATGGAACTGTCGAGTGCTCGTATATCCCCTGTTCCTTGTGATTCAATATTATCTTATGCAATTTCTTTGATCCCCATTCCGGGTCATTCTTTCTTAATCCAACAACGTATTGATCTATAGGTAATGGAGTTTGGTTTGGAAAGTTAATCGGCCGCCTGCTTTTATCTTCCAGACCAGATAATCCTTCTTCCATATAGCGTGATAACCATTTATATCCAGTTCGTCTGGTTATTTTAAATCGCATGCATAAATCACTCATGTTCGATTCAGCCTTAGTAGCTAATAGGCAAAATTCAATTCTCTGACTCATGATACTTTGTTCTATGAAAGGCATGGCTTTTTTTCATAAATTTACCTTTCTTTAACTGTATACCATGTGTGTAGACCCCTGTATACTATCTGTGTAGTCCATACACCCTCCCGGGAGGGGAGCTTCCGACTTCGGACTCAAAAATAAAGATCCCTCTCCCCCTTCTTTATCCTTTCAATCTTCTCTCTGGTCTGGCTTAAAACACCCGGTTCGAGTGTTTTAAGGTTTTTGTCGATAGCCTTCCATCCCTTTTCTGCAAGTTCGCCTGTTGCATAATCGCAGATATATTCAGACAGAGTGAGTATTGCATTAGGAGTACAGAATCTTTTTATAAAACCGGGGACAGAAAACTCCATAAAATGTTCTCCTGTTCTGCCCATCCTGTAACAAGAGGTACAGAATGAAGGAATATAATCTTTTTCAAGAAGTTCATCTATCACTTCGGCGAGTGATCTCGGGTCGCTTATCCTGAACTGCTCCCTGTTGAGATTTTGATTTTCGTTTTTAATATCGGAATAGCCGCCCAGCTCTATTTTCGTACCACCATCTATCTGGGAGACCCCGTATTCCATAACCTCGCTGCGGATATCCGCAGTTTCACGAGCGGTTAATATAAGACCTGTATATGGTACAGCCAGTCTTAAGATCGCAACAAGTTTCCTGAAATCGTTGTCACTCACCATGTAATCATCCCTGATATTAAGTTTCAGGGCATCCTTTATCCGGGGGAATGAGATAGTATGCGGCCCGACATTATAGCAGGCTTCAAGGTGATTTGTGTGCCTCACAAGTCCGAGTACCTCGAACCGCCAGTCGTATAATCCAAAAAGGGCTCCGATTCCCACATCGTCAATCCCTGCCTCCTGTGCTCTGTCGAGCGAGGTTACCCGCCACTCATAATCCTTTTTCTTTCCGCCAAGATGATACCAGGTATATGCTTCGGGATGATATGTCTCCTGGAAGACCTGGTAGGTACCGATTCCCGATTCACCAATTGTCCTGAATCCGGCAATATCGAATGGCGCGGCATTGATATTCACCCTTCTGATCTCACCGCGGCCTTTTTTAACTCCATATACGGTCCTCACTGTGTGAGCAATATATTCGGCGGAATAATCGGGATGCTCACCATAAACCAGTATTAGCCTTTTCTGTCCGTTATCCTCGAGAGCTTCCACTTCTTTTACAAGGTCTGCATCGTCGAGTGTTTTTCTCAGCGCCTCTTTATTGCTCACCCTGAATCCGCAGTACTGGCAGTTGTTGCTGCACTTGTTACCAACATAAAGTGGTGCAAACAAAACGATCCTGTTGCCGTATATTTTCTTTTTAAGTTCCCTTGCCCCATCTTTAATTTCATCGAGAAACCCGGTTCCGGAAGAGTTGATTAAAACGGCAGTCTCCTCCATCGTAAGTCTCTGCTTATCAAGTGATTTTGCAATAATATCCTTTACCCTGTTCCTGTCAGCCTTTGTCTCGTTTATAAGCCTCCATATTTCATCCTCATCAATGAATGGTTTCATCCGATGATCGGGAATAGACAATTTCTCTGGATTAAATCTCATGAATAGTTATTTGTTTACAGCCTTCAAAGATAAGAATAATCGGTGCTGAGAATACTGATTCTTATCAGTAGATAAGCTCTGATATCTCCTCAAGTGAAGCTTTCAGTTTTGCACCTGAAGCAGGGCTATCCATAAGATTTACCGGACCTGTGATTTTTTTCTGGAAATAGAGAATACTAACTGACCCCGCGAGATTGGATGTCGGTTCAGGAATATGAAAATAGAGTACCTGTTTATTGTCAATATCGGAGGTAATAACAACCATTGCTTTTGATACTATGCTACCGTTTTCAGCTGAAACGGCATATACACCGTCGGAAGGCAGAAGTTTCGAATCGTCGTTTATTGTCATACGGTAAAATGGGTAAAGACCACCTGATTGTGCAGGCTCTGCAATGACCGGTAATCCCATCACAATATAATAATGATCGAGATATGCATTGGCTCGCTGAATATACCCCTCAGAGATAGCTTTCCGTATCCTTGTCGAACTAACCGACTCATGCTGTACCTCCTGTTCCGGAATCTCTTCAGCCTCAAAATTATATTTATCGCGCCAGCCCCAAAGTTGCCTGTAGTCACCCTCTTTTTTGAATCCGAAATGGTGGTTAAATCCAGCCACTACAACCTTTGCAGCAAGTTTTCCCACAAGCAGGTCCCTGACGAATTCTTCACTGGTTATCTTCGAGAACTCCCTGGTAAACTCGATGATTATGACGTTATCAACACCTGCTTTTTCGAGAAGCAACAGCTTCTCATCCTGTGAACTGATAAGTTTAAGTTCTTTGCCTGCCGTTTCGGGATAAAGAACTTTACGGGGATGAGGGTGAAAAGTAATCAGTACGGATTCGCCGTTGTATTTTTCAGCAAGCATCCTCAGTCGGTTGATTATTGCCTTGTGTCCGATATGGACTCCGTCGAACGAACCTGTTGTGGCAACCGGATTCTTTATACCAGATGCCTCATCAAAACTCCTGAAAACCTTCATCCGCCGAGGTGGTTATTGCACCCTGTATTCCTTTACGAAATATGCTACTTTTTCGATTGAGGTTATCATGTCATATTCCTCAAGGTATACGCCCGACGGAACATTAAGGGCAATGGTGGTGAAATTCAGGATTCCCTTTATGCCGAACCTCACAACTGTTTCGCAGGTTGCTTTTGCATGGTCGGCCGGTACTGAAAGTATGGCGATCTTAATATTCAAATCATTAATTACCTGTTCCATATCCTGAATATGGTAACATTTTATGCCGGAGATCACTTTGTTTACCTTCTGGGGATCGTTATCGAATGAGGCTACCATGTTGAGTTTCGATCTTTTCCCGCGGAAATAGGAGGTTACTGCCCGGCCAAGGTTTCCTATCCCAACGATTGCAACATTGATCCCCTCATCTGAATCGATAATGGTACCAATCGTCTGTATAAGCTCTTTGACGTCATATCCCTTGCGAAGCACGCTTGAATAACCGATCAGCATCAGGTCACGCCTGACCTGAACTGCAGTTATGTGAAGCATAGCTGCCAGATCGTGTGAGAAGATATAATTTCTTCCCTCTGAAAGACATCCCAGGAGTGTTCTCCTGTATTCGCTCAGCCTTTCGACTGTTTTTCCGGGTAATTTATTCATATTCATCCAGGTATAGTGATTAGTTTCTTTGGCAACCGTACGGTGAAAGTGCTTCCTGCGTCGGGAACGCTGTCAACATTTATTGATCCGTGGTAAAGTTCCACAACTTTTTTGACAATCGACAACCCGAGTCCGCTTCCGGCTATATTCTTTGTCTTGTCTGACTTAATC
>Ga0208980_10003133_pt1 | contig 10032 bp, 10 predicted proteins | sample WetSurMetagenome_3_FD_187993 | JGI IMG/M metagenome (GOLD analysis project Ga0208980, IMG submission 187993) | Wetland microbial communities from Twitchell Island in the Sacramento Delta, sample from surface sediment Aug2011 Site A1 Bulk (version 2) | ecosystem: Environmental > Aquatic > Marine...
GGGCGTTTTCTCAGAAAAACTTCACTTGATGAACTCCCCCAAATATTCAATGTCCTGAAAGGCGAGATGAGCCTGGTTGGTCCGCGTCCGTATCTTCCCCGGGAAAAGGCAGATCTCAGCGAAAATATACAGGTAATTTGCAGCGCAAAACCCGGGATAACCGGTCTCTGGCAGGTTTCAGGAAGGAGCAATACCAGCTATAGGCACCGGCTGAAACTCGACGCCTGGTATGTCATGAACTGGTCATTATGGCTTGATATCGTTATTCTCTTTAAAACAGTGAAAGTGGTTCTCAAGGCTGAGGGCGCATACTGAGAAACTCTTGTGATATACTAAAAATTATCCTTTATCGAGGTCACAGGTGATCAAAAACATCCCGTATCTGAATGCAGAGGACCTTCCGAAGGTTCCCTTCGTTATCAATGGCATTTCCTCCCGGTTTATCCGTGAGAACAAGCTCATTCCCCTTGAGATGAAAAATAATGTCCTGAAGGTCGTCATGGCCGACCCTGAGGATGCAACAACCATTGATGCTCTGAGAGTTGCCACCTCAGCGGATATCATTGTATATGCCTGCGACAGGAAAGCGCTTGAGGATTACCTCTCCCGTTTTTATGATCAGGAAACGCAGAACATCAACAAGATCATTGAAGATCTGGGAGAAAAGGGCATAGAATTCCTGAAAGAAGAGGAAGAGGATATCGGTCATCTCAAGGACCTTGCTTCAGAAGCGCCTATCATCAGACTGGTGAATATGCTCATTACCCGTGCAATCGAGAGCAGAGCGAGTGATATCCATATCGAGCCATTCGAGGATGAACTGAAAGTGAGATACCGTATTGACGGTGTCCTGCACGACATCGAATCAACCCCCAAAAGGCTTGAGGCAGCGGTTGTCTCCAGAATAAAGATCATGGCCAAATTGAATATCGCTGAAAGAAGACTGCCGCAGGACGGCCGCATCCGCTTGAAAGTCGGCGTGAGTGAAATCGACCTGAGGGTTTCTACTATTCCCACCCTCCACGGGGAGAGCGTTGTTATGCGCATACTCCGCAAGGAAGGAATTGTGATAGACCTTGAGCTCCTCGGGTTTCCTCCCAAAACATTGCAGAATCTCACTCAGTTAATCAATAAACCAAACGGGATCGTCCTCGTCACCGGTCCGACCGGCAGCGGAAAGACAACGACTCTCTACGGAGCGCTTGATAAAATCAATTCACCTGACAAGAAAATTATCACCGTCGAGGACCCGGTGGAATACCAGTTGAAGGGTGTGAACCAGATCCAGGTGAAATCGCAGATCGGGCTGAACTTTGCCAATACCCTGAGACATATAGTACGACAGGACCCTGACATTATCATGATCGGAGAGATCAGAGACCTTGAAACCGCTGAGATAGCCATTCAATCCGCCCTGACAGGACATCTCGTCTTTTCGACACTGCATACCAATGATGCGCCAAGCGCTATAACAAGACTTCTCGATATGGGGGTCGAAAATTTCCTGCTTTCATCGACAGTCCGGGGAATCCTTGCGCAGAGACTCGTGAGAGTAATCTGTCCCTCATGCAAAGAGCAGGATCCTTCGGCTGCCAATAAAGAAGAATTACGGCTCCTCGGCATCGGCGCCGATGTTCCCCTTTCAAGGGGAAGGGGATGTGAACAGTGTTCATTTTCAGGATTCTTCGGCAGGCTCGGCATTTTTGAACTCCTTGTAGTGGATGACGATATACGCAGACTGATCCTAAAAAATTCCGATGCGAATGAAATACGCAAAGTTGCCCGTCAGCATGGCATGAACACCTTAATGGAAGACGGCACACAGAAAATAAAGGAAGGCACAACAACTCTGAGCGAAGTGCTCAGGGTGACGCAGGAGGCGTAAGTGCCGGTCTTCTCGTACAGAGCGACTACACTGGACGGATCGGTTATCGAAGGGGTCATAGAGGCCAACGATGAGCGTTCAGCGGTAGACCGGCTCAAGAATACCGGAGTTATTCCCCTTAAGGTCTCATCACCCAGAGGAGGCCTGCAGAAACAATTCAGGCTCCGTTCATCAAAAGCTGACGTCCTTACGTTCACTACCGAACTCTCTGCTCTTTTAAGCGCGGGCTTGCCCCTGGACAGAGGCCTGAATATCCTTGCTGAACTATCAGAGGACAAGGAAATGAAAGCTATCATCCAGGCAGTCCTGAAATCAATCCGCGAGGGTAGCTCCTTTTCTGACGCCCTGCAGAAACACCCGCGAACCTTTTCAAAACTGTATATCAATATGATCCGTGCAGGTGAGGCCGGGGGAGTGCTTGATGTAGTATTGGACAAGTTGAACGAGTTCCTTGAATCAACAAAGGCGTTGAAAGACCATGTTGTTTCCGTCATGATCTACCCGGCCATTCTCATGGTAACCGGAGGGATTTCCATTATCGTTCTCCTTACCTTTGTCCTTCCAAAATTTTCGGTGATATTTGCAGAACTGGGAGGGGCCCTCCCCCTGTCCACACAGATTCTCCTCAACGCAAGCAATACAATCAAGACATACTGGTGGATATGCGCAGCTGCAGTTGTCATAGGCTGGATGTTCTTTAAGAATTATACGAAATCACAAGCGGGGCGATATCAATGGGACAAGCTGAAACTGAGACTGCTTGGCGACATTATCAAAAAACTGGAGACAGCAAGGTTCTGCCGGACTCTCGGCACGCTTTTAAAAAGCGGCGTCCCCCTCCTTCAGGCACTCCAGAATGCAAAGGATGTAATTGAAAATACTGTGGTAGCCGCCACCATAGATACCGTGGCATCAGGCGCCAAGGAAGGGAAAGGCATCACCGTTCCTCTTTCTCAAACGAATGTCTTCCCGCAGCTTGCTCTTTCCATGATCAAAGTCGGTGAAGAAACCGGGCAGCTTGATACTATGCTTATGAAGGTAGCCCAGACCTATGAGAAAAGCCTGAACGTGGCAATCAAGAGATTCGTAAGCCTTCTTGAGCCGGTCATGATTCTTATAATGGGGCTTCTCATCGCGTTCATCGTCATCTCTATGCTTCTGGCGATATTCAGTATTACGGATCTGCCTTTTTAGAATACTCAGATGAAAAAAGAGAAAGGCTTTATCCTTCTTGAACTTATTATAGTCCTTTTCCTGATGGCAATCATCCTCGGTTTATCAACTCTTCTTTTCACCAATCTGCTCCCGTCACAAAAATTGAATGCAACGGCAAGAGAAGTATCGGCTACCCTCCGGGAGGCACGTTCTCTGGCACAGCTCCATGGTGAAAGGCAGTTGTTAACCCTCGACCTGGATGCAAAACAATACGGGATAGAGGGACGGGGGGCCAGGACCGTGCCGGAAAATATTTCCCTGAAAATTGTAGACCCCTTTGCAGGGGAAATCCTCGAAGGGAAATATCAGATGATTTTTCATGCTTCGGGCGGAATCGAAGGGGGGACTATAGTCCTTTGGAACGCCAAAAAGGCCATTGAAATACATACAGATCCAATAGTAGGTTCGGTGATCGTGAAATGAATCAGGGAGGCAGGGCATCAGAAATGAGCAGGCAGAAGCAGCGCTTCTCCCTGCTGAATTCCCGGCAAGGGTTCACCCTCCTCGAGATCCTTGTTGCAATTGCAATACTCAGTATCGCAGTCACTGTAATTCTCCAGCTTTTCTCCGCCAATCTGAGGTCGATCTCCGTTTCAGGCGATTATGTATCCGCAGCAACAAAGGCACAGGTGAAAATGCGGGAACTTCTTGATGAAGAAACTTTCAGGGATCAGTCTTTAAGCGAAGTAACCGACGACGGATATAGAATCGACACCTCAATTGCGGAAACCCTCCAGGAGAGGACAGAGAACCTGGAGGTAAGGATTTTTGAGATCGCTGTCACGGTTCATTGGGCAAAAGGGATAAAAGAACGTTCGCTCACACTCCGGACCTTGAAAGCAGTGCAGAAGGAGATATAGGAATATGGAGTCCTGTCAGACAGGGGAAATCCGGACGCATGATCCGACATTCAGAATGAACCGGCTGATGTCTCATTCCGGGTTTACCCTTCTCGAATTGACCATCTCCATCACTCTGCTCGCTCTCATTGTCATCATCATCCTTGGCGCCATGCGAATCAGCATACGTTCTGTAGAATCAGGCGAAGCAAAAGTAGAATCGTTTGAGAGGATCAGATCATCTATGAATATTCTCGATTCACAAATTCAGTCCCAGATCCCTCTCTCGTACGTACAGGAAGGGGAAGCCGAGGTAAAATTCTATTTTAAAGGCGAACGGCAATTCCTTCAGTTCACGACCAATTATTCGATATGGGGCGGGGAGAAAGGGTTTGTACTGGCAACCTACTCAGTCCTGCCCGGTGAAAACGGAAAACAAATTCTTTCTGTTTCAGAAAATGTTATCAACATGGATATCAAGAGGGAGGCAAGGCTCTTCGATACCTTTGAAAGTATTTATTTTGAATATTTCTATAAGAACCCTACCGAGGAAGTCGGCCATTGGGTTGACCAATGGACAGAAACAAATCAAATCCCCGGAAAAATAAGACTGCATTTTATGAATGGTCCCAGGGAGCTTTCCTTCATTATTCCGGTCAGGGTCCGCGGTTCTCTCACGGATACCGGTCAATTTGTTGCCGGAGAGGAAGAATAGATGATGATACCCGATAAACACCTTCAAAAAGAAGGAGGCATCGCCCTTCTCATCGTTCTCTGGGTGCTGACAATTCTTATGGTTATCGTGTTTTCTTTCTCTCTTATGGCAAGAACGGAGACCCTCTCTGTAATGTCGTTCAAGAGCGGAATCGAAAAAAAGTTCCTTGCCGAAGCAGGAATCCAGAGGGGGATCATGGAACTTTTTTACCGTGATGTTTATAAAGATCAGAATGTCGAACTTGAGGGCAGGGAGGTATGGAGGGCGGACGGCATGCCGCATGAGGTAACGATGGGGGCAGGACATTATAGTGTCAGAATAACAGATGAAGCCGGCAAGGTGGACATAAATACCGCTTCTGATGTAGTATTAAAAAATCTTTTCATGAAAACGGGGATTAGCGAAGAAGACGCTGACGGGATTGTGGATTCTCTCAACGACTGGAAGGATCCCGATGATCTTCACCGACTGAACGGAGCCGAGAGCGATTACTATCAATCTTTGCCGTCTCCCTATAAAGCAAAAAACGCCAAATTCGATGCTGTTGAGGAACTCCTTCTGGTGAAAGGTATTACTCCCGATATCCTCTATGGGAGCAGGGAGAAAAAAGGGATAATAGATTTTTTAACCGTGCATGCGAAATCAAACAGGATAAATGTTAATGCAGCCTCTCAGAAAGTCCTGATGGCCATTCCTGGTATGACTCCCGAATATGCAGACAGTATCATCAGTTTGCGGGAAACCAAAGAACTGAATGCTGCAGACCTTCAGGGGATACTTGGTACAAATTATAGTGAGGCATCACGCTATATCACAACAGGCGGTTCAGGGAAATTTACTCTTGATGCCTCCGGCATGAAAACAGGCGAGAAAGGAACATATTCCATACGGGCTACAGTCAGCCTTGCGAATACAAACCAGTTCACCTATCTCTATTACAAAAGCCCGGTTACCCTACAAGAATGAACGGAACAACAGTCGTTAGAAAAATAACCTCACTTGCATCCAGCTCATCATCAACGCTGAAGCAGATAGGGAATCCCCTCTGGAAAATACTCTCCTTCAGCCCCGCCGACGAAAGGGTTTATCCGTTAAAAAACATTTCCGTCTCGCTCGAAAAAGGGAAGGCATCTTTTGCGTATGGCTCTCGGTTTCTGTCAAGGATGACCCTCAGACAGACAAGAGACTTTTCCTTTGAAGAAGGCCGGTACCCTCAGCCTGAAGTGCTTGCATCTTCCGTCTCTCTTGCGCTCAATGAATTTGCAGCTGCAAAGGCTGAGATAACTCTGTGTATTCCGAAAGCCTGGGCTGTCTTCAAAACAGCAGAATTCCCGCTTGCAGTGAAAGAGAACCTTCCGGATGTTCTCTCATACGAACTCGACAGGATAACACCATTCAGTTCTGAAAACGCCTGGTACGATTTCAGGGTAGTCGGAGAGACTGCAGAAAAGATCACCCTTTTTATCGTCGCTGCCAAAGCTGACATGATTAATCAATACAGGGAAGCGTTCATGGAGAGGGGGCTTCAGATATCAAGGATAACCGTGAACCTGTTATGCATGGAAGCCCTTAGTTCTTACCGCGACGGGAAAGCAGATTCGCTTTTTCTTGAAATAACTAAGGAAGGGTACGAGGGTGCGCTGTTTCTGCAACACACTGTCACAAACACCTTTTCAGGAAATTTTCAGACAGAGGATGAGACAATACAGGCTGACATACTCATGTCAGAAATGCAGCCTCTGTTGGATGCTTTAAAACTGTCAGGCAAGCCGGAGAGGATACAGGTACTTTTCAGAGACAGGAGCACAAGCCTGAGGGAAATCCTGAAATCACGGATTATCCATCCGCTCACTGTCGTGAACGAGTCGGACCCCAAGTTGAAAATTCCCGGGGAAACAGCCCACCTGCCTTATGCTGCCGTCGGAGGAGTCCTGGAATCATTATGGCCAAAAAGAAAGAACCTTAACCTCCTGAACAAGGGAAGACATGCCGTGCAGAAGACGCCGGTCGGCCTCACTGCCATACTGCTCCTCTGTCTCCTGGCGCTTTGGGTTCTATATATCCTGGCTCCGCTCCAGGTGGAAGAGAAGAGGATTCAGGAAATTGACCAGCAGATCATGCAGCGGAAAGAAGAGGTCAGGAAGGTCGAAGCGCTGAAAAAGGAAATAGAGAATATCAATAAAGAGATTGCCTCGATTCACAATTTCAAGACCGGAAAACCAATGGCAATCAACATCCTCAGGGAGCTCACGACCATTTTACCGAAGACTGCTTGGCTCACAAGGCTGAGGATAAGCGAGACAAAAGTGGAAATGGAAGGATATGCAGGTTCTGCTACAGGGATTCTTGCAAAGCTCGAATCATCGCCTTATTTTACCAAGGCAGAGTTCGCTTCTCCCACCTTCCGGGATACACGGCTGAATGCAGACCGGTTTAACATCAAAATGGAGATAGAGGGCGTACAGGTGGAACCTCCAAAACCCGTAAAAGAGGAAGAGAATGAAGAAGAGTAGGATACTGATGCTTGCCGTGCCTCTGATGATTTTCCTGTTTGGCGTCCTTCTCTATCAGTATGTCTATGTACGTGTACAGCAGGATGTAGGCTCGCTGAAAGAGAGTGAAGAGGTCAAGACAAAGACCCTGGGGAAATACATCAGCCTCATAGCCGAAAAGCCTGAACTCGAAAAACAGCTTGATTCCCTAAAAGAAGAAAGGAAAGCCGAGGAAACAAAACTTATTGAAGGCCAGACCCTTTCCCTTGCAGCCGCATCATTGCAGGAAATAGTAAAAGATACCATCACAAGAAGCGGCGCTTCAATAACTTCAGAACGGGTACAGAAACCTGAGGATCTCGATAAATTCAAAATCATTGGTGTAAGCATCGACACTGTTGTCCCTGACACAAGATCCCTGAGTGATATTCTCTATGCTATCGAGACAAGGACTCCCTACCTCACTATTAAGGATCTTGACATACGGATCAGGAATTACCGGGATCCGCGGGAACAGGCTGTGAAAATCGAAGTCAACGCCCTCACAAGCAGCAGATAAGCTTCTTTCCCCTGAGAGTCAAAGCCCCTTTTCTATGATACAATGTTAATTAATAAGTATTCCCCTTTAAGATGACTGCAAGGAGGCTAACCTGCACATATGGAGTTCCCCGGATTCATTCTGAATCTTCCACAGACAGAGGCTCACAAGCCGGATCAGGGCATTCTCTATGATCTTCTCATAGTCGGCGGAGGTCCTGCAGCGATGAGCGCCGTAATCTATGCAGCAAGAAAAATGCTCAATTGTGCTCTCATCACAATCGATTTCGGCGGCCTGATCAGGGAGACATCGGAAATAGAGAATTATCTCGGGTTTCAAAGCATTGATGCCAGAGACCTGGTGGCACGTTTTGAAGAGCATGTCAGAAGCTTCAGAATTCCTGTCCTTACCGGCGCTGCTGTAAAGGAGATACGGAAACAGAACGGAGATTTTCTTCTCCTCACGGAGTCCGGTCAACAATTTTCCGGGAAAACCGTTATTTTTGCCGCCGGCGAAGGCCACCGGCAACTCCTCATTCCGGGGAGCAAAGAGTTTGTGGGCAGAGGGATTTCCTACTGCACAACCTGTGACGCCCCTTTCTTCAGGGAGAAAAAAGTGGTTATTGCAGGCGGCGGGAACTCTGCGTTTACCACAGCCATTGATCTGATGAGGGTGCATGCAGAAATCACCATGATCAATTTTGCTGAAGACTGGCAGGCTGACGGAACTTTGCAACAACGGGTAAAGAAGTATGACCGCATACAGTTTCTCGATCACCATGAGATACTCAGAATCGAAGGGTCAAAGAGTGTTGAGTCCGTCGTTATAAAAAACCGATCAACCGGTCAGGAGGTCAGCATACAGGTTGACGGTATTTTTATCGAGATAGGTCTTGTCCCGAATTCCGGCCCTGTGAAAAACCTCGCGCAACTGAACCGGATTGGAGAGGTCATTATTGACTGTACATGCCGCACAAATATACCTGGCCTCTTCAGCGCCGGGGACGTCACTGCCATCCCGCATAAACAGATCATTATTTCGGCCGGGGACGGCGCAAAAGCTGCGCTGTCGGCATACGACTATCTTATAGAAACAGCAAAGATATAAAGGAGTGCGATATGGGAACGATTGCGGACAAAGACCGCGAGCGGTTGAAAACCATTTTTGAAGCCCTCATCCATCCTGTTCACATTATTATGTTCACACAGGAGTTTGAATGTGAATTCTGCAGAATGACGCGGGAACTTCTCGAAGAGGTCACGGGACTTGCTGAAAAAATATCGCTTGAGATTTTCGATTTTGTGAACGATAAAGATCAGGCACAAAAGTACCGGATTGATAAGATTCCTGCTATTCTCCTCATAGGAGACCGTGATTATGGAATCAGATTTTTCGGCATGCCAGGAGGATATGAGTTCACCACATTGATTCAGGATATTCTCATGGTGAGCCGTCGCGACCATGGACTTCCTCATGAGGTGGTCAGCACACTTTCAGGCATTGAGAACCCTGTTCATATCCAGGTGATGATATCTCCCGGTTGCCCATACTGTGCTCAAGCAGTGCATATGGCACACCGTTTTGCCATGGCGGTCAGCGCCATCACTGCGGATATGGTCGAAACAACGGAGTTCCCCTATCTGGCGACGAAATACAATGTCCAGGGGGTCCCCAAGATTATTATCAACGAGAAGCACAGCGTTGTGGGGTCAATGCCTGAAAAAGAATTTGCACAGGAAATTCTGAAGGCGCTGCAGAAGTCATAAGAATCCCCAAGATGCAGTCCGTTGAAAATAATCTTATCAAGGGATATGGAGCAATTTCTGAAACCGGATCACGGGCAACTTCGATGAGGCTGAAGACAAAGCGGAAGCCTCACGTAAGAATTTAGTGAAAACATTATAGTCAGAAGACGATAGCAATATAAATAAAGGTAGTTTAGCCGGCTTCAGAAATTGCTCCATATCCCTTGATTTCCAGCATGTTCCTTTATCTTTTTCAGACAGGTTTGGTTTTCAGGTTAATCTTGTATGCCGTAGGATGAAAGCTTGCGGTACAGGGTTTTCGGGTCGACACCGAGAATTTCTGCAGCCTTTCTTTTTTGATTGTTCACTTCCCGGTATACCTTCAGGATATGCTCCCGTTCAATATCCTCTAGCTTTCGGCCGGAGGCCTTATGCCCGGTCAACATGTCAGGCGGGAGGTCATTCGTATCGATGACGGGGTTCCTGGAAAGGAATAACGCCCTGTGGACAACATTCTGGAGTTCCCGCACGTTGCCCGGCCAGGGATACCCGGAAAGGACCTCCAGTGCCTTTTTGCTGATTCCCCTGTTTTTGAACGCCGCT
>Ga0208980_10003134_pt1 | contig 10031 bp, 4 predicted proteins | sample WetSurMetagenome_3_FD_187993 | JGI IMG/M metagenome (GOLD analysis project Ga0208980, IMG submission 187993) | Wetland microbial communities from Twitchell Island in the Sacramento Delta, sample from surface sediment Aug2011 Site A1 Bulk (version 2) | ecosystem: Environmental > Aquatic > Marine...
CTACAATGCAGATGGAACCCCGCACAGGGTCAACGCCCAGGACGCCAGGTGTTGGTGCCGGCCCGAACTGGACACCGAGCTCCTGCTGGTCACACTCCTTCCTGACGGGAACGACATCCTCGAAGGGGGGACCGGTGATGATGCACTCTACGGACAGAGAGGAAACGATATCCTGAAGGGTGGTGCCGGCGACGACTTTCTCGAAGGCGGGGACGGCGACGACTTTCTCGAAGGCGGGGACGATAACGACTGGCTGGTGGGGGACCGGGCTACGGTGCTTACCGAAGACCGGGCGGTCCCGAATGTGGCCCATGCCCTTCGACTCCTGCCGGGCGGGGCGGAGAGCGGGGCCGGGGTAGTGCTCGACGCTGAAGGCACGATCATTCTTCCCTTCGCCTCCGTGGTCCCGGGGCACGATGTGGATCCGGCCCAGGGACTCCTTTCTGGGCTTCGGGGATTCGCTGTGTACCCGACCGGCAACTTCCTGCCACGGGCTGACGGCACCCGGCTTGTTCCCTTTGCCTCAGTGGTGCCGGGCTTTGCCGGACACCTTGACCTCGTAGCAGGGAACGACACCCTCTTCGGTGGAGCGGGAAATGACGTCCTTACAGGGGACAATGACACGCTGGTTGCTCCGGTCCTCAGCTTCACAGACGCTCTGATGGAGCAGGCGCTGGGGCTCACGAGAAACTTCCTGACCGCCGCAGATGACCTCGAAGACCTCGTCCAAACCCTCCACTCCGCCGTTGCGGAAGAGAAGGCCCTTCCGTGTATCTGGGCCCACAACACGGTCGTGGACCAGGCCCTGATGATCGGCAACGACATCCTGGACGGGGGCTCGGGTAATGACAACCTCACCGGGGACGACCGTACGGTCATCGCCACAGCCCTCACGGTAACCGTTGCGCAGGTGGAGGGTCTGGAGAACCTCGTGCACGGCCTTGGCTACGTCAAAGCCGAGCTCGAAGTCGCAGTCCCAGAACTGATGGCTGTCGAGCACCACCTTCGGGATGAGCTGGGTCAGGTCAAGGTCGGGCGGCAATTGCGGAACGTTCTCATCCACCATGTGGACCAGGTCTCCCTTGGAAACGATCTGCTTCTCGGGGGCGAAGGCGATGATCTTCTGGTTGGGGACCAGCAGATTCACATGTTCCCGTCCATCACGATTGTGGCGGGTGGAACGGGATCTCAGGTGCCCTATTACCGCTGGTATGGCGACTGGCATGACTGGGATCACCACCATCGGAAGTGGCATGACGACTACTGGAAGCGCTGTGGGCACGACGGTCGGAACTTCGACTGGCACCCCTGGTCAGGGGACTATGTCGCCTTTGGCAGCGACACACTTGACGGAGGAGCGGGCAGCGATCTCCTTTTCGGCGACAGCATGACCCTGGTGGCTCCCATGCTCATTGTGGACAGCCGTGTGAGTAATAGGGACGCCTGCCGGGTTTGGCACGAGGCAGAGGAGATCCTGGGTGAACTGACCAAACTTAGGGACCATCACGATATCGGCGCCCAGGACGGCTACCAGGTCACCGGTGGGAAGGACACTCTCACCGGTGGGGACGGGGATGACATCCTCTTCGGCCAGGCCGGTGACGACACGCTGGTTGGCGGGGCCGGTAACGACTGGCTCATCGGAGGTGACGGCAAAGACACGCTGGACAAGGGCCCCGGCAAAGACAAGGCGAGCCAGGGGAACGACAACTCGAAGGATCTCAGGGTTCAAGTGCAGACCCGGCTGATCCATTGGACAGGAGAATGGAATGGTTCCGCTGTCCCGGGAAATGGAACAGGCCAATCCGCCAAAATGGCTCCCTGCGCCCAATGGGTGAAGGATCTTGTGATTGATTTTGATGAATGCAATGAAACACATAAGCCAAACAGTGCGATCAAGATCGTGCTTTCCTAAGAGGGGAGGCTGAGTCCATCGAGTCATAAATTCGGTGACGGATTTGATCCCTCAGGACTCAGTGCTGAGGGAGCCATTCCCTGCATTTGAAAGCGTCGGCTCTGATAGCGTATTTGCGAATCGAAGCACTGAGGACCGTCAAGATGCCGAAGTCAGTCCCTAAGGTTGCCACTGGATACGTCGATGTGTTTCAGGTGACGAGCACGCGGGAGGAGATCGCTCTCCTCTTCGGGGACAGGCAACCAGCGGGTGAGGATCCGGAGGAGGTCACAGCACGACTGAAAGAGCGCATTATCCTAAACCCTCTGACCGCCAAACGTCTGGCCATGATGCTGGACAGCGGCATGAGGGATTATGAATCCAAGTACGGCCCCCTGGAGACAGAATCTTTGCCGTCATCAGAACCTGGTCCGGTCAATCTTGCCTGTCCAAAACCTTCAGTCTTCAAAGCGGAAATCGCAGATGAGAAAGCCAGGCTGGTTTTTCAGCTCGTGGAAGACCTTGACATAAAATTCGGTTATGAGAAGTCGTTCAAGATTTTTGAAAATACCCTGCTGGCGAATCGCTTTTTGTTAGGCTTCAAGAAGAAAAGAATCAGGCAAGAAGCCCATGAACGAATCCTGGATATTTGCCGACGAATGGACATGCCCGAGAATCTCTTGCAGGCCTACCGGGGAAGGCTGCCGGATTCAAATTACCTTCATTTTGGCTTCGAGGAAAACGAGAAAACGTGCCTGTGCAAGGCGTACTTGGAGTTCTACGACAAAGTTGATGAGGCCATAAGAAGCCAGCCGGGTAACTTCGACTCCTTCCTTATGCATCTGGGTTTCAAATGGGATGCACTCGACAACAGCAAGTATGCCTTGACCAGGTACACCTGGTATCCCTTCCTTCCAGTGGAGGACATGCTGGGAAGATTATCCAACATCCTTTCTCCTCATGAGTTCGGGGCCCTCTTTGGAATCACGAAAGGGATCGTGGAAATTGCCTTGGGGGTCGTTCCTCCTTATGACATTCTTTACATGGAGGTGGGTGAAGAAAACAGTCTAAGAAAGTCGTTTGACATCAACATGTACCGAGCCAGACTTCCCTTGAGTGAACTGCAGCCTTGGTTGGAGCAAATGTGTCGGCATTACGCCGTTCCTTCTGAGGAATTTCAATCGCTGTATGAAGGAGTCCGAGACAAGACATTTGGGCACATTGCCGGAGGGATCGACAGGGAAGGAAGAGATTTCGTCACGGTATACTACGGCGTGGAATACAAGGATAGGGTCACGGCTTGACGAAGGGTTGCTCAAACAAAGATTTCCTCACTGAGGGAGCGGCTAGGGCCTATAATCCTTTCGAACCCAAGGATAAGATCAAAATAAAAATCTTTGAGCAATAGCCGGAAAACCATTCCGGTGCAAGGCCGTTATTGCGAGACCGGCTGGAGCTGGTCTCGCAATAATGCTTTTGGGCCTGGAATCACTTGAAATCAGGGAATGTTCTGGTGACGATACCGTTGACAGAGACAAGAGGTATGGTGTAAGATACTGATTCTCCGAGGATGGTAGAAGACAGGATGACGCGTTGAAAGTGTGTAATTTTTTTCCACTAAATGGAAGGTATCCAACCGGCTGAAGGATAATCTTTTACACATCAACAAAACGCATATCTCTTTCACTGGTAACTATCCGAATACAGGGTTAAACTAAAATATATTCCTTTAAGCTTTTAGCATGATTCTTGCTATATGTAATCACTTGCAGCAAGTCGTTCCCTTCCCCTTGCCCCTCCCGCAAAGGGGGTGGGAATTCTCCGCGGGAGGATCCCTGGAAGGGGTATAAATTCTATTTCATCACAAAGGAGGATATATGGCAGATCAACCGACAAAAGGACGTGGAGCAGCAGCACAGGCAGCGCCTGCGCAGCAGGCGGCGGCAGCAGGTCAGACCCGGATTGTTTGGGATGACACGAACATGCGAAGCGGGTATGCCAATGTCGCCAACGTGGCCGGCACCAGAGAAGAGATTGTGCTCCTCTTTGGGATGAACCAGGCATGGCATGCAGGACAGAAAGACATCAAGATCCAACTCATGGACCGGATCGTGATGAGCCCCTTTGCGGCAAAACGGCTTTCCATGCTGCTCAACCAGGTCCTGCAGGACTATGAGAACAGATACGGGCAGCTCGAAGTCACGCCAGCCCCTCGGCCGGACACGACTTCGGTGCAGTAGAGAGTTTAGGAAAGATAAAGTAACTATCCCCCTCCCCCGACCCCTCCCACCAAGGGAGGGGAGATTAAGGGTAGAGATCGACTTTTCAGCTTTCGGCTTTTTGTTGTTTCTTAACGGGTCAGGTTAGGTACCGGCTCCCCTTCCCTCCCCCTTGGTTTGACGAGTGTCACCGTAGACCTGTGGGGGAGGGAGAGGACGGTTTCTCGAGTATGGTCCAAACGTCACCTTATGGAAAGAACTGCAGAAGACCAGCGACAGCGTTTAGATGGGCCATCCGGTACCGAGCTTGACAGGGATTTGTGGCGCCAGTTCGTTCAGGCGACCAGTCCAAAGGCCTTTTGCCAGAGCTGGTTGCCCCTCCAGTGCCGCATGCTCAGAGGCGTGCGGTGCGGCATGGTTCTTCTCGGAAACCCCGATCGGGGCCCGTTCACTCCTGTCGCAGTCTGGCCGGACGCCAAGCTCAGCATGACTCACCTCACCGGCGCAGCGGAACGCGCCCTGAGGGAGCGCCGCGGCCTTCTCCTCGAGGGCGATTCCGTCCCTCCCCCTGAAAACGGATACCCTGAAACCGTTCAGGTTGCTTACCCCCTCGAAGTTTCCGGAAAGCTTCACGGCGTCGTGGTCCTCGAGGTAGACGAACACCCTCGCGATGAAGTGCAGGCAATTCTCAGATACCTTCACTGGGGAGCCGCTTGGCTCGAGGTGATGATCCGGCGTGCTGATGCGGCCAGGGCCGAAGAGTCCAATGAGCGGCTCCAGAAGATCCTGGACCTGGTGGCCAGCTCTGTGGAGCACGAAGGATTTAACGGTGCGGCCATGGCTTTTGTCACCCGGCTCGCCACAACCCTCGAGTGCGACCGGGTCAGCCTTGGAGTGACTCGCGGCAAGCACATCAAAGTCCAGGTCATGTCTCACACCGCGGATTTCGGGAAACAGACGAACCTGGTCCGGGCGATCGGCGCCTCAATGGATGAGGCCATGGATCAGCAGGCCGTGATCTCCTATCCCCCGCCTCCCGAAGGCCTTGCCCTCGTTACGAAGGCGCATGAGGATCTCTATAAACAACACGGGTCGACTGCGGTCCTGACGATCCCTCTGGAGCACAAGGGAGAGATCATCGGCGGGCTGACCCTGGAGCGAGCGGCGGACAAGCCTTTTGACAAGTGGACTGTGGAAGCGTGCGAGACCGTGGCATCCCTTGTGGCTCCGATCCTCGACACCAAGCGCCACGAGGAACGGTGGCTTGCTCGAAAAGCCCTCGACTCTTTGACCACACAAGTGAAACGGCTGCTCGGCCCTGGATACTTTGTCCGGAAAATCATCCTCATCGTCTTTGTCGCTCTGGTCGTCTTCTTCACCTTCTTCAAGATAGACTATCGGGTGACAGCCAATACGGTCATCGAAGGGGAAGTGCAGCGCGTGGTGGCCGCCCCTTTCAACGGGTACATCAAGGAAGCGCCGGTCCGGCCGGGGGATGTGGTCAAAGAAGGGGCCCTCCTCTGCTTTCTCGATGACAGGGACTTGAAACTGGAACGCCTCAAGTGGGCGACGGAAAAAGAGCAACTCACCAAGCAATATCACGAGGCCATGGCCAAGCACGACCGGGCCCAGATCACGGTGATCAGAGCCAAGATCGATCAGGCCGAGGCCCAGCTCACCCTTATTGATGAACAGCTTTCACGGACGAGGGTCACCGCGCCCTTCAACGGCGTGATCATGAGCGGTGATCTGAGCCAGTCCCTGGGCGCGCCTGTGGAACGAGGACAGGAGCTTTTCAAGGTGGCCCCTTTGGATGTCTACCGGGTGATCGTGGAAGTGGATGAGAAAGACATCATACACATCCGGGTGGGACAAAAAAGCGAACTGGTCCTGCCTTCCATGCCGGGAGAGGCTCTTCCGTTTGTGGTGAACAAGATCACGCCGGTCTCCATTGCCAAAGAAGGGAAAAACTTCTTCCGGGTGGAAGCAAGCATGGAGAAACACTCGGAGCGCATGCGGCCGGGCATGGAGGGCATAGGCAAAGTCACCATTGATCGCCGCAGGCTCATCTGGGTCTGGACTCACGAAGCGATCGACTGGGTGCGGCTGCAGCTCTGGCGGTGGATCCCTTAAGAGAGAATTCTGGAATTGAGGAATTCTGGAATTGAGGAATTGGCGAATTCTGGAATCGTAGGCATGGGGGGTTGGGAGCCGTGAAATACAAAAGATTTGAGGAGCTACCTTGCTGGAATAAGGCTAGAGAGCTGTGTCAGGCAGTGCTTGAATTGACAAACCAAGGAGGATTTCTCAGAAATTTCAGCTTGCGGGATCAAATACTGAGGGCCGCCGGTTCGGTGATGGATAACATAGCGGAAGGCTTCGATGATGGCTCTACCCGAGAGTTCATTCGATTTTTGGGGTATGCTCAGCGATCATGTAGCGAAGTTCAATCCCAACTATACCGGGCCCTGGATTCAAAATACATCACTCAAGGTCAATTTGATCAAGTGTACGAGATAGCCTCACAATGTCGCAAACAGATCAAGGGATTTCGGAAGTATTTGCGGGATACCAATAGGAATGTCGGATAATTCCTAGAATTCCAGAATTTCTAAATTCCAGAATTTCTTATGGCTGATTCTCTTTTTAGTCCTTCGTGGTACCGTGTGGCGGGGTTGAAGCCGCGGATGCGGAGCCACGTCGAAATTCACCGCCACCACTACCGCGGTGAGCTTTGGTACGTGCTGGAGGACCATGCTTCCAGTCGCTATGGCCGGTTCACTCCCGCCGCCTACCAGATCATCGGCCTCATGGACGGAAAGAGAACCGTTCAGGAGATCTGGGATGCAGCCAGAGACCGCCTCGGAGAAGAGACACCCACTCAGGAGGAGGTGATTCGCCTTCTCAGCCAGCTTCACGCCATGGATGCCCTTCAGGCGGACGTAATGCCTGACACGGCGGAGATTCTGAAGCGCTTTGAGAAGAAACGATCCGCCCGGTGGAAGCAGAACCTGAGAAGCCCATTGTTCATGCGGTTTCATCTTTTCGACGCCGATCGCTTTCTCACCAGGTTCCAGGGGGTGGCCAAGCCTTTCTTCTCCTGGCCGGGCCTTGTGATTTGGCTCATCGTGGTCGGGGCAGCCGTCTTCCTGGCCGGGGTTCACTGGGCCGAGCTGACGGAGAACATTACGGACCGGATTCTCAACCCGGGCAACCTGGTGGTCATGTGGCTGGTGTTCCCTGTGCTCAAGGCGTTCCACGAATTCGGCCACGGGTTTGCCGTGAAACTCAACGGGGGCGAGGTCCATGACATGGGCATCATGTTCCTGGTGCTCACGCCCGTTCCCTATGTGGACGCCTCGGCTTCGTCAGCTTTCCGGGAAAAAAGAGAGCGCGTCCTGGTGGGTGCAGCAGGCATGGCCGTCGAGATTTTCATCGGAGCCCTTGCCCTTTTCTTCTGGGCCAGCGCAGAACCGGGACCCATGCGCTCTCTGGCCTACAACGTGATTTTCATCGCAGGTGTCTCTTCCATACTCTTCAACGGGAACGCCCTGCTCCGCTATGACGCCTACTACATCCTGAGCGATCTCCTCGAAATTCCCAACCTGGGTCCTCGAGGGCTCAGGTATACGGGCTACCTGTTTCAGCGATACCTGTTCGGAGTGCGCGAGGCAGAGCCTCCTGAATCCACGCCGGGCGAAAGGGTCTGGTTTCTCCTTTACACCGTCGCCTCCTGGGCCTACAGGATTTTTATCTACGTGGCCATTGTCCTTTTCATTGCCAGCCAGTTCTTCTTTATCGGCGTGCTCTTTGCCATCTGGGCGGCCATCAGCATGATGGTCATGCCTGCAGCCAAAGGACTCAAGTTTCTTTCCTCCTCTCCGAGGCTTAGCCGAAAAAGGACTCGGTCTGTTCTGGTGACCGGTCTGCTTCTGGCCGCGATTGCGGTGGTGATCTTTCTTGTGCCTTTTCCGCTCGGCACTCGAGCGGAAGGTGTTCTGTGGATTCCTGAAGGATCTTTTGTGCGGGCCGGAACCGATGGTTTTGTTGAGAAGCTACTCGCCAAGCCCGGCTCCCGAGTGCAAAGCGATGAACCACTGATCGAATGCTCTGACCCGCTTCTCCCGGCGCAGATCCGAGTTCTGGAATCCAAGCTGGAGGAACTGCAGGCCACGTACGATGCCCAGATCATTGCGGACAGGGTAAAGGCGGATATTACCAAAGAGGAAATGCAGCATATCACCGGCAAACTGAAGGATGCGAAAGAACGGGAAGGGGACCTCACGATTCGAAGCCCCGCGAGCGGCGTTTTCATTGTCCCCGTGCCTCAAGACCTCCCCGGTCGTTATGCGAAGCGCGGCGAATTGCTGGGATATGTGCTGGACCCTGCGGCAGTGACCGGCCGTGTCGTGGTGTATCAGGAAGATGTGGATTTTGTCCGGTGCCAGACTCGTAAGGTTCAGGTTCGACTCCCTGAAAACATCCCTGAAACAGTGTCTGCCAACCTCCTGAGGGAGGTTCCTGCGGCCACGGATCAACTCCCCGGCAGAGCGCTCACCCAAGAGGGGGGCGGAAAGATCGCCATTGATCCCCGTGACCGGCTCGGGATCAAGGCGTTTCAAAGGATCTTTCTCTTTGATATCGACCTCCCGACGTTTAAAGGACTCTACAATGTGGGCGGACGCCTGTACGTGCGCTTTGACCATGGATATGAACCGCTCGTGTATCGATGGTACAGAGAGGTCAGACAGGTTTTCCTGAGAAGATTCAATGTCTAGCCTCGCTCCCTCCCAGGCCATGACCGGCAAGCTCTATCCGGAGCGCGAAGAACCGAAGCTCGGGAAGGTGGAGAGATTTGCCGCCACAGTGGGTGGGCTCTTCGCCCCCTGGCTGAGGCCCAAACCCGAGGGCTTCCGCTGGATCATTGAAGCCGTGAATGTCCAGGCCCAGCCCATGGAAGAGTGGAGCGATCGAAAGATTCTGGAGGAGACCCTGAGCCTGAGGCCTCTCCTGCGGAGGGAAGGCTACAAGGATGAGCTGGTGGGAAAAGCGTTTGCCCTTGTGCGGGAAGTCGCTCATCGCACCCTGAGCATGCGCCACGTGGACGTGCAGATGATCGGCGGGCTTGTGCTTCTCAAGGGGATGGTCGCAGAAATGGAAACAGGCGAAGGCAAAACACTGACCGCCACCCTTCCCGCCTCTGCCCTGGCGCTTGCCGGCGTCCCGGTGCACATCATCACGGTCAACGACTACCTGGCCAAGCGCGATGCGGATTGGATGAGACCGATCTATGAAGGCCTGGGGCTGCGAGTGGGAAACATTGTCCACGGCATGGATCCGGCAGCAAGGCGAGAGGCTTACCGCTGCGACATCACCTATTGCACCAACAAGGAAGTGGCCTTCGATTACCTGAGAGACAGGATTATCCTCTGGGACAGGCCCACCCCTATTCGGCTCCAGCTCGAGCGCCTCTACGGCGAAAAATCGAGGGTCAATCAGCTCGTGATGCGCGGACTTCACTTTGCCATCGTGGATGAAGCGGACAGTGTGCTCATCGACGAGGCGAGAACCCCGCTCATTATTTCCTCCGAGGCAGAGGGTCTGTACAACTCGGAGATTTACAAGTGTGCCATGACTCTGGCGAAAGACCTTGTTCAGAAGAGAGACTTTCACGTGATCTGGACCGATCGGACCGTGGAGCTCACGAACGAAGGAATAACGAGAATCCATGACTTTGACTGGTCTCAAGCCGGTTTTGCCGGCAATGAAGAGCAGCGCGAAGAGCTGGTGAGGCAGGCTCTCGTGGCCCTGTATCTCTTCCATCTCGACAAACACTACCTCGTGAAGGACAAGAAGGTTGCGATCATCGATGAGTACACGGGCCGCCTCATGGCCGATCGCTCCTGGGAGCGGGGCCT
>Ga0208980_10003135_pt1 | contig 10029 bp, 7 predicted proteins | sample WetSurMetagenome_3_FD_187993 | JGI IMG/M metagenome (GOLD analysis project Ga0208980, IMG submission 187993) | Wetland microbial communities from Twitchell Island in the Sacramento Delta, sample from surface sediment Aug2011 Site A1 Bulk (version 2) | ecosystem: Environmental > Aquatic > Marine...
GCCGCCCGCCAGCAAACCCAGGCTTTCCATCTTCTGCGCGCGGCGCAGCGCCTCTTCCGTGCGCTCGCGTTCCGTCATATCCACGGCCACGCCAATGACGACATTCAATTCACCCTGGGGTGACATTAACGGCGACAACCACACCTCGAACAGCCGCTCCTTCAGCTCCAGCATGATGTTCAGCGCTTCGCCATCCAAGGCCAGCTGCATCGCCTCCACGGCGCGCGGCAGGCCATGCGTGGCCTCAAACACCGATCGGCCGATCAGATCTTTGGCCGCGCCGCCCAGGGCTTCCAGCCCATGTCCCTCAATAAAAGTGAAGAGGCCATTCCGATCGAATGCGAAAAGAATGACGGGGATGTTGGAGGTGACCGCTCGCAGCCGCGCTTCGCTGGTGCGCAGCGCAGCTTCAGCCCGCTGTCGATCCGTGATGTCGATGTTGACGCCGATAATGCCTTGAACTTCGCCCTCGCTCCAGATGGGCGCGACGATCTCGTGGAAATAGCGCTGCTCGCCGTTCAGCCGATACATGACTTCACCCTGCACCACTTCGCCGGCAAAGGCGCGCTGATCGTTGGCCTGCCAGTGTGCCAGCACGTCTTCCGGGATATCCCGCTGTTCAACCTGCTTGCCCACCCGCTTGCCCCAATGCTGCATGCTAGCTGAGTTCTGCAAGATGTACTGCCTGTCCGCGTCCAAGGCCCAAAAATCGAACGGAAAGCTTTCCATGGCCGCCGTCAATCGGGCGGCGTTCTGGCGCGCTTCGGTATACAGGCGCGCGCGGCTGATGGCGCTGCTGACGTGCTCGCTGAGCGCGATCATCAAATGCAGATCGGCCTCGGTCAACCGGTAGCCCCGGGTGCTCTCGATATTCAGTACGCCCACCACGCGGCCGGCGTCAAAGAGCGGCACGCCAATTTCTGAGATGATGTCGTCCATCGCCGCCAGAAACGCCGGCTCAGTAAACACGTCGGCGATCAGTTCCGGCTGGCCAGTCCGCGCGATGCGACCCATGACACCCGACGCGATCGGAATTTCATGCAAGACGAGCTCATAGCCGACCTGGTATTGCAACCGGAGAGTTTGTCCCTCCACTCTATACAAGCTAACCAGCGTGTATCCCAAAGTCTCGGCGATGGCCGTGACGACCGTGCGGAACAGCTCCGCCAAGTTCAACTCACGCGTCACGACCGTGCGCACCCGATCGAGCAGCGTTAATTCCTGCGCTTGTCGCTCAGCGGCCTCAAACAGATCATGATAGCGTTGCTCGCTCTCGCGCAATGCCGTCTCGGCTCGCTTGCGCTGGATGGCCATGGCAACCTGTGCTGACACGTACTGCAAAATCGCCTTGTGCTCTTCAGTCAGCCGCACTCGTTCCGAATAGCTTTGCACGGCAATCAGCCCGATGACCTCGTTGCTAACTTGAAGCGGCACCCCCAGCCAGGATTCGGCCATCGGGCCGATGTTTTCGATGTGGCCCTGATCGAGCAGCTCCTGAATCAGCGCGCCTGTGCCCAGCCAGGGTTTACCCAGCCGCAGGACGTATTCAGTCAAGCCCCGCCCGTGCTGTCGCGCCGACCTGGCGAGAGCAGCCTGGATCTCGTCGACAAAATAGGGGAAACTCACCGTGTCGCTGGCGGCATCATATAGCGCCAGATAGAAGCTGCGCGCGGGCATGAGCTCGTTGACCAGCGTATGAATGACCTGGTACAGTTCGTCCAAGCTGCGCGCCATCTGGGCGGCTTCGGCCATGCGATAGATCGCCGCCCGCACCTGCTCGGTCTGCTTGCGCTGGATGGCCATCGCTACCTGGGTCGAGACGAAGCCCAGCAAGTCGCGATGCTCCTCGGTCAAGCGCACATGCTCCGAGTAGCTCTGCACGACGATCACCCCGATGACTTTATCGCGCACCTTCAACGGCACGCCCACCCAGTCGACGGACGATCCGCCAATCAACTCGGCTTCGCCATGCTGAACCATGTCAGCAAACACTTCCGGCGAAGCGAACAAAGGCCGGCCCGTGCGCAGCACATACGCCGTCAGCCCCTTGCTGGGTCGCAATACCGGGCTGGCATCGTCGTATTCGTCCACCATGTACGGAAAAGTGATCAGGTCGGAGGCTTCGTCCTGCAAGGCGATGTAGAAGTTGCGCGCCGGCATCAACTCGTTCACGATGGCATGTATCGAGCGATACAGATCGTCCAGCGAGGCAGCCGCCTGGGCCGCTTCCGAGATGCGGTAGATCGCTTGCTGCACTTGCTCGGCGCGTTTGCGCTGCATAGCGGCCACCACTTGCGTGGCGACGAACATTAAGATCTGCTTGTGCTCTTCGGTCAGCCGTTCTCCCGGACGATACGTTTGCACGACGATCGCGCCGATCGAGCGCTCCTGCACCGTCAACGGCACGCCCAGCCAGCTCTCCGATGGATGGCCAACCGGCAGCATTCCCTCACGCTTGATTATCACATCCAGCTCTTCGCGTGTTCCCCCGAGCGGCTCGCCGGTGCGCAGCACATATTCGATCATCCCGTTGCTGCGGCGGCGCGGCGGTGGTGCGGCTAGTTGATAATCCTCGTCCACGAAATACGGAAAACGGATCATATCGGTAGCCGCATCATAGAGCGCCACACCGAAATTGCGCGCAGGCATTAACTCAATCACGATCTGGTGCAGCAAGCGATAGAGATCATCCAAACTGTGCGCCTGATGAGCCGCTTCGGAAATTCGATAGATCGACTGCTGCATCTGCTCGGCGCGCTTGCGCTGGATCGCCATGGCAACCTGCGTCGACACAAACATGAGCAGCTGTTGATGCTCAGCCAGCAGACGCTCACCCGCCGCATAGGTCTGCACCACCATGACGCCGATGGTCTTATCCTGCCGTTTCAGAGGGACACCCAACCAGTCAAGCGCCAGCACACCCGCCAATTGCAGGTGCTGCTCGGCCGCTAACTGCTCTAATTGCTCAGCGGTAGCCAGTAGCGGTGCGCCCGTTTGCCAGACATAGTCCACCAGTGTCTTTCCCAAACGGCGCGGCGGCGGAGTCAACTCACCGGGATAATGCTCATCGACGCGGTACGGAAAAACGAACGCTTCGGTTGCCGCGTCGTACAGCGCGATGGCGAAGTTGCGGGCCGGCATCAGATCGGCGATGATGTTGTGGATCGAGCGATAGAGCTCATCCAGATTCTGTGCCGTGTGGACCGCTTCGGTAATGCGAAACAACGAGGATTGAACTAGCTCGGCACGCTGCCGTTCAGCCAGATCGCTCTGCACTTTAGCCAGCAGCTGAGCCTTTTCGATGGCGAGGGCAGCCTGCTCGGCAAACAACGTGACCAGCCGAACCTCGTCCTCATCAAAGTCGCCGACGTTCTGATCGTCGGTGATGTTGATCACCCCGATAACTTTCTCGCCGACTTTGAGCGGCACACCCACCACTCGCTGAAATGGCGCCCCGGCATACACGGCCGCTTGACCGGCCCACGCTCGGTAGTCTGGCACCAGCAGCACCTGCCCGGATTGCGCGATGCGCCCGGACAAGCCTTCGCCCATCTTCAAGATCGTGCCCGTCAACATCCCGGGCAGATGGTGCGCCACAACCAGTTCCAACGTTTGGGTTTCAGGGTGAACCAGGTATAGGCCGCCCATCTGAGCATTCAACAAGCCGGCGGCTTTCTCGACGATGGTGCGGAGCAGCGTAGTGAGATCTGTCAGTTGACCGATCTCCAGCGCAATCTCATGCAGCGCGGTCAGTTCGCGCGCGCGACGGGCAGCCAGCTGCTCGAGCTCAGCCAGGCGAGCGCGCAGCGGCTCGATCTCAGAGGTAACAGGCAAGCCAGAGGGTGTAACGCCTTCCATCAACGAATCCCGATCGCGGTATGCGTCATTATCTATCAGTATAGCACGTCCGGTCACTCACAGGCGTTCGACAATCGTCGCCGTGGCCATGCCGTGACCGATACACATGGTCTGTAAGCCATAGCGCCCGCCCGTCCGCTCCAGGTGATGCAGCAGCTTCGTCATCAAGATCGCACCCGTCGCGCCCAGCGGATGCCCGTGCGCGATGGCCCCGCCGTTGGGATTGACCCGCGCTGCCCCAGGTTCGATCTCTTTCTCCCACGCCAGCACCACCGCGGCGAATGCTTCATTGATTTCGATCACATCGATCTGGTCGATCGTCAGTCCCGATCGATCCAGCGCTTTCCGCGTGGCGGGTATCGGGCCGGTCAGCATGATCACAGGATCGCTGCCCACCACCGATCGGGCGGCGAAGCGCGCGCGCGGCTTCAGCCCCAACCCGATCGCTCGATCAAGCGACATCAGCAAGATCGCCGCGCAGCCGTCGCTGATCTGACTGGCGTTGCCCGCCGTGATGACGCCGTCCGACTTGAAGGCGGGCTGCAACTGCGCCATCTTCGCCAGGTTGGGCTCGAAGCGAATGCCTTCATCATAGTTGAGCGCTATGATTGAACCATCGGGCTGCGGTACTTCGATCGGGATAATTTCCGGCGCGAAGTCGCCGCGCTTCGTCGCCGCGGCCGCTTTGACGTGGCTCTCAAACGCATAGCGATCGAGATCGTCCCGTGTGAGACCCCAGCGGTCTGCGATCATCTCCGCGGACAGACCTTGATGCACCAGTGGATAAGGAAAATCAGGCGGCCACTGCGCCGGCCAATCCGAGGCCAACGGCACACGGCTCATCACTTCGAGACCACCGGCGACGACGATGTCCATATCTCCTGCGGCAATGGCCTGCGCCGCGAAGTGAACCGCTTGCTGGCCTGATCCACACATGCGATTGAGGGTGACGGCGGGGATTGCGACGGGCAGACCGGCTTGCAAAACGGCGAGGCGCGTGACGTTAGCGCCCTGCTCACCCAGCGGTGTCACGCAGCCGAAAATCACATCTTCGATCAATGCCGGATCGATCTGCGCCCGATCGATCAGCGCCCGCAGCACGCGCGCCGCCAGCTGGACGGGCAGCAGTGTGCTCAACGTCCCATTGCGTTTACCGATCGGCGCGCGCGCCGCTTCCACAATGACCACATCGCGCATGAGCAGCCTCCTAAGATTTCTTGCGGAGCACCGCCGCTATGATCAACAAGATGGGCCCCAAAACCATCAATACCATCTGGGGCGAAACGCTGCGCGGCCCAACCCGGCGAACCACATCGGAACCGCGCGCCACCTGAGGACTATCAGGGGCAAGATAGTTCTTGCGGGTTAAAATCGAAGCGCCCCATGAACCGAGACTGAGCCAGACAATAACGGCCATGACGAACACGAGAAATGTAAAAGGATCGATGGAAGCGATGCGGCCTGCCATGTTGTGCCCTCACTTTTTCGCAATTATTTGACTGCCAGGTTGTTCAACAAGCGGTTTGTCGAATCGGCAATTTCTTGCACGGCTTGATCGAAAGCCGCAACGTTGGCCTGCGACGGTTTGCGATAACCGCTGACTTTGCGCACGAATTGCAAGGCAGCGGCCCGTATCTCTTCATCGGTTGGAAGCTGATCGGGTTGGCGAAGCTGCTTGATGCTGCGGCACATGCGGCCATGCTCCTGTGGGGACTCAGCGAATCGCTCGCGCGTCGCCTGAAGTCAGTATAACACGCGGTGGCAGCCATAGAAATGGCAGATGGCGGGATGAACGTCGCTGGCGCAACTTTCTACCGGCGTGGAGATGATGGGTCATGGCAGCTTCTCTCCGCGTGCCCTCATGCGTCATCTGAATCGCTGATCTTCTTCAGGATCTTCACGATCAGCCAATAGGCTCCAGCAAAGACCAGTAGCAGGCCGCCCATACACACTTCGGCCATCAGCGCTTGCTCGATACCATACAGCAGCCAGATTAGCCCGCCACCCACCACAAACAAAATCACTAATGCGCCGATGGTCAAGTTCCGATCGGTGCGCCGCCGCAGTTCGCGTGTATTCGTGGGCGGATGAGTATGAAGCGGATCAGCAGGGGGCTTAGTGGGCTGCGAAGTCATCAGTCTGGCCCCCAGCCGCGCTCTTCCACCGACTGGAAAATATCGGTGTCGCTGACAATGCCCACCAGGCGGCCGCCCTTCATCACCACGGCGCGGCGGATGTTGGCGTCGAGCATGATGATGGAACACTGCTTGATGGTCGTGTCGGGCGAAACGGTGATCAGCGGCGAAGACATCAGATCGCCGACGGTCACGTGGAACAAGGGGCGATCGGCGGCAACGATCTTCTTCAGCACGTCGCGCTGAGTCATGATGCCGTACGCGCCGCCGGGCCGATCGGGTTCCACGACGATGCTGTGAATCTTCTTCTCGCGCATCAGGTGCAGCGCGTCCTCGATCGGAATGGGCACGGCAACCGTGATCACAGGCGAGGTCATAATCTCTTCGACGATGTGGGGCTTGAGACCGGTCATGAAAGCATCTCCTGTGGATGAATAGCAGCGTATGCCGCTCACCGTAGACAATACTGCGCGAGGCACTCCGGCACGAAAGCCTATGGCTTTGCAAAAGTGATGGTCTGCTTGCCGACTATCGGCAGGTACATCTTGAAAGGCTCGCCCAAGATACGAACTGCACCAAATTGCTGCGAAGCAGAAACACTTCCTGTTGTGGGATCCCAAAAACCCATATTCACCGATCCGGCCAAATAATTGAAAGGGTCGCTCGCCTCTCCTAGCAAATAACCTTGTTCAGCCCCTTGCGGCGCAAACAACACGTAGTAGCTCCCCGGCTCCAGGGTCAACTCGATCGACACAGATTCGTAGGAAACGATCAGTGGAGTGTCATCATTCGACAAGGTGTAAGTGACTAGCACATGCGCCGCATCGGGCAGTCCATTGACGGCGGGGCGAATTTGAACCAGGAAAGGTTGTTGACCGGGAAGGTTCGCGTTGACGAATGCGCCGATTTCGATCAAGGTCGTCGTCTCAGTCAGGGTAAACTCGGGACCGACGAACTGGGAATCGAGGATCGAAAATCCACCCGATCCCCAACCGTTGAACTGGGTTTCGGGTGACGCCGCGTCCAATGAATTGAAGATGACAACACCGACTTTGCTTACGCTTGAATTGGTACGAGGGCCACCGTTGGCAGGGTTGCTGACGGCCAGCGTCATCGCCAGGATGAATGCCGCTAACACAGTCAAGATGCGGGGACGCAAGTGAGTGCGCATACTGTTTCCTCCAGCACCCGATGCCGTACGACCTATCTCGCCCCCGCGGATTGCATTTAGTGTAACGCCATTCTTTGATCTTGTAAATATGTCAGCCGCCCATTCAGCCCGCTTTCTGGCATCGAGCACAAAAACGGACGAGCACCACGCCCATCCGTTTTACATCCGTTGATTCTTTAGCCCCCCAGGGGCTACGCCCTGGCGGAGATGCGGGATCAGGCGGAGATTATAGATAGAATCAACAGCGCGCAACGGCTGTGTGAAATTAAAATCGTTGACCAGGTCGTCCCGTTACCGCTCGTTCTCGAGCACATCTTTCGAAAGTGATTAGACGCACTATGGAGTCGCGAGCCCAATCAGCCAGGTGTCGGACGAAGGCGTGTCCATGTACCGACCGCCAGTCACCCACACACGGCCATCCAGCAAAGGGGTGACAGCAGCATCCGCCCTTGGCTGGGGAAGTTTGCCGACGATACGCCAGCGATTTGCTACGGGATCATAACTCTCGATCTCTCGGACATAGGAATTATCTGTCCAACAGCAGCCCCAGTCGCGCATACCGCCAATCGCCAGTATCTGACCATCAGGAAGCAACACCAGTGCATGCTGATAACGTGCCTCCGAGGGATTCGCCGCTGCGGTCCACGCATTTGAAACCGGGTCATAAATCTCCGCACTGGCCAATATCTTGAGGCTCGCCCGGCTTTCCACCGAAGGGCCACCTGTTACCAGCACGCGCCCATCTGGGAGCCTCACAGATTCGCCAAACAAACGTGGCTTCACCATCGGTCCGGTGGCTGTCCAGGCGTTTGCTTGGGGATCGTAGAGCAACGCGTCGCCGCGATTGGGAGCGCCTCTAGCGGCCACGCCGCCAGCTATCAGCACGCGGCCATCATCCAGAAGCTGTGCTGTATGCGCGTACCGATCGGACTCCAATGGCTGCGCCTCGGTCCAGGTATTGTGTAATGGGTCAAAGATCTCAACACGTTCGGTATGAACACTATCGCCAATGCCCCCTCCGACAATTAATACACGGCCGTCTTTCATCAAGGTCGCTGTGTGGTCGTTTCCGTGCGGATATAGCGGGGGTACGACTGTCCATGTATCAGCAGCGGGGTCATAAACTTCTGCGTCGACCAACCACTGCGTTGGCAGATTATAACCACCCACAACCAGTACCCGACCATCCGGGAGCAACGTAGCAGTATGTGCGTAACGCGGTGTGTGAAGCGAGGCCACCCGACGTGATATGCCAGTTGCCGGGTCGAAGACCTCTACATCTGCCAGGAACTGAGCTGTGGTCCTGCTGCCACCAACAATCAGAATGTTCCCGTCGCGCAATCGTGTAGCGGTATGAATCATGCGGGGGAATTGAAGAGCAGGCCCTTGTGTTACATTAGCAGTCAACTCGGACGGCGAAGCTGATGTTGATGTTGGCGGGATCAATGTAGCTGTTGGGCGGGGGATCGCTGTGGGCGGAATTGGGGTATCCGTTAAGCGAGCTGTTGCCTTAGTAATAAAAGGCGCAGGTGTTAGTGAGGTCACCGCAGCAGACGTAGTAGCAGGAGCACTGGCAGTGAGCTGCACGATCACATCTCTGGCAGCTTGTGTCTTAATAGCAGCGACATTCACCATTTGTGAAGGCTTAGTGGCAGGAGCGCTCTCCACTCCCAGAGGAGTCACTGTTGGCCGAGGCGTGTCAGAAGTTGGCATACTGCTGGCTGTGCCCATGGGTACATCGAGTGGCACCATTTCAATCTTCCAACGGCCGCATGCGGTCAGAAGAAGCGGCAGGAGCAGGCATATCATGCCTGGGAACCATATCTTGCGTGTCAGTTTAGTTCTGGCATTCATAGCGTTCTCCGTGACAAGAGCTTGTCGCCATTCTACAAGAATTTGGGGGACGACATCTACCAGGTAATGTTACCGCTCGCCCTCGGAATGTTACGTCCGCGTAACATCGCCGATGGGTAAATGTACGGTGATCACAGTACCCTTGTCAACTTCGCTGTGAATTGAGATTTGCCCCGCATGTCGCGCGATGATCTTATCTGCCTGGAACAACCCCAACCCGCTGCCCGGTATCTTGTGATCCAGTGCAATCTGCCCCCGGCGAAATGGTTGGCCGGCCTGCTGCACATCCTCGGCATTCATCCCCAAGCCGTTGTCGCAGACCTGCAAGACCACATCGTCGTTGTCTGCAAAAGCACGGATAATGACTTCGCCATTTTCTGGAGCGAATTTGACGGCATTGTTCAAGAGATTATGCAGCGCGATAAAGAGGAGATCCTCATCGCCAGAAACGGCAGGCAAGGGGAACGGCGCTGGAGGTAGATCGATAGTCAATTTGCAGTCACGCGCCGCCGGCGTGGCCTGAATCATCTCCACAGCCTGTTGAATGATCTCGTCCAATTGAACTGGCGAGTGTTCGATCGGGTCCCTTTCAAGCCGGGCTAGCTTGTCGACTGTTTCCAACACGCTCGACACACGTTCAACGTCAGTCCTGAGACGTCTCACTGTGTCCGCATCAGAATCAGTGCTTAGGCTCTCGAGCCCTACACTGATGGCCGTAATGGGATTCTTAAGTTCATGATTGAGGGCGCGCCGAAATTCTTGCTGCTCATTGATAGCACCCTCCTGCGCATGAATGATGGCCGCCAGACTGACAGTCTTTTCCTCCAGCCGGCACTTCTCGGCAAACAAGCGCTGTTGCTGTCTGAGCAGATACAGGAGGAAGAGGAGGGCACTTGCCACTATTCCTACGCAGATCCCGATCAATAGTGTGGCATCGCCCACAGGCATGGTTAGCCTAAGATTATTGTATTGTGAACCAGCCAGGACGACGGCAATCGCAAGCCCGATCAA